>Ga0153951_1000018_pt1 | contig 63920 bp, 63 predicted proteins | sample TSNJ035MetaG_FD_102278 | JGI IMG/M metagenome (GOLD analysis project Ga0153951, IMG submission 102278) | Attine ant fungus gardens microbial communities from New Jersey, USA - TSNJ035 MetaG | ecosystem: Host-associated > Fungi > Mycelium > Unclassified | place: USA: New Jersey, Wharton State...
AATGCGGTCGGTCAAGGTGAGAGTTTTACGAGTCAATTGGCCGTGCTTGAAGGCAAGTTGCGGCCACTGGCGTTGCGCAACAATCTGACCCCAGACGTCGCGGATTTTTATGCGCTAGTGGTGGGCGATGCCAAAGAGGCAGACACTTTTGATTTGCAGCGCCACTATGAGGCTGACGCACCGTATGAAGCCCGGGCGATTTTTGCTGGCGGCTGTTTCTGGTGTATGGTCGAACCTTTTGAGCAGCGACCGGGCATCAGCGCTGTTTTCTCAGGGTATACGGGTGGATCGATTGATCACCCAACCTATGACCAGGTCCTCGGCCAATATACCGGTCATGTTGAAGCAGTCGAGATCATTTTTGATACCCGCGTTGTCAGCTATCAAGATTTACTTGAGCTCTACTGGCAGATTACTGATCCTACCGACGACATGGGCCAAATTAATGACCGCGGCGACCAGTACCGGCCGGTGATTTTCTATGGGGATGAGACCCAGCGCCAGCAGGCCGAGGCATCAAAATCCCAGTTAGCTCATTCGGGGATGTATCGCAAGCCAATCGTCACGGCGATTGAATCGGCGGCGACTTTCTGGCCCGCGGAGAATTATCACCAGCAGTTCTACAAAAAGAATCCACGCCGCTACAAATTACTGGAACGTAGTCGCAAAGAGTATTTGGGCTTGCAGCACTTTGGCGGCCGGGTCCGCCTGGGGCTCAAACGGTTACGCGGTACGGCGCGTTAATTCACTTATTTTATGTAACCTTCTTTGTCATTGTGTTACCATTAACTTATGACAAAGGAGGTATTTTTTTAATGACTCATTTAACTAAATTAACAGATACCTATACATTGGCTAATGGTGTCGAGATTCCTATCGTTGGTTTCGGGACCTGGCAAACACCAGATGGCGATGTGGCTAAGAGTAGTGTTGAAGCTGCATTAAAGGCTGGCTATCGCCATATTGACACTGCCGCTGCATACGGCAACGAAGAGAGTGTCGGCGCGGGTCTCAAGGCGAGCGGCTTGAAGCGGGAAGACTACTTCTTGACCACCAAGCTTTGGAATGCTGATCACGGCTACGATGCCGCCAAGAAGGCTTTGGATACTTCCTTACAAAAGCTTGGCGTTGACTATGTGGATCTGTATTTGATTCACTGGCCAAATCCAGTCGCATTCCGCGACAACTGGGCTGAAGCGAACGCTGATTCATGGCGGGCAATGGAAGAAGCTTTGGCTGCCGGCAAAGTACGGGCAATCGGGGTTTCTAACTTCCGGCCAAAGCACTTGGACGAATTGTTGAAGACAGCTAAGGTGACCCCAATGGTTAACCAAATCTTCTTGAACCCAAGTGATTTACAACCCGAAGTGGTGGCTTATAATGATGCCCACAACATTTTGAGTGAAGCTTACAGTCCACTGGGTACGGGTAAGATTTTTGAAGTCGAAGCCTTACAAAAGATGGCTGAACGCTATGACCGCAGTGTAGCTCAAATTGTGCTCCGTTGGTCCTTGCAACATGGCTTCTTGCCACTGCCAAAGTCTGTTCATGAAAAGCGGATTATCGAAAACGGCCAATTGTTCGATTTCGAATTGTCCCATCACGATATGACGTTAATTGATGATCTCCATGGTGTCGCTGGCTTAGCCACTGACCCTGATACCACCAACTTCTAAATCAAACGAAAAGCCGCTCACTACCGAATTTAATCGGTGGTGAGCGGCTTTTTGTTTGCGCGTTGGCCTCGCACGACTAGGAAAATTAATTTTGGGTGGTGATTAAATGCGGAATTGCCCACAACAAAACGTTTGTGCTCAGGCCAATAAAAACAAATGGTGGCCAGAAGAAGGTCACGCCAAGTGTCAGAAGATTAATCGCAAATGATAAGAGTTCAGTACCACGTTTTGGCTTGATGATGGTGTTAATTTTGGTGACACTTTCGCGCAAGAAGGCGAAGGCGATGTTATAGAGGACGATATTAATCGCATAGACAATTGCGGCTGTTTGGGAGTAAATGTCAGTGCCCACCCAGGCCGTGGTCGCCGGGAGAATTGTAGACCAGAAAAGCAAGCTGATATTGGCCCAAATCACGCGATTGTTAATTTGATTCACCTGTAAGAATAGGTAGTGGTGATTGACCCACATCGTCGCAATCAGGATAAAGGAAAAGACATATGCCAGAAACTCGGGCGCAATGGCCACCAGTGCATTCAGCGTGTGGTCGGTCGCTGGCAAATGGATTTCCAACACCAATATGGTTAAGACGATGGCCAAAACGCCATCGGTAAAAGCTTCAAGACGGTCCTTTTTCATGTCGCGTGCTCCTTAATGATTTGTTGCAAAAGCTCGAGCCAGTCCATGTTGGCTCGAGCTCTAAACGCGTTCGCCAACATTGACTCCTCGTGATAAGCCAATCCATCAGGTGACATAAAGCGTCACCTTTGCTAGCTCAGCTTATCTTCCGGAGTCAAAGCATGTTGGCTCACGCTCTGGTTTTTTGGATTTCTTTGTGGATGTCTTCAAAGACGGCAGCGGTTTGGCTGTTGGTCTTAATCGCAGTCATCATGAACAACGTATCCATTAAGCTAATTTGGGCGATGAGGGCGTGCAAGGCCTCGGTGCGGTACTGAAATTCTTCCGCAATTGAGACGAGGACGATATCGGCGAGTTTGGCTAAATGTGAGTTTGCGGAACTGGTAATCACCACCAGGGGCACATGATGACGGTGGGCAATTTTGCCCAGGGCAAGGGCGTCGTGATTTTCCCCGGAATGAGAGACAATAATCGCAGCATCGCGTTTGGTCAGGCGCGTCATGCTCATCAGTTGCATGTGATAATCGCTGGCGTAGTTAACGGTCACCGGTGTACGCAGAAACTTATGATAGCCATCCAGAGCGACGATGTTGCTGGCGCCGAGCCCATAAATCCCTATATGGAGGGCTTTGACGATCAAATCCGAGGCGGCATTTAAGTTGTCATCGGTGAGATTCGCTTCCGTGGCTTGTAAGGCTTCAATGTTTGAGTTGAAAATTTTGTGTGCCATGGTCGTGGCCGAATCGTCGGGACTAATCTCAACGAAAAGGGAATCAGACGGTGCGTTCGACTGGACCAAGGCAATTTTTAAGGCCTGAAAATTAGGAAAGTCGAGATTTTTTGCAAAACGTGAGATTGTTGCGGTTGAAATGCCGGTGGCTTGACTGAGATCGGAAATCGTCACGTGACTGGCGGCGTCTTGATGATCAAGGAGATATTGCGCGAGTTGCTGCTCCTTGTCACTGAGATTCGCCTGGTAAGCTTGTAATCGAAGCCTAAAATCTTGCATTTTAAACGCCTCCTTGTATGCTTACTTCGAGTATAGCATTCTGAATCGCCTTAGAAAATAATTTTCGAGTAAAACGCTTGCATTTTGTAAATAATTTACATACAATGTAGCCATTAAGTACAAGACGAAAAGGGGCAGCACAATGCAAATTGGGATGATTGGTTTAGGGAAGATGGGTTTGAACTTAGTGAAAAACATGCGCGACGCCGATATTGATGTCGTCGCTTACGATCTATTTGAACAGGCCCGGGCCGCCGCAGCCGAAACAGGAGCTAAGGCAGTTGATACGATTGACGGCTTGGTTGAAGCCCTCTCGGCACCACGGATTGTTTGGATCATGGTGCCGGCAGGTGATCCCACAGATGAAACGATTACCCAACTGGGTGACAAACTGAGCGCAGGTGATATTGTCATTGACGGTGGGAATTCTTACTATGAAGATTCAATTCGCCATGGCGAGAATCTGGCCGCTAAGAGCATTCATTTCTTCGATGTTGGGACATCCGGCGGTATGGCCGGTGCACGTCATGATGGGAACTTCATGATTGGTGGCGACAAGGACACATTTGCCACAATTGAACCACTGTTTGAAGCCATTGCTGCTCAAGATGGGTATCTCTATACTGGCCCTGCAGGTTCCGGCCACTATCTCAAGATGGTGCACAACGGGATTGAGTATGGGATGATGCAAGCCATCGGTGAAGGATTCGAAGTACTGGCCAAAAGTCCCTTTGATTACGATAATGAAGGCGTAGCTAAAGTTTGGAGTCACGGCTCTGTGATTCGCAGCTGGCTCATGGAGTTAGCACAATCGGCCTTTAGCGCTGATCCTAAATTGGACGAAATTAAGGGCGTCATGCATAGTTCAGGCGAAGGTGCCTGGACCGTTCAAGAAGCGATTCGGTTGCATGTGGCAACACCTGTTATCAGTAGCTCATTGATGATGCGTTATCGGTCTGAAGAGGACGACAGCGTGGCAGGGAAAGTTGTCGCATCATTACGGAATCAATTCGGTGGACACGCAGTCGACCACAAATAGGGGGAAAGATTCATGGATTATATGATTGGTGTGGACTTAGGGACCACAAGTACCAAGGTTGTCTTATTCGATATGAAGGGCCAAGCGCAAGCGTACGCCAATAACCCTTATCCACTGTACCAAGATACGCCAGATATGGCCGAAGAAGATCCCGAAGAAATTTTTGAAGCCGTGATTGCTGGTCTGACCGAAGTCATGCGCAAGGGCAAAGTGAAACCCGATGAATTAAAGGGTGTGTCTTTCTCTGCTGCGATGCACAGCCTGATTCTCATGGACAAAAACGACAAGCCTATCACCCGGGTGATAACCTGGGCGGATAACCGGGCCAGTGAATATGCAGAACAATTGAAGCAAAATGGGATTGGCGCGCAATTGTTTGCTAACACCGGTGTTCCAACGCACCCAATGTCACCAATGGTGAAGTTGTTGTGGCTCAAAGCAGAACACGCTGACCTCTTTAATCAGGCCACACACTTCATTGGGATTAAGGATTATATTCTTTTCCGGTTGTTCGGCGAATATGTCCAGGATTACTCCTTAGCTAATGCGACTGGTTTGTTCAACATCTTCAACATGGATTGGGACGATCAAGCCTTATCCGTGACGGGTGTCACACGCGATCAGTTACCACGTTTGGTTGATACCGAATATCAACTGAAGGGCATGGCACCATCCTATGCGACGGTCACTGGGATTGATCCCCAAACACCATTTATCCTCGGCGCTAGCGATGGGACGCTCAGTAACCTGGGTGTAAATGCCATTGACCCAGGGGTGTTGGCTGTCACCATTGGGACATCCGGCGCGGTCCGGGTTGTCGTGGATAAGCCAGTCGTAGACCCTCAAGGTCGGCTGTTTACCTACTATCTGGATAAGGATATGTGGGTGGTCGGCGGTCCTGTGAACAACGGTGGGATTGTCTTCCGTTGGGTCCGCGATCAACTTTTTGCCCCTGAGAAAATCACCGCTGAACAGATGCAGGTTGATTCGTATGAAATTTTGACTGATATTGCAGCCAAGATTCCTGCCGGCGCGGATGGCTTACTGTTCCACCCTTATCTAGGTGGTGAACGGGCACCAATTTGGGACGCCAATGCTCGTGGGAGTTTCTTCGGATTAACCCGCCAACACACTCGCGCGCACATGGTTCGCGCGGCACTTGAAGGCATCGTCTTCAACCTTTACATGGTTATGTTGATGATTGAAGGAATTGCCGGCAAGCCAAAAGCTATTCAAGCCACGGGTGGTTTCGCCCGCAGTGAACTCTGGCGGCAAATGTTAGCTGATATTTTTGAACAAGAAGTGAACATTCCAGAGAGTTTCGAAAGTTCAGCCCTCGGGGCCGCCGTGCTTGGGATGAAGAGCTTGGGCATCATTGATGATCTGAGTGTCGTCCAAGACATGGTTGGGGTCACCAACAAGCACCAGCCAAATCCTGACAACTTCGAAGCTTACCGTGAATTGTTACCAATCTGGATTCGCTTGAGTCGTGAACTTGAAGGCGAATATAGCAGTATCGCCGAATACCAACGCAAGCATCCAAATCCCCACGCAAAAATCGCCGAAGAAGATTAACAGAGCGCGAGCAAGCGCGGTTTGCAATCGAGTACTAGCAAGCTTCAGCACACATCAGCGGTGTTTGCTGATGGCGGAAGCAGACTAGACGGAAATTGCAGTGCTTGTGAGCGCGTTTAAATGCGAACTAATTACCTTTGTGCCGCGGGTATGCGGCACTGCTATCATAAGTACCACGGAGAAAGGTTGCAGGAGCAGCCTTTCCTTTATTCAAATAATGTAATCGTTTACTAAAGGAGGATAAAGCCATGATGGAAATTCTGGTTTTGGTGATTGGGATTTTACTGTTACTCACACTGATCATCAAATTTAAGATGAACACCTATGTTTCATTGATTATTACCTCAGTGGTAGTGGCCCTTGGTTTAGGGATGCCCGCCGCTAAAATTGCCACCACGATTCAAAACGGGATTGGGAGTCAATTAGGGGAGTTGGCGCTCGTCTTTGGTTTCGGGGCCATGCTTGGTCGCTTGGTTGCCGATGCTGGTGGGGCTTATCGGATTGCGCATACCTTAATTGCGAAATTCGGACGTAAGCATCTGCAAATCGCTGTAGTTGTTGCATCTTTTATCATTGGGATTGCCTTGTTCTTTGAAGTCGGGATTGTGCTGTTGGTCCCAATCGTCTTTGCGATTGCCGTTGAAGCTGGCGTACCTGTATTGATGCTCGGGTTGCCAATGGCGGCCGCTTTGTCAGTCACCCACGGCTTCTTGCCACCTCACCCGGCACCAACTGCGATTGCGGCAGTTTTAGGCGCTAACGCTGGTAAGGTGCTTTTATATGGGATTATCATTGCGATTCCAACGGTATACTTGGCTGGGATTCTCTTCTCAAAAATTGCCCGTCGCTATGTGCCAACTGCTTTTGAACACTCAGGGAATTTAAAAGCCCTTGGGCCTCAAAAGGAATTCAAGTTGGAAGATACCCCAAGTTTTGGCTTGTCCGTGTTGACCTCATTGTTCCCAGTTATCCTGATGGCAATCACGACCGTGTACGAATTGGTCGTGCATAACGGGATTGCGCCGAAGAACCCGAATGTGTTGGATAACATCATGGGCTTCATTGGTTCCCCAAGTATCGCCATGTTGATCTCCTTGCTGTTTGCAATGTGGGCCATGGGGTATCACCGTAAGATTGCGACTTCTCAAATCATGACCACTTTGGAAGACGCCGTGAAATCCATTGCGATGCTGCTGCTGGTTATCGGTGGTGGCGGTGCCTTCAAGCAAGTGCTGATTGATGGTGGGGTTGGTGAATCCGTTAAAGCCTTATTCAGTTCCGTTAACATTTCACCACTCATCTTAGGTTGGCTTATCGCGGTTGTGCTGCGGGTTGCGTTAGGGTCCGCGACTGTCTCCGCTTTGACTGCCGCTGGTCTGGTCTTACCATTGATGACCGGTGCTGGTGTGGATCCTGCGTTGATGGTTTTGGCCATTGGGGCCGGAAGTTTAGCTGCCAGCCACGTGAACGATGCCGGATTCTGGATGTTTAAGGAATACTTCGACTTAAGTGTTAAAGAAACATTATTGACTTGGACGGTGCTCGAAACCATCATCGCAGTCGTCGGACTCGGCGGCGTCATGTTACTGAGTCTGTTCGTTTAACGTCAAAAGCCATGCGTCATGCATGGCTTTTTTCGTGGCCTAAAACGGGTCCAACCTGATACCTTAGAATCAGGGGTGCCGCATGGACGAAGACGAATTTGAAGACGATGATGATTTTAGTTTCGACCCAGAGTTCGGTGATGACGACGAAGGTGAATTTGGTGCCAGCGACGAGCAGACGTTCAAAGGCTGGTGGTTTATCGATTGAGTTTAGACGCCTCGGGTAAAATATGATATGCTAGCGCCATTGAAAGTTTAATGGGGGTCGACACATGTACGATGCAACAAAGAAACACCGCGTGAGTGAAGAAGTCGCCAAAGTTTTTCCTGACACGGTGACCAAACAGATTTTTGATGTGATTTCAGTCATGAATAAAGCCGGACAAATCGTGGTCTCACCAGTGGCTATTGCCTTTTCTGATGATTCAACGGATGACGAAATTTACGCCATGGTGATTCAAGGCCAGGCAGCGCCAGCCCAAGAATTCCCAATCACTTACACCGGCGAGAAGGATTTCCTCGGTCACGGCTATATCCTGATTGTTAAGGATCAACCAAAAACCATTAGCATTAACTTCAGTGCCGCTAATGATTTGAACAACCTGAAAGGCACGCAACTCTAAGCGAGAAAAACAACCTTTTTCTAAAAGGCTGTTTTTTTTTGCCCGTAACTCGTGTAGACTAGATACCGTTAATCGTAATCATTACCAATATCATGGAGGCAGCGATGCAAACACCACTATTAACGGTTGATCACCTGAATTTCGGGTTCTATGATCGCCCTTTATATCAGGATTTGAGCTTTGAGCTTGCGCCTGGCAGCATGACCAGCCTCATCGGGGCCAATGGGGTCGGGAAAACCACCCTCGTGCGGTTATTGATGAAACAATTGAAACCGCAAACTGGCGCCATTACATACCGCCAGGACCCAGCCGTATCCATTGGCTATGTCCCGCAATTTCGTAATTTAGAAGATGAATATCCACTGTCTATCCGCAGTTTTGTTGCGCTCAATCATCCGCGCCATTTTCCGTGGATGACGGCGTCTGATAAGCAGGCGCTCAATCGCGTGCTGGATGAGACTCATCTGCTTGACCGCCAACATCAACGCCTTGGCGCAGCCAGTGGGGGCGAGAAGCAAAAAGCGTATCTCGCCCAGGCCTTGCTGGATCGACCGAACTTCTTGATTCTTGATGAATCAACAGCGAGTTTAGATGTGAACACCAAGATTGAACTCATGGATTTAGTGAAAGAATTGAACCAAAAAAATGGCCTGACCGTTCTGTTTGTCACGCATGATTTGAACTTGGCCAAGCAATACACGGACCAATATTTGCTGCTGACAAAAGACGGCTATGAAATGAAACCAGTGGCAGAGATGGATGTCACCACGATGCCAGAAGAATTACAGCCAGTGGTTGAGTACCAGGAGGAGGACTAAATGGGGATTTTTAGCTATGACTTCATGCGCAATGCGTTCATCGCCAGCACCTTCATTGCCCTCACAACTGGGGTGGTCGGGGTGTTTGTCAGTGCGCGCGGGATGTCATTCTTAGCGCACACCTTATCTGAAATTGGCTTTGCCGGCGCGGCTTTTGGCGTATTCTTAGGCATTCCACCACTTGATGGGATGCTCGCGTTTACCGCGGTGAGCTCAGTGGCGGTGGGACGTTTGTCCGCCCGAGCTTCTCGGCGTGAGGAATCGATTAGCGCGGTCTCGAGTTTATTTATTGGGCTGGGGATTTTGTTCCTGTCGCTGAGTAATCAAAGCTCGAGTTACGCCACGACGATTCTGTTTGGGAGTATTATCGGTATCTCGAGTCAGGATGTTGTCCAGTTGATTGGCCTTGCAATCTTTGTGCTGGTCACGGTCGTGATCGGGTATCGGTGGTTGGCCTTTGATTCCTTTGATTCCATCGGGGCCAAGGCACAAGGACTCAATACCCGCCTCGTCTCGGTGTATTTTCTGATTATTTTGGCGGTATCGGTGTCCATTGGGGCCCAAATTGTCGGCAGTCTGCTGGTCTTCATCTTGTTGACGCTGCCGCCATCCGTGGCCAAATACCTTGGGCGCACCTTGCCGCAGATGATGTTAATCTCCGTGGCCGCTGCCTTAATCGGCGTGTGGGTGGGCTTGATTCTCGGGTACCTGACCAACTGGCCAGTCACCTTCTTCATTGCTACGATTGAATTCATTTTTTACTTCTTAGCCCTCGGCTATCATAATTTGCACAATTAACCAGCACGTCTCGCCAGCCAGCGGGACGTGTTTTTGTATGCGATAAAACTGATCAGGGCACCGAGGACATTGAGTGCCAAATCAACAACGTCAAACGAGCGATTGAGCAGGCCCAGCCACGTGAACACGAGCTGGAGCGTTTCGATGCTCAGACTGACTAGGAGAGAACACCTGAGATTCTGGCCTAAGGTGCGGAAACGCTGCTGACTCAGTGCAAGAAGCCATGCTAGCGGCATCAAGAGCGCGAGGTTTCCCAGAATTTGGAATGCTGACCATGAGAACACATCGGTCAGTGCGAGTTGGACGAAAACCTGTGTAGGCATTGGCGGCCACGTCATCGGGAAAAGTGTCACAGCAATCAGGGCGTAGCTGTAACCAAGCCACAAAATTGCGAGCGTCAATGCGCGCCAGTGCGGCCGGCGCCAGCAGACCCAACCAATGAAGGCTGGCACCAGAATCAGTAGTAGAATTTCAGAGTTAAGCATCAACGTCATCTCCCATAGTCGTTACTGAAGATTACGCAAAAAAAGAACCAGTCAGCAAAACGCTCACTGGTTCTTTTGATGGTGTTTGAATAGCCCGACGCCCACAGCAATGGCAAGCACGACGACCATGAGGCCGATAAAGGGATGGTGGATGATGAGCCAAACCCAGAGCCCGCCGCCGATGACCGCCAGCAGGGATTCAAGCGGATGGTGTTTGAGCTGGTCTGACATGTTAGTCTTCCCAGCCGTTATACGTTGTAATCAAACCTTGGGTGCCCATGTCGCCTTTACCCGCGGCCACCATCGCTGCGTACAAATCAGCGGCTAAGCGGGTGGCGGGCAAGTTAAGGTGCATTTTGTCGGCTTCATCAAGCGCAATCCGCAAATCCTTGAGGAAATGCTTAGCAAAGAAGCCTGGCGTGTAATCGCCAGCCAAAATGCGGGGACCATAGGCATTCATGCTCCAGTTATTGGCGCCACCACCGGCGAGAGTTGCCAGGGTCTGATCCATATCGAGCCCGGCCTTTTTGGCGTACAGCAGCATCTCAGTGAGCCCGGTCATGGTGCCGGCAATCATAATCTGATTGGCCATTTTGGCGTGTTGGCCCATGCCAGCAGTGCCGAAGTAGTTGATGGTCTTGCCAATCACGGCAAAAATAGGCTTGATGGCCTCAAATGTCGCGCGCTCGCCGCCAACCATAATCGTCAAGGTGGCGTCCCGAGCGCCGATATCACCACCTGACACCGGGGCGTCCAGCACATGAATTTCGTGTTCATCACCAATGTGGGCGAGGCGTTCGGCCAAGGTAGGCGTACTGGTGGTCATGTCAACGACAGTACTGCCAGCAGCTGCGCCTTTAAAAATCCCGTGATCGCCGAGATACGTGTCTTCGACGTCTTGTGGGAAACCTACCATGGAGAAGGTGACCTCACTGGCGGCAGCCACAGCTTCAGGTGAGTCTGCCCACACTGCACCAGCGTCGATCGTCTTTTGGGCATGTGCCTTGGTGCGATTGAAAACGGTCACCTGATGCCCCGCCTTCAATAAGTTCAGGACAATTGCTGTCCCCATGACACCCGTGCCAATGAATCCTAATTGCATCGACAATTCCCCCTTTTGATTATTCTTTCTCAAGCCTAGTTGACTGCTGGGAAAAATACAACGGATATGCCAATTCGCCTTGATTACAAATCGCTCGGGCATGCAGTATGATGGCCATAACAAACAAAAATGGAGGGATGACTGATGCCAAAAGTTAAACATGTGCTAGTGGCTGGGATTGCAGCAGGAATTGCCGGCGGCCTCGTCAAATTAGGTTGGGAGAATCTACTGCCGCCACGCACGCCAGCGCGGAATGCAACGAATCCACCGCAGCGCCTGCTCGAACAACTCGGCGTACCTGCCAGCGTGACGCATGCCACGTATACCTATTCAAAGCAACAAATCCCATACGTGAGTCTACTGATGCATTTCGGGTTCTCGATTACTTTTGCCCTGGCTTATCAGGTATTGGGTCGCCGCATGCCAATTTTGAGAGCAGGGCAGGGCACCTTGTTCGGCCTGGGTGTCTGGGGCGCCTACCATGCCGTCTTGATGCCGATGATGGGCACGATTCCTTCAGTAAAAGACCAACCAATTGATGAACATGTGTCGGAGATTTTGGGTCACATGATTTGGATGTGGAGCGTCGATCGGATTGAAGCTTCTATGGGAAGATAATTTATAAAAAATGAGTTATTCATTCGCCATCTATCAAGCCTAGATGACGAATTTTTTGTCTATTTAGAGCCAGAAAATAACGGTAGATAATGATTTCACGTTACGCAATCTCAAAATATTCTTGGTATTTAAACATTTTCGAGAAATGAGGAACCTTAATTGTTTAATTTTTCACTTGTAAAGATTGGTTTTTAATCTTATACTTTTATAAATTTTAGTCGCTAAAAATGACATTGTATTGTCAAAGTGATTGAAAGAGTACTTTGGAGTGGGTGAAATACAAATTGGCCGGTATTCCTGATGCTTCACGATTGGGATTGCTGCGCACGAGGAAGTGAAATGGATGATTGGCCGGCTGTTCGACTTTATGATTCACTCAGGAATACCGTTCTACGAATCCGTTGGTATGTTTCTTTTGCTGATTGTTCTTAGTGTGGCTTTTGTCGTTATAGGATTCAACAGCTCTAAGAGACAAAACGGGCTACTATATGGCTTATTTCTTGTGATTCTTGTTGGGAGTGTTGGCTTCGTATGGGGAAGCATGGTGCTTATGGGGGACGCCTGGGTAAACGTTGATGATGCCCTCTTTGAATACTGGCCACCATTTGATACCATCCTGGCCATGTACTTGTGTACTATCGTGATGACAATTATCCCTCTGGCTTATAACTATATGATGAGATCGTCAAAGACGGTGATGGCGATGAATCCAGATGGCCGTCGCGATTTTCTTGGGACAAATTCATCATGGATGTTGGTGCGAATCGCAACGTATCATTTTATGTTTGCCACTGCGCTAGTAGGGGTATTCGGTGAACACTATGTCTTTCCAAGATCAGCTGAGCTGCCTACCATTGGGCAGAAGCTGCTAGCGGTTGTGTTGATGGTATCTCCATTCTTAATTGGCTTATTCATAGGGACGAAAATCATTGCTCGAGTCAGCTTCTTGAGCTATTCATGGAAGATTCCTGATACGCCTGATTACAAGGCAGACAAGTGATACTGGTTCCTATATCAGTCCTGAAAGGATGAGGTAGTATGCTTACACATTTTTTTGCTTTTTTATTCTATCCAGGATTGCCTTTTTTTGCCTCGCTGGCGTTATTGATTTTAACGAGTGTTTTCAGCCTTGTGTTTTCTTGGCAAACGTACAAATATCCCGGTAGCCCTATCAGAAGCATTACTACTTTTGGGCTGGTGCTCTTGGCTAGCATGGCCTATGTATTCGTTGACATGGCAATCTATGGTGCCTATCCAACTATTTCAATTGATAGTGTGCTGGAGAATTATATCGGATATCTTTTCATCATCTTTTTCATGGGTGTAATGGCGATTGTCCTCACGGTGATTCCGCTAGTTTACAACTACCTTATGCGAAATTCCAAGATCATAATGCGATTGGAACCTGAAAAACGTAACGAGTTTCTAGCGACGAATTCATCTTGGTTCCTTTTGCGACTTGCAACATACTTCTTTATGGTTGGAATAGGTCTGGCTGGGGTTGCTGCGTCTGCAGTATATTTTCCACCCGACGATATGCATAAGACGTTGTTGGAAAAGATTGGCACACTCGCGATGATGATCTTACCAGTGGTTTTTGGTATCTGGTTTGGCGTGAAAGTCCTGAACAAGTTCAACTTAGTGGCTTATAGGTGGCATGTATCAGACGAACCAGCAAGGCGTCGCTAGCAGTAATGAGAGGAAATTATGATTATTAAATTGTTCGATTTTATGATTCACTCAGGAGCACCTTTTTATGAGTCGATTGGATTTTTTGGGATTTTCATTGTTCTTTGTATTGCATTTGTGACCTATAGTTTCAATGCATCAAAGGAAAATGGAGGCCTTGTGGTCAGTTCATTATTTCTGATTATGGTAGCGAGTGTAGCTTTCGTTTGGGGCAGCATGGAACTGATGGGAAACAAGTGGAGAGATGTCAGCAGTCCGCTTTTTGGGTATTGGGCACCCTTTGCAACTGTTATTGGGATGTATCTTTGCGCCTTCAGCCTGATAGTCGTTACGCTTGGATACAACTATAGGATGAAATCATCAAAGAAAATCATGTCGCTAAGGCCCAGAGATCGGCATGACTTTCTAGGAACAAACTCCTCTTGGTTGTTGTTAAGATTGGCCACTTATCATTTTATGATTCCTTCGGGAGTCATTGGAATTACGCTAGGGCATAAGATGTTCGATACGCAAGGCCAAGAGGGAACGAGTTTGCTTATTAAACTAGAGTTCTTAACAGTCTCAGTGCTTCCTTTTATTATCGGTGTATTCATTAGCTGGAGATTCATCATGAAATTAAATCTCTGGAGCTATTCATGGAAGATTCCCGAGACGCCTGATTATAAGGTTTCCAAGGAATAAAAGATGGATTATTAGGTCAGGAAGAATAATAGTTATGCAGGGAAGTGACGAAGATGGGACAAACACTGAGCTATGTCCGCTTAATGGAATATCGGAAGAGCCTTGATAAAGGGCTGAGCACACGCCGGCAAGATCTTAATGCCCTTAAACACTCGTTAAGTAGTCTTGTATCGAGTCAAGCACTTCAGGGACAGGCAGCGGATGCTATTAATGCTTATTTGAATGAAGTCTATCTATCTGGCCTGATTCCAGCCTTAAGTACAGCGATTACGAATTTGGAACAGGTCCTCGATATGTATGTGGCAGGGTATACTTCAGTTGACGGAGGCAGTGAATTTTACCTCACAACGGAAGAATACTCAAACCTGACCTCTGCCATTGAAAAGAAGAAACTCAAAGCGACAGAAGCAAATCAAGCCTTCTTGTCAATTGCGAGTTCAATTGAAGATATTTTGGATACCTCCTTGCCGCAAGCTGCTAAGAAGTCTAATCAGACAGGGTTGAAGCTTAGCCAAGGGATGTTAAATACGATCAAAGAACAACGTGAGGATTGGTCAAATTACGAATCCCAAAACAATGGGATGACCCAAGACGTTGATGGCTTGCTTCAACAAGTTAAAGCAACGGTTTCAAGTTATATGGGACAACCGTCGGTTCGTATGAATCAGTATAGTCGGGGGCAGTTTGGTAATTCAGCACTTGGTGCTGAGTTGTTGGCATATAGCAGTGCACTTAGAAAGCAGGCTAAAGCCAACCGCAAGTTTGATACCCAGGCCAAGAAGCTCCTAAATAGCCAGTGGAAAGATCATGTCAAGATAGTAGCAGCTGACAAAGCCAGAATGCGGGCTCATGTTAAGGCGATGGGCTGGTCAAAATTTTGGTTGGAAACAGCGGGCATTGTCGTTGGTGCTGTAGTGACAGTGGCCACGTTAGGGACAGCAGCACCATTAGTTACTGCAGGCGTCGTTGCAATAGGTAGTGTGTTTGCAGCATCGCGAGCGGGAACTGACTATGAAGAGGCAACTTCTGGTAAAAGACATGAAGATTTTATTCTAATGACATCTAATTATCTATTTGGCAAACGATTAGGTGGATATGTTTATCAAGCAGCTGATTTTGCGACAGGGTTGGTCGGCAGTGGGGCCGCAATGAAAGCCATTGAAAAAGAAGGCTTAAAGGTGGCAGGGATTGCAGAAGTGAAATCGTCTGGCTTTGATTTAGTCAAGTCAGCATTTAAGTCAAAATCTTTAAGTGAGGCAACAAGTGTAGTCAAAGGTGGTTTGAAAGACTCATTCAGTGTAGCTAAGCAGAATGCGATGCTGTTTAAGACCAATCGCACCTCAGTGGGCAAACAACTACAGCGGCTGACGGAAGAAGCCGCTCAAAAACAAGGCGCTAGCAACGTGGTTAGCGAAGTGAAAAAATATACAGTAAGAACTTATATCAAGGCAGGTATCAAAAAGGCCGCAAAGGACACAGTCAGCAAACAATTTATCAATCCTATTGTTGACAAAGAGGTACCAGCGAATACGCCAACAAATGTATGGATCAATCACTTTGCAAAGAAGATTGCAAATAAGCCACAGAAGATAACCGTTGACAAGTTTGGCAAGTCAATCATGGAAGGTGCGACCCCTTAGGAGGAGTTATGCTTACACATTTTTTTGCTTTTTTATTCTATCCAGGATTACCTTTCTTTTCTTCCCTGGGATTATTAATCTTGACGTGCGTCCTGAGTGTTGTATTTTGCTGGCAAATGTACCAATATCCTGACAACACCAATCGCCTGATTGTCTGTTTTGGTTCAGTGTTCCTGGCTAGCATGGCTTATGTGTTTGTTGGCATGGCCATCTACGGCAGTTATCCGACGATTTCAATGGATAGTGTTTTGGAAGATTATCTCGGATATCTTTTCATCATATTCTTTATGGGTATAATGGCTATTGTCCTAACTATGATTCCAATACTTTACAACTTCCTCATGAGGAATTCTAAGGCAATACAGCGTTTGTCGTTTGAACAGCGTCATGATTTTCTTGCGACGAACTCATCGTGGCTATTGCTCCGTTTAGCAGCTTTCTTTTTAATGGTCGCTATGGGATTAGCAGGTGTGGCAGCCGCCCATGCAATGATACCCGCGTCGGGTCAGTCAGGTATTGGGCTAAAACTCATTGTTGTGTGTATCTTTGTCGGACCGTTTATTGTCGGTGTTTTAATAGCTGTGAAATGGCTCATCAAGTTAAACCTGATGGCTTATAAGTGGCGTATATCGGATGCTCCGGCAAGGCTCTGATAGGAATGTGAAGTGACATATGATTACAAAGTTATTTAATTTTATGATCCATTCAGGAACACCGTTTTACGAATCTGTTGGCATGTTTCTTTTGCTCATTGTACTGTGCATCGCATTTGTGATTTATAGTTTTAATGCGTCAAAGCAGCATAGAGGTCTTGTGGTCAGTTCATTATTCCTGATCATGGTGGCAAGTGTAGCCTTCGTTTGGGGCAGCATGATTTTAATGGGCAATAGTTGGAAGAACGTCTATGATGCTCTTTTTAAATTTTGGGCGCCGTTCGCAACGCTCATAGGGATGTACCTCTGTGGGTTTAGCATGGTCGTGATTACGCTTGGCTACAACTATATGATGAAATCATCAAAGAAAGTCATGTCGCTAAGACCCAGAGATCGGCATGACTTTCTAGGAACAAACTCTTCCTGGCTACTACTAAGATTAGCAACCTATCATCTCCTTGTGGCTTCTGGCATTGCTGGTATGACTCTCTCAGAGGCATACTTTCCAGTTGAGGCCGCAGACCCTTCATTAACTGACAAAATCTGGTCGGCCGTAATTATGATAGGTCCGTTTATCGTCGGCTTACTAGTTTGTGTAAAGGTGATTACCAAATTGAATCTCGTGAGCTATTCATGGAAGATTCCTGACACGCCCGATTACAAGGTGGACAACTGATACTGGTTCCTATATCAGTCCTGAAAGGATGAGGTAATATGCTTACACATTTTTTTGTTTTTTTATTCTATCCAGGAGTATCTCTCTTTTCTTCTCTGGGGTTATTAATCTTGACGTGCGTCTTGAGTGTCGTATTTTGCTGGCAAATGTACCAATATCCCGACAATACCAATCGCCTGATTGTCTGTTTTGGTTCAGTGTTCTTGGCTAGCATGGCTTATGTGTTCGTTGATATGGCCATCTATGGCGCCTACTCGGCAACTCTAATTGATGATGCGATAGAAGAGTTGTGGCCGTCGTTATTGAATATATTTTTTATGGGCGTAATGGCTATTGTCCTCACGTTGATTCCGTTAGTCTACAATTACAGCATGCGAAATTCTAAGGTGATACGGCGTTTGGCGTTTGAACAGCGCCAAGATTTTCTTGCGACGAATTCATCATGGTTTCTTTTGCGAATTGCCACGTACTTCTTTATTGTTGGAATGGCTTTGGCTGGCTTTACTGCGGCAGAAGTGTACTTTCCTGCCGAGAATTTACACGAGACGGTCGCAGAAAAACTTGGCTCTATTGCAGTGATTGTTGTTCCGTTGGTCTTCGGTGTCTGGTTTGGTGTGAAGGTCTTGAACAAGTTGAATTTAGTGGCCTATAAGTGGAGCGTGTCAGGTACGTCAGTAAAGCGCAATTGATCGAAGCGCAAGGCGCAGTGCAATAGGAGGAAATATGGTTTATAGACTGTTAAATTTTATGATTCATTCTGGAGCCAGTCTTGTAGAAAATTCAGCTATTCTGCTGTCTATGGCCTTGCTTAGCCTTCTAATCTGCTATTTTAGTTTTGCAAAGGTCAAAAACACGAAGATCATTCCTTCCTTATTCTTCCTTCTTATTCTCTTAAGCGCAGCCTCATGGGTCGGAGGGCCGGTTATATACATGTTGAGATGGAAAGGGGCATTTAATCATGATTTTAAGGTTTTTCCTTATTTCGCTGGGATTTTGAATTTGCTTACATCAACTGTAATCCTTGGGCTAATTCCTCTTCTTTTTAATTTTCTAATGCGAAATTCAACGGCTACCTTGCGACAGGAGAAGAGCGGGCGTCATGATTTTCTTGCAACTAACTCATCTTGGCTTATCTTACGGCTTGCTACTTTTTCATTTGTGATAGCATCAATTCTATCAGGATTCACATTGGCGGAGGTCTATTTTCCTTCTTCAAACATGCACGAAACACTTTCCCAAAAGCTCGGATCTGTTGTTTTAATTATTGTCCCTTTGGTCTTCGGTGTCTGGTTTGGTGTGAAGGTCCTGAACAAACTCAATTTAGTGGCCTATAAGTGGAAACTTTCATCGGATTCCTCACAAAAGAGCTAAACGACGGGAAAATAGTAACGTGATGGAAGAAGCCGCCAAAAACACAGCGCTAGCAACGTGGTTAGTGAAGTGAAGAAGTATACAGTAAGCACTTATATCAAGGCAGGTATCAACAAGGCCGCAAAGGACACAGTCAGTAAACAGGTTATTAATCCTATTGTTGACAACGAGGTACCAGCGAATACGCCAACAAATGTATGGGTTAATCACTTTGCAAAGAAGACCACAAATAAGCCACAGAAGATTGTCGTTGATAAGTTTGGTCAGTCAATTATGGAAGGTGCAACACCTTAGGAGAAAATATGATTTTGCAATTCTTAAGTCTAATGTTACATTCGGGCGGGGCTATGACAGAATTTTTTTTGATGCTTGTCGCGATTGCGATTCTTGAGATTATATTCGTTCGCTCTGCATTTAGTTTGGATTTTTCGTTCGCACAATTACTTCTGTTAGGCGTGATTTTCCTCGCCGGCGTGGGTTTCAGCTTCGGTAGCATGTATATCTTTAGTATCCAATGGGTCAATAAAGAGGATGATAACTTTGGTACTTTCATGTATTTTTCGTTGACTGTTGCTATGTACGTTTTGACGGCTATTTTATCGCTTGTGCCGCTCTTTTATAACTACTTAATGCGACATTCCGATCAAGTCATGAGCCTAGAGGAAAATCAGCGCTCTGAGTTTCTTGCTACAAACTCGTCGTGGATTCTTCTGAGACTTGGCACCTATTTCTTCATGGTTGCTTCGGGCCTATCGGGTGTTATATTCTCGCACTTATTGATCCCGACATCAGGGCAACCCAGTGTTGGACTTAGGCTTGGAATTGCCTGTGCCTTCATAATTCCGCTGATTTCGGGGATCTTAGTTGGTGTGAAGGTCCTGAACAAACTCAATTTAGTGGCCTACAAGTGGAAACTTTCATCGGATTCCCCGCAAACAAAATAACGAAACATGGCATTTTAAAATATTGATGAAACCTTTGGAGGAATAATGATGACAGATGAAACAGCTTTAAAGAACCCGACATACTTCGGGGTAGTATGTTCGAATTGTGGTTCGGAAGATTGGGGTGTGGTTCGTGCCAAGGGTAGTCTGAAGACGGCACTATTCAATACAGCGTTAACGAACACAGGAGCCGAGAAGACAGCTGATGACTTATTGGTCATGCCTTTAAAAGCACGGTGTAACGCGTGTCACAAGGCATTTATGGCGATGCCAGTGGAAGCTGATGCATCAGATGTCCTTGATCAACCTGCCACACTGGTCGCCAAACGGGTGCGTCGATTCGCTGGCATGATGGTTCCCAATTACATTCTGGTCAACGGAGTTATCGTTGCTCAGATTGGGAATGGTGAAGAAGTTTCCATTCCTTTACAAACAAAGCATACATACATCCAGATGTTTGATAACAGTATGACTGGTTCGGCGTCTTATGAGCGAGTAGAAGTTCAACCAGGCGAAACCATCAGCCGGGATATGAAGATTAAAGCGCGGTGGATTTCTTTATAAATTTCTCTCAACACGCTGAAATTGCTGAAAATTCAGACAGACACACAAAAACGCCCGCGGACAATTTTGTTCACGGGCGTTTTTCGCTGCCTTACTTCAATAAATCTTCTAATTCATTCAGCCGTTCTTCAAACACCTTGAAGGCGGCTTCGAGGTAATCCGGCCTGGTCATATCAACGCCGGCAGTCTTCATGGTGTCAATCGCATATTGCGAGCTCCCAGACTTCAAGTAGTTGATATAGCGGTCGCGGGCGCCATCAGTGCCTTGGATAATGCCATCGGCTAAGGTTGAGGCCGCGGCGAACCCGGTCGCATATTGATAAACGTAGTAGTTCATGTAGAAATGCGGAATCCGGGTCCATTCAAGGGCAATTTCAGAATCCCGGGCCACATCGGGGCCATAGTACCGCGCATTCAAGTCAGCATAGAAATCTGAAATGCCTTGGGCGGTCAATGGTTGTTGATGATGGTCTTGTTGGTGCAACCAGTGTTCAAACTCGGCAAACTGGGTTTGACGGAACACGGTGCCCTTGAAGCCATCCAAGTAATAGTTCAGGATATAAGCCCGCACTTTGGGATCGGTTTGGGTCTTCAAGAAGTAGTCCGTCAACAGATTTTCGTTGGTCGTTGAGGCGATTTCAGCGACGAAAATAGGATAGTCGCCGTACACATAGGGTTGATTGTGACGGGTGTACCAACTGTGAACGCTGTGGCCGGTTTCATGGACCAGGGTGTAGAGTTCATCCACGGCATCTTGCCAGTTCAATAAGATGAAGGGGTTGGTGTCGTAAGAGCCGCCAGAATAGGCACCAGAGCGCTTGCCTTTATTTTCAACCACGTCGATGTTGCGGTTATCAAAAATATCACTGACATGACTCAAGTAGTCGTCGCCAAGAATGCTCAAGGCTTTTTTGGCTTCGACTTGGGCTTCAGCATAGGTGTAATGCAATGGTGGTTCGCCGGTCAGTGGGGTGTAGAGGTCATACATGTGTAAATCATCAAGGCCTAACACGCGCTTGCGCAGGGCGACGTAACGATGGAGCAATGGCAGGTGGGCATTCACTTGATCCACTAAGGTATCATAGACATTTTCGGGGATGTGGTTGCGGCTGACTGCAGCAGCACGAGCAGAAGGATACTTGTGGGCTTGCGCATTGAAGTTATGGCTCTTGATTTCACCAGCCAGAGTGGTGGCAAAGGTGTTCTTCAATTGGCCGTAAGCGGCGTACAAGACCTCAAAAGCCTGTTGGCGCTTACCGCGATCGGTGGAGCGAATCAACTGGCCATATAACCCGTTGGTGAGCTGTTGCGCTTCGCCATCTTCGGTTTCAACGAAGCCAAACTCCATATCGGAGTTATTGAGGACGTTGAACGTTGCGCGACTGGCGCCGAGGGCATCTTCAGCGGCAGACAAAAGGGCTTCCTCGTCAGCTGATAAGATGTGGGCGCGATTTTCAGTCATGGAGGCAATGAAGTGGGCATAGCCTTTGAGTTCGTCATTGGCTTGCACCCAGTCATTCAGGGTTGCTTCCGGGATGGCGAGAATCTCAGGTTCCATAAAGGCTGCCGCTGCACTGACAGAAGCGGCCAAGCTGGTGACTTTGGCGTTGAAGCCTTGGTATAAGTCGTTCCCAGTATCTTGGTCACTCTTTAAACTCGCGTACACGTAAACTTTTTCCAAGTCACGGTAGGTGGCTAAAATCGTGGTAATGCCACTGGCAAGGGCTTGAGCACTGGTGCTCAAGGTGCCTTTGAGGGCGGCCACGGTCTTGAGCTTTTCGTTGACGGCATCGAAGGCATTTTGCCATGCGGCATCATCGGGATAAATCGTGGTTAAATCCCAGGTCAAATCTGTTGGTACATCTGCACGAGTTGGTTGTGCCACAGTCATCATCTCCATTTCTCATTATTCTTTCATGTTATCACAGTTCACAGAAATTACGATTTTTTTAGACATTTAAGGCAGACTTATCTGTTAAACTATGTTGTATAACTGAACAGAAAATTAGAAAATGGATTGAAGGGAAATATATGGATCCATCACTATTGCGACAACGTTCAACACCTAAAAAGAAACCACATTTAATCGTTAAAATTATCCTTTTGACACTCCTCGCGGTCGTCCTTGTGGCCGGGGCCTATGGCGTGAAAGTCTACACCTCAGTCAAGAATGCCGTGGATAAGACTTATCAAAAAATTGATAACCAAGAGGTCAATTCTGCCATCACTGGTGATAAGCCACTAAGCATTTTGCTGTTGGGGACGGATACCGGCGAATTCGGCCGGACCGAAAAGGGCAATTCCGACACAATGATCGTGGTGACCATCAACCCGAAAACTAATAAAACGACGATGACCAGTATTCCGCGGGATACGATGGCCCAGATTCAGGGCACGAAAGAATCTGATGACATTCAAAAGATTAATGCCGCGTATAACCTTGGCGATTCGACTGCCGCGGTTAAAACCGTCGAAAAATTGTTGAACATTCCCATTCAATACTACGTCACGATTAACATGGCTGGCTTAGCCAAAATTGTCGACGCGGTCGGCGGGGTTGATGTGAACGTGCCGTTCTCATGGACTGACGCCAACACCGGCAACCAAACCTTCAAGAAGGGCCCAGCGCACTTGAATGGGCAACGGGCCCTAGCGTATGCACGGATGCGTTATGAAGATCCAGAAGGCGATTATGGTCGCCAGAAGCGGCAGCAAGAAGTCATTGGTTCGATTGTAAAGTCTGCACTTGATGTCGATTCCTTGGCCAACTACGAAAAGGTCTTAGACTCAATGAGCAGTAGCCTGCGGATGAACCTGACTTTTGACGATTTAGTCGCGATTGCTTCGCATTACCGTAAGGCCGCAAGCAATATTACCCATGATCAATTAAAGGGTGTCGGCGCCTATATCGGTGATGGCGCCTATGAAATTCCTTCAACCAGCGAACTCCAACGGGTTTCAAATAAGATTCGCAAGCAACTCGAGTTACCAACTGAAAAACTGAGTAATGAAAATACACGCCAGAATAAGTTGAATGTTAATTTTGACTGGAAGGCGGGTAACAATCCAAGTTATACCTTGTATAACGAAGATGGCAGCATCATGAACTAATATGAAAGCCCTGAGCAATGATGATTGCTCAGGGCTTTTTTGTGTGGTTCGCGTGGGTGGCTGGTTTGTGGTAAGTTAGCAACAGAATATTGACGAGAGGAGCCCAAGGATGAAGCAAATTGTGACGGGGATTGTCGCCCATGTTGACGCCGGCAAAACCACATTGTCAGAAGCACTGCTCTATGAAAGTGGCGCAGTCAAGACGCTCGGGCGCGTCGATAACGGGGACGCGTTTTTGGATACCGACGACTTAGAAAAAGCGCGCGGGATTACAATCTTTTCCCATCAAGCCAATTTAGTGTATCAAGACCTCCAACTGACCTTATTAGACACGCCGGGACACGTCGATTTCGCGTCGCAGACGGAACAAATTCTCAGTGTGCTGGATTACGCGATTTTGGTCGTGTCAGCCACAGATGGCGTGCAGGGTTACACCCAAACCTTGTGGCGATTGCTCGAGAATTATCACGTGCCTACGTTTATTTTCGTCAATAAAATGGACGCGGTCGGGGCCAATCGAGCGCTAATCCTCGATCAACTGGCAACCCTGTCCAGTGGAACCATCGCCTTTGATTGGTCGGATTTGCCAGCTGCCACCGCCGAAGCGATTGCCTTACAAGATGAGGACGTTTTGGAGGCTTACTTAGCAGATGGTGACTTGTCGGAGTCAACGATTCAACAATTAATCCAAGCGCGCAAAGTGTTTCCAGTGTATTTTGGCTCAGGGCTTAAATTGGAAGGTATCGATGCCTTATTGGCGGGCTTAGACCGCTGGACACTTGTCCAAACGCCGCAAGCAGCCTTTGGTGCCCGCGTGTTTAAAATCTCGCACGACAAAGGGGAACGTTTGACCTGGCTGCGATTGATGGGTGGCCAATTGGCGACCAAAGATCAGTTGCTGCCGGATCAAAAGGCCCACCAACTGCGGCAATACAATGGTTTGAAATATCAAACAGTGCCACAAGTCCGCTCGGGCGGCGTCGTGGTCATCCCAGGGCTCAGCGGGACATATCCCGGCCAAGGTCTCGGTACATTGGCTGATGAGCAGTCACCAATGTTACAACCGGTTTTGAATTATGCAGTCGACCTAAAGGGCCAAGACGTCCATGTGGTCCTGGCCGCTTTGCGGGAACTGGAAGATGAAGATCCGCAGTTGCATGTGTCTTGGTCAGAACCGCTGCAAGAATTGCGGCTGCAAGTGATGGGTGAGATTCAATTAGAAGTGCTTCGTCAAATTTTGCAGGACCGCTTCAATCTAACGCTTGATTTTGATGCCGGCAGTATCTTGTATCAAGAAACGATTACCGCACCGGTGGAAGGCGTGGGCCATTTTGAACCGTTGCGGCATTACGCTGAAGTGCATCTGCTGCTGACGCCAACGGCTCCTGGCAGTGGGCTCACGTTTGATACTGACCTGGATGTCGATACCCTCGGCAAAAATTGGCAACATCAAGTTTTGACCGCTTTAGGCGCGAAAACGCAACTGGGTGTGCTGGTCGGGGCACCGCTGACAGACATGCGCGTGACCTTAATTAACGGTCGCGCCAGCAACGTGCATTCGGTGGGCGGCGATTTTCGTGAGGCAACGTGGCGGGCCTTACGCCAAGGCTTGATGATGGCCAAACTCAAAGGCACGGCCCAATTGCTAGAACCGTGGTATCAGTTCACGCTAGTAGTCAATGAAGACCAGATTGGCCGAGCCATGACGGATATTCAGCGGATGAGTGGCAGTTTTGACAGTCCAGAACGCCATGGTGAACAGATACAACTGAATGGGTTTGCGCCCGTTAGTGAAATGCAGGCTTACGTCCGCGAAGTTCAGGCGTATACCCACGGGCAGGGCTCACTGGAGACCGTGGTGGCCGGCTATCGACCTGCTCATGATGCGCAGACTGTGATTGCCAAGGCAGCGTACAATCCTGTGGGCGATGTCGCCAATACCCCCGACTCAGTTTTTTGTGCGCATGGGGCCGGTTATCCAGTTGCTTGGGATGAAGTGCCAGACGCTGCCCATGTGCCATATCAGAATGCTTAATGCCGCAATCCCTTGCGGTGATTGACTTGAGGAGGAATGTTTCACGTGAAAATAGTTGAAGGTTACATGCCATTTCGGGGTTATCAGACCTATTATCGGATTGTCGGAGAACCCAATCCCGACAAAGCACCATTACTGCTCATTCATGGCGGCCCGGGGTCGTCGCACAATTATTTCGAATTGCTCGATGATTATGCCGAAACCGGGCGCCAGCTGATTATGTACGATCAGATTGGCTGTGGGAAGTCCTCCTTGCCGGAAGAAGAATCTTGGTATGTCAAAGAAAATTGGGTTGCGGAACTGATTGCGTTGCGCGAATATCTCCATTTGGATCAAGTCCATCTGTCCGGCCAATCATGGGGCGGAATGTTGCTGATGTATTACTTGACTGAGTTTGATCCGCAAGGTGTTAAGAGCGCGATGATTAATAGCTCACCGGCGTCTATCAAGTTGTGGATTCAAGAACAACGACGCTTGCTGACCTATCTTAGCCCCGAAGACCAAGACGCAATTGCTCGGGCTGAACGCTTGAATGATTTTACTGGGGCCCAATATTTAGCGGCTAATGAACGCTATATGACGCGTTATGCCTGGTCGACTTTGCCAGAAGATTTGCCAGAACCGATGCGCCGGCCCACCAACGGCCAGCGCGCTAGCCTGATTGCGGAAGGCCCGAATGAATTTACTGAAAATGGGACCTTAGGTGATTTTGATGTCACCGATCAATTGCACAAGATTCACGTGCCAGTGATGGTCACCAGCGGCTCCGACGACTTAGCGACCCCTGTGGTGGCCAAGTCTGTGGTCGATCATATTCCTGGCGCGCAGTGGCACTTGTTTGCCAACAGCCGACACTTAGCTTTGCTCGACCAACATGATGAATTCATTGAACTCCTGAACCAATGGCTACCAGCCAACGATTAAAAAATAGTCGACCGAATTTTGAAAACAACTGCTTTCAAGATTTGGTCGACTATTTTTATTGGTGCTTGTAAAGTGCGAAGAGATTCATGACCGCATCGAGGGTCATAATGGCTGCCATCAGCCACATGGCGATCATGTTTTGCATTGTGGCCACGAACCAAATTAAGATGAGATTCAAGACCAACATGCCCCAAGCCAACCATTTATTGTTCACCATCATGCTATCGCCTCCATTTCCAGCATACGCGACTGCCGGGGATGGACAAATGTAAATGATATAATTGCGTTGGAGGGTTGTACATGAATATCAAAATTATTGGGGTCGGCAAGTTGAAGGAGAAGTACTTCACCGCCGGCATCGCGGAATATAAAAAGCGTCTGGGCAAGTTTGCCAATATCTCGCTTGTTGAAGTGCCGGATGAAAAGGCGCCAGAATCCTTGTCTGAAGCTGAAATGATCCAGGTGAAACAGGCGGAAGGCGAGCGCATTTTAGGCAAAATCAAAGACAAAGAATGGGTGATTGTCTTAGCAATAGAAGGCAAACAGCGTAGTTCAGAAGCGTTCGCCAAAGAAATTGCGGACCTAGCGACCTATGGCCATTCGGATATCACCTTTGTTATCGGTGGCTCACTCGGGCTCAGCCCAGAAGTGATGCAGCGCGCCAACAATACGCTCAGTTTTGGCAAGCTGACATTGCCGCACCAATTGATGCGGTTGGTTCTGATTGAACAGATATATCGCGCGTTCATGATTAATGCCGGTAGTCCGTACCATAAGTAAGGCGTGGTTTGGGCCTATTCCGATCTGCTTTATTTTTCAAACAGATGAATTTCGTCGGCCTTAAAATAAACTTGCTGACTCGCACCAACCCGGACTAAATAGCGATCACGCTTGGCATCATAGGAAACCACGACACCGGTAACACCAAGCCAAGGTTTTTGTGGTAATTGCACGACAGCGCCAACTTGAAAAGTTTGCATCTTAATCCCTCCCTATAGTTTTCAAGGCGAGTTTAGGCAGGCGGCACTGGTGTGTCAATGAAAATGCGAGGCTTAGTGATTGCGACGGCCTGGATTGTCCGGCATCCCGCGAATATGCAGGTGGTACTGGGGACCATGACGCCAGCACACATCACTGATAGCGCAGCTGGTGCCGATATCCAATTGACCAAGCAAGAATGGTATGACATTTACTTTGCTGCGGGCAATGATTTGCCATAATGAGATGCAAAAAGACTGCGAGTTTTCGCAGCCTTTTTTGCGCCTAAAGCCTTGTTCCAATCATGGAGTTCGCAGTTGTAATGATCTTTACACGAGCGAAGCTTTTTTGAATTGTATGATTGGCCGATCTAAGTAAAAATCTATTGCTCGTGATACCAATGATCTGATTCTTTAGGTGTCAAGATAGCCATGATGGTAAACTCAATTGCTGTCACAATTAGGATGACGGGAGGAAAAAAGTAAACGATGATAGCCTCGCCGACCAGAGGCAAATTCCCCTGCCACAAAGCAGTGAAACGCGTAGCAAGCATTTTGTTGATTTTGGTTGCAACATCAGGATTTTGCCTTGCCAGATTTTTCGCAAGGGCATGATAGGTGACATTCCAGAAAAATAGAACGAGTAAGAAAAAGTAGGCCGGCGCGCGGTGATTCATAAAACGGCCAAACCAACCCGTTGCTACCGGAATCATTGACATGACGAAGAGCCACAAATTATTGAACCAGAAGGTACTCTTGCGAATATGAGTGGCCAAGCCAAACATGTAGTTGTGATTGTACCATGTGACTAAAATAAAGAACCAACTGACAGCATATGCAAGGAAATAAGGGATTTCGCTAAAAATTGCCGAAAGTTCAAATGACTCAGGAATTTTAATTTCTAGAACCATGATTGTAATGATAATTGCAATGACTGCATCAGTGAACGCTTCAATCCGAGCTTTATTCATGCCAAACCTCCAACGAATAGATAAGCTGTTATTGTCAAGCATACACCAGGCATCATTAGAGAGGTTAAATAAAGCTGCTACTGTTATTGCACGCGGCGCACGAAGGCACCATCAAACAGATGGCTCACTCAAGCCAAGGAAAATGTCCAAGTCAGTGGCGGTATCGACACCGTGCGTTAGTTCCGCATAGGTGTGGGATGCTGCCGGTCCGGCCGGCGTCAAGAACTTGAAGTGTGCGGCAGTGTCTTGGAAGGGTACGACGGTGTGCGAAGTGACGATTACCGGTTTCTGCTGGCTTAGCCGATTGAGAATATTGACAATGTGGGTCTGATTCTGCGGATCCACACCTGAGAGTGGCTCATCAAAAAGATACAGGGCTTTGTCGATTGCAGCTGAGGCGTAGACAAACATGACCGTCAATTCACCGCCAGACATCACCTGGAGTTGCCGGTCTAACAAGGGTTTGATCACCGTGAGATAAAAATCATCATCAGTGGAGAAGTCCGGATTGGGTCGGTTCATTTCCTGGTACATTGAAAGTAGTTGGCCGCCGGTAGTATCAGGGCTGTAAGCGATGGACTGGAAGACATACATCATTTGATTCGCTGGTGGGAACCCAGAAAATTGGCCGCTGTTGGGTTTTTCTAAGTGGCTAATGAGGTCCAACAAAGTGGACTTACCGATCCCGTTTTTCCCGAGGATGACGCTGAAACCAGGATTGTCGAAACTGATGCTGACATCGTCAAAAACTGAATGCTTAGGATGGCTGAAGTTGAGATGTTCAATTCTTAATGCACTCATTGCTGACCTCGATTCTGCAGACTAAGCCGCTGATAACTGAAGATGCCGATACCACAATAGATGGCAATCACGATGGCTTCAATCCCGACCGTTCCCAGTGAGAGATCACCGAGAAAGACGCGCAAGGTGTTGGCGATGAATTGGTAGGGACTGAGTTGCGCCACCGCGCTGAGAAAACCGTTTGACGTATCCACGCCGTATAACATCAGCAAAATAATCAGCAAGGATGTTCCCAGCGCGTTGAGGCTGTTTGACCGGACCGGCAACAACAGCAGGCAGGTCAGAAACAGCGACACGAGTGGAAATGCCACGATGGTGAGCACGACGGTCACAAGCAGCAGTCGCAGTGAAAAGGCGTGATACAGCCACATGGAGAAGAGGGAATACACCAAGTTTTCCAGAACCACTAAGCCAGTCTGGACAAGCACGTTGGCATATAGCATCGGCCAGCGGCTACCACTGACAAAATAGAACGATTTAAGAAAGCCGGCATCGCGTGTGGCGAGTGTGGCAAAGGCGACGCCGTCCAATGCAGTCGAAACGATGATGTACGCCGTGAATGGTATGGTTGCGTTAATTAGTTGCCCGGCGCTCATCTGGCTGGTGCGATGCACTGAAATGCCTTGATACAGCGTCCATAGAACTGGGAAAAGTAAGGTGAAGACTAGTGTGATGCGATTCGCCGTTGCCTGGCGTATGTAGAACTTGGTAAACGAGTGAACTTTCGTGAGAAACATACCCAAACCCTCCATTCAAAACAAATAATTAGAACCTTTTCATTTATTTTTAATCAATTCTCATGGTTATTGGATGGAATGTCAACAAAATTGTGTTTTATTTTTTGTTGCGTTCTCAACAAAAAGGATTATTATTGTTTAAGTCACATTTTATAGGAGGTCCCTATGACCGATATCTTACGTGCCATTGGCGATATTAGCCGGGCCCTGGATGCCATTTCAAATGTTGAATTTAAAACCCTGGGACTGACGAAGGGGCAATACGTTTATTTAGCCCGAATTGTTGAACACCCAGGCATCATCCAGAGCCGTTTAGCCGAAATGATTCGCGTTGATCGCACCACGGTCGCACACGCCGTCAAGAAACTGGAACAAGCCGGATTAATCGAACGCCGGGCCGACCAAGATAATAAGAAGAACAAGGCACTTTTCCCAACTGACACAGGGCTAGCGGCTTATCCGCGCGTGGCGGCCGAGAATCGTTATTCTGAAGCGATGGCACTCACCGGGCTTTCGCAAACAGAACAAGAAAGCCTGCAAACCTTACTCGATCAAGTCAGGACCAATGTGACCCACGACTGGCAAGCTGTGATGGCTGGCCAGACCCGACACTATTAAAAGGAGTTTTTCCATGACCACAGTCATCAAACCACTGACAGACCAAGATTTACCGCAACTGCAAGCAATGAGCCGCCTCACCTTTAATGATACGTTTGGGGCTGGCACGCCTGAAGCCGACATGGCGCAGTTTCTTGATGAGGCGTACAGCCAAGAACAATTAGGCAGAGAATTGCACACCGCTGGCTCATCCTTCTATTTCATTTATCAAGACCAACAACTGGCCGGGTATTTGAAATTGAACGTTGGCGCCGCACAATCAGAACCGATTGGGGATGACACACTGGAGATTGAACGGATTTATATCTTGCCAGAATTTAAGCGCCAAGGCCTGGGTAAAACGTTGTTTGACTTTGCGGTCCAACAGGCCAAAACTGCTGGCAAGCAAGCCATTTGGCTTGGTGTATGGGAACATAATCTCTCAGCCCAGAAATTCTATGCAAAGCTAGGATTTGCCCAATTCAGTGAACATGTTTTCCCGGTTGGCAATGACCCACAACGCGATTTATTAATGCGAAAAACCTTATAGCATCAAGAGTAGCCCATGAATGCTCATGGGCTACTTTTTAATACAATGTAGTTGACAAATGTTCTACTTGGTTTTACTATGTAGTAGTACTTAACATTAACAAGTACTAAACAAAGGACTGATGAAATGAAAGGTATGACAGAGTTACTGAAAGGCGTCCTAGAAGGCGTCGTGCTTCAGGAGATTCAAAACGCAGGGGAAACGTACGGCTATGTGATTACGAGCCAGTTAATCGATGCCGGGTTTCAAGATATCGTCGAAGGGACGGTCTATACGGTGCTAGTGCGTCTCGAAAAGAAGGACTTGGTCACCGTCGAAAAACGGAAGTCTGAATTGGGACCGGCACGAAAATTTTATCGCCTCAATCCTGCTGGCGAAGCGTATCTCGTTGATTTCTGGGATAAGTGGGCCTTTTTGGTGGATCAACTTGCCCGTATTAAGCATTAGGAGGTTTAGACATGAATTTTTATGACAAAATTACCGGCCACGATATGACCAAGCAGCAACAGGCAATGGATCAGCGCGCGCAACAATTGCCTAGCGACTATCAAACGGCTTGGCACACATTGAATCAACAAATTTGGTCGTACACCGACTTTTCTGGCCGCAACCTGTATCCCATTTTGGAAGGCGTTCTGGGCTTGTTTGAAGAAAGTGCTGCAGAAGGCATGCCTGTCGCTGATGTCACAGGAGCGAACCTGGCCCAGTTTGTCGCGGATATTGCTGCGGCGCAGGGCGCTAAGGACTATCGCGGCAAGTTACGGGAACAACTGAATCGGGCTGTGGCCCTGCATTTTGGAAAGTGAGGCTAAAGAAATGGGCTTAAAAGAAACCATTGCCGCCAAACAAGAATGGCGGGCGCTCCAACAACGCGCTGCGCAATTGCCGGATGATTACATGTTTGTCTATCGTGAAATTCAAAAGTATTACTTGAAAGTGGCCCCGATGGAAACGACGAGCAACTTGACTGTGTTAACGGACTTGCTAGCGTTATTCGAATCGGGTGCCGCAGAAGGCAAAAGTGTGTTGGCCATTACAGGGGACGATGTTGCAGCCTTTGCTGATGACTTACTAGGTGCTTAACAAAAATGCGTTCATCGATTTGTCGATGAACGCATTTTTTAGATGATGTGGTGGGCTGCTAAACTATCGACCGAATTGAGAATGATTTGTGCATTGTTATATTGAGACTGCCAGCCGAGAATGTTGGCAGCTTGATCGGTGCTGACGTCGCGGTTCATGCCGCGCATGAGCTTGGCACCTTTGGCCTCGGCATTAAATGCGGCGGCCAAATTGACCAACCAATCAGGCAGCGGCTTGGTGTACACTTTTTCAGCCAATGCAGGTCGCTTTGCTTTGATGAGAGCGGCAATTTGACGCATTGAGATTTGACCGGGGGCACTGGCGATGAAGCGTTGACCATTAGCGGCCGGAGTAGTCATTGCCAAAATGTGCATGGCGGCCACATCGCGAACATCAACAACATTGAGGGGCAGGTTTGGAATCCGCTGCATTTTGCCATTTAGCAAGTTCAATAAAAGGTCAAAACTGCCTGACACGTGATTGCTCAAGGCGGGGCCGAAGATGGCTACCGGATTGACGGTGGCAAACTCAAGCGTAGTCTCGGGTCGATTGATAAAGGCCCATGCGGCTTGTTCAGCCAGCAGTTTGGACTTTTCATAGAGCGATAGCCCAGGTTCGTCAGGGTTGGTCCAATCGTGCTCGGTTGTGGGCTGGCCTGGCTTTCGACTGAACCCGACGGCGCCAAAGTTTGATGTCATGACGACCCGCTTCACCCCAGCTGCTTGGGCTGCGGTGAGAATGCGTTGAACCCCTTCTAAGGCAGGCTTGATGGCATCAGCTTCATTCTTTGGTTGGTCAAAAAAGACGGGCGAAGCCACGCTGAACACGTACTCGCGATCAGCCATGACATTCTGCCAGTTGGCATCGCTAGACAAGTCCGCTTCGGCAAACGAGAGCTGGTCTAAGTGGTGCGCACCATTAGCTGTCAGGGTATCGATGACCGTTTGTTGCTTATTGAGGCTGCGCAAGGTCGCTTTCACGTCGAAACCTTGGTCGAGTAATTGTAGGATGAGGTGCATAGCGACAAAACCACTGCCGCCTGTGACGAGAACTTTTTGTGACATGGGTGTTTTCCTCCGGTTGTATTATCTGATTGAAGTGCTATATTGGAGCTTAAACCATGAACCTTGGTTTATAGCAAGTAAAAAAAGGAGTTTAATTTTGAATACAACCTACACCATTAAAGAAGTGGCCGAAATGTTTGACCTCAGTGTTTCGACCTTACATTATTACGATAAGCAGGGCTTACTGCCTTTTGTCGACAAAAATGACGTCGGCTATCGCACATTTACGCCGTCTGATTTGAATTTTATTCATACGATTTGTTGTCTGAAGGATACGGGGATGCCGATTAAAACCATCAAAACCTACATCGGTCTTTGCATGCGGGGTGCCGACACAATTCCAGAACGGCGAGCATTGCTCAATGCTCATCGGGATGCTGTCGTGGCCAAGCAGGCACGGCTTGAAGAAAGCCTGCAGGAAATTGATGAAAAGCTGAATCGCTACACAGATCCTGCAGCACGAGACTTGATTGAAAGCGAGATTGAGTTCGTGACCGCTGAGAAGTCCGCCCATCATCTGGCCAATCCCTTTGTGACGCAATAAGTGACATTTAAAAAACCAGCCATCAATTGATGGCTGGTTTTTTAATGGCGGCGGCGAATCAAACGATAGATGTCAAAAACGCTGACAAGGACCCATAAGCTTAAGGCCAGGGCAATCAAGAGGTTAGTGCTGGTTTTTGGCTGGTAGCGTAGGGTCAATTGATTGTGCCCGGCACGTTGGCGAACGCTCACCACCCCAATCGGACTGCGGTGACTGGCGATAGTGGCTGCGGGCAGTGGATGACCATTGAGTGTCACTTGGCTATGCGCGTAGGCAACCACTGGCAATTTAACATTGCCAGCTGAGTCTGCGTGCCAAGTCAGTTGGAGCCGGCCGTCACTCAGGACAGTCCTGGTGACAACCAGGGGATTTAAGACGACCTCGACCCGATAACGACCGTCGGGGCTTTTGGCGTACAGCTGATTAATAATGGCGGGCAGTTGGCTCGTTTCGGCGACACCGCCGTCGCCATTTTGCCGGACGCCGGAAACCGGCACAGATTGTTGCAAGTATTGCTTGAGCACACTTTGGCTGGCAGGCGACTTGGCATATTTTGCCGGGACAGGCAGGTAATCCGCCGCGACTTTTTGAATCGTCTGGAGGGCCGCGTTGAGGTCAGGGGATTGTAACGCAGCTTTGACCTGGGCCATGTTCTGCGCTTTGATCACCACGCCACTGGTTCTCGGCAAAACCTGCGGCTGGCTCCAGCTGTCGCCGACTCGCTGACCAATATTGACAGTCTGAGCAGCCAGCAGGCCAATCATAATCACCGCGATGGTCATGGCGTACGGCCGCGTTTTCAGCCGTTCAATCTCACTGACTGAACTTGCGGCGGCAGCGATCATCAGCACGAGCGCGACTACCCGGAAGCGGCTCGGGAACTGCAAGAAGCTTGCGAGCCCAGGAAAATGCGCAATTGTGGTCGTCCACGGAAACGCATTTGAACTCAGGAAGAGAAAGCCGGCGCCGATGACGGTAAAAATACCTGTTGGCGTCCGCCATTGCCGATGAACGATGGTGACCGCCAGTTGAAACAGGGTGATGATGGTCAGCACCAAGCCAAGATTGGCGGCCGCGCCCACACCGTATTCTTGGAAAGAAAAAATGGTCGCATTGTATGCTGAGGCCAGCGGTGTGAACGGCGGCACGAGATGATTGCTGCCATAGACTTCCAGCATGCTACCCCAGACGTTGGCAGTCAGGCCAATGCCTAACAGTGCGGCCAAAGCGATTTGTTTGATGTAGCGGCCGCGCTGGTCATGGACAAAGATGCCGGCAATTGCCAATGGAATCAGGGCCATCACGGCCATGGCTGCACTCAATAAGTGCGTTTGGGCGAGCAGAGCCACAGACACGGCGAATGCCACAATCGGCAAATCGCTATTGTGGTGTAGCATTTTAGCCCCAAACAGTAAGACCAGCGGCATGAAAGCGGCGCCCCAAGAGGTGAACTGGGCTTCTGTTAGCCATGCGGGCACTGCGGCCCCAGACATATAAATCAACCCGGCAGCCAGACTGAAGTGCTTGCTGGCGCCGAGTTCTTTGGCGAGAAAATACATCGTGAAGCCAGCGAGACATTCAAGAATCAGGTTGAGCACCAGTTGGAAAATCAACCATTTGCCCGTCATGAGTAACAGGAGGCCAGCCGCGTAAGCAAACAGTGGTCCATACAGGGCATTCACAATCCGACCTGATTGATTGAAACTCTCGTTCATTTGAAACCAACTGAACTGGCCATGTTTGATTTGCATTGCGGTGTCGTAGAACCGGTTCATGTGAAACATGCCGTCGACGCCGACGACGATATTGCGGTTGAAAATTTGTGGTGATGTGAGCGCTAATGCCATCCCCACGATAATCAAAAAAGGTGCTAATGGCCGCAGCCGTTGTTTAAATTGTGTGCCCATACCCTACTCCTCAGTGTGATTGCACCGCTACCCCAGCGGTGTCGATAAAAAATCATATCTTTTAAGAATACGGGAGCGGGCATAAGGTGTCAAAGCTATGCACAGAAAAATCTTAATCAGCCGTGAGCTTGTTATACCGCGCGATGACATCTTCGCAGGCAGCGATAATTTCGGGGGCATGTGGCATATCTTGATAGAAGATGGGGGAATAGTCAGGATCCCGAGGCTTAACGCGATTGACGCCGTAGGCAATACTATTGGCTGGGACATCCTTGGTGATGATTGCACCAGTGCCGATAATGCTGTTGTCGCCAACAATAATCGGCCCGACTACCTTGGCCCCGTCAGCAATAATGACATTCTTGCCAATGACTGGACTCCCAAGATGTTCCCATTGTTTTGTTTTATGGTTATAGGTTTGGTTGGCGCCGATTGTGACGTTTTGAAAAATCACCACGCCCGCACTGATTTTTGAAGCAGCAATGGTGCAGCCTTTACCGTTGTGGGCAAACTGCACACTCTGATCCAGATGCAGACACGTGAGTTCAAAGTTAAAGTTGCGCTGCAGTTCCTCAGCGGCTAAGCGCCGGGCATCAGAATCAGATGAAAAGGTATTGATTTCAAGTAAAGTTTTAAAGTCGTTCATAGCTAAGACCTCCGTTAATCGTGAAAACTGAGTAGTACGCGGCCGCGGCTGTGGTGTTCAAAGACATAGTGTTGTGCGGCCTTGACCTGAGAAATTGGGAAAATTTGATCAATCGGCATGGAAAGATTTCCCTGAGCCAACTGCTGAAGAAGCGTCTGGTATCGGGCAAAGCTGAATTCTTCGTGTACAAATTGGAACGGTACATCAAGGCTGGTGCGCATTAACGCAATGGAGACAATTCTTGGGTGATCAATTCGGGTGAGTATCGTCTCAATCAGTTTGTCACTACCGGCAATATCGAGAATGACGGCTGTGGCAAATTGAGGCAAGTCCTGCGCCATGTAGGATTCTTTGGTCGGGAATTGTTGGTGAAAATAAGCCTGACTGCTGGGGGAGACGACTGACCACAATTTGATGGGAATGTCGGCTTGATCCAAAAGCTGAATTAACAATTGACCAATCACTGAGTTGGCCCCTGTAAGGATAAAGTCATGGGTACCCGCCTGGCTGGCGGCTTTAATTTCGTCGAGAAGGACGAAGGGAGTTGCCGTTAACCCGGTGGCACTGATGCTGTCGACTGCTTCGGGCAACGGAAATAACCAGTCGGGGTTTTCTGAAACTACATACTCGCTGTAACTCCCGGTGGGTTGCATGAGAAAAACGCGGCGATTTAACAAAGTGGCATCGCGATTTGTCCCGACGGCTAGCACGGTGCCGATGCCACTAAAGCCCAAGACCCGCGGTAAAGTGGCTAAGTTTTCTTTGGTGGCGTTCGGATTAGTTTCGCGCTTGATATCGGTCGGCGTGATGGGAACATAGTCCATTTTGATTAAAAGACCATCATCCGTGAGTTGGGGCTGTTCTGTCTCCTGTAGGCTAAGGCCGTCAATGCCGCTAAAGTTTGTTTGAATAATAGATAACATGAGGTGTCTCCTTTGGTGAAGATGAGTTTGGAAATGCGCGTTCATTTCAAAAGCGACTATACGCCCATTTGAAAATATTTCAACACTATGTTTCTATTTTATATACACTTTGTATTTATAATTATGAGGCAAGTTCAGATGTGGTAGACTATGCACAACGAAAACGTCAGGAGATGAGTTCATGGCCACACAAAATCGTGCCCAGAGAAAGACAAATGAAGAACTAAACGCCGCTATCTTTGCTGCCGCAATGGCAATTCTGAATGAATCCGGTTATGAACACGTGACCTTTAATACCGTCGCTAGCCGTGCAGGCACCAGCCGGGCCGTTTTGTATCGTCACTGGAATTCAGTGTTTGATTTGCTGTTGGACGCCCAGGCGTATTTTGACGAGAGCGGCCCGGAAACCTTTGCTAACATTGACTTCTCACAGGGCAGTTTGCGGACTAACCTCATCAATAGCTTGATGCACTTCGATGGATCACAACCTTTTCTGCGCGCGTTGCTGATTGAGCTTGGGCAAAATAATCCGGCTGTGCATCAATACTTCAATCAACTCCATCAACAGCAGCTGTTTATCATGGAACGCATGTTGAGCGCCGCCCAGTTGACGGGGGAGATTCAACATACAGTCACGGATAACGTCAAACAATTGCCATTTGATTTGTTACTCTATCAAGCCATGGTGGATCAAGAACCGGTCACACAGAATTTCATTGAGACCCTCATCGACACGGTGGTTCTGCCTGCGATCATGGCGCAACAACAATAAAAAAAAATCCCCCTCACCACAGGCTGCGGTGAGGGGGATTGTCGAATGAAGTTTAAGCGGCAGGTTCAGTTGGCAAGTGCATGCCCTTCCAGCCTTCAAGCGCACTGGACAGTTCGAAGGCTTTGAAGCCGTTCGATAAGAGAATCATCAAAGCCATTTTGCCTAATGTTGTGCCAGCGGTCCAATCGTAAACCACATAGGTCTTTGATTGGTCGAGGCTGTCGAGATTCTGCGCCAGGTCTTTAGCGGGCAAGGCCTTGGCACCTTTGATTTGATCACCCTTGATTTGTGCCGGGGCGTTGCGGACGTCTAAGACCACGTAATCACTATTGGGATTTTCCAATTCTTTGAGGACGGTATTGTGATCGATGTAGAGACTGAGATAGGTTTTAAGAAAATTGATTTTTTCGGTTTCCATTAGTTGTGCTCCATTTCATTAATTGTTTGTTGGGTGCCAAGTTTGAGCTTATTGAGTAAAGCGGTGAACGTTTTGAAATCGTCTGGCGTCAAATTCCGCATCATCCGGGCAATGACTTCAAAGTTGTGAGGTAAAAAGCGATCCAGAGCCGCTTTGCCTGCGGTGGTGAGCTGAATCTGGCTGGACCGTTTGTCCGTTGGGGACATGAGTTTTTGCACCCAACCTTTTTGTTCCAAGGCCTTAATGAGCTTGCTCGCCGTGGCGCGGGTGGCGCCGAGCTTGTCCGCGATGTCTGATGGGGTCAGCGACCAGTCTGTGGCGTGAGTGAGAAACATCATAATTAGAAAACGTGACTCTGAGAGCTCGTATTCTGCTAGGACGGCTTCGTATTGTTTCTGCATCTCCAAGTAGGTCCACTGTAAATCGATGTACAGCGCCGCCGTTTCCGGGTCTATATTGGCAGCTGCAGCCGCAGTCGCCGCAATCCGATTCACATCCGGACGGTCATTAAACGTGATGTTGTCCAAAAAGTTCACCTCTTTTTTAAAAGTAGTTAGCCGGCTAATTAAAAATACCACCTTCAAATCGTTTTGTCCACACAAAAAAGCGTTGGTCGAACAACCAACGCTTTTGAAGATTATTGTAATAAGGCAGCAGCCAATGTTTGGGCAAAGGCAGCCGGTTTTTGCGCATAGCCCAGATGACCACCGGGAATAGTGGTAATCGGCACACCAATTTTTTGACCAATGGCTTCATCGACTGCTTGGGGCAGGAAAGCAACCGAGTCAGTCCCGTTGAGCAGGACGACTTTTTGGCGGTTATCAGCAAAGACTTGCCAATCAATCACCTGACTGGTGTATTGTGCAGATTCATATTCCAACCAAAAAAGCATTGATTTCATCTTCGCCGGATCTGGCTTAGCGTCAGCGGTTAAGCCCATCATTTGCGCGTCGAGGGGCTGGATATGCATTTGATTCACGAACAAATCCGTCAACGCTTCAAAGTGGCCGTGCAACGCGCTTTGGACCAAATCGGCAGTTTGGGTCTGTAATTGGGCCCCATCCGCGGTGACAGTAGTGAGTGGACTTTCGTGAATTGCCACCTTGGCAAAGCGGTCCGGTTGGCTGGCAAAGGCTTTTGCCACCACAATCGATCCAGAAGAGGAACCCATGATGAAGACTGGCGCTTCTGGGCTAAACGTGTCCGCAAGCGTGAAGATATCGGCGACGTCGGCATCAATGCGGTAGGAACTGGTTGGCTGTGTTGCTTCTGGTGGTAACGGCTGTGCGACAACCGTTTGGCCATAACCGCGGCGGTCATACGTGATGACGGTGAACTGGGTTTTTAGGGTTTCAGCGGCGGGAGCAAAAATATCGCCAGTACCATTGGCGCCAGGCACAAGGATTAAAACGGGGCCTGAGCCCACTTTATTGACGTTTAATTGGGTGTTATCAGGTGTTTGTACTTGCATGAAATCACGTCCTTATCAATTTGATAAGTTCATGATAAGCGGGGACGAGCGCGAAGAGAACCACACTTTGTGGGAAATGTGTTGCATTAACGTGGTTGGCTTAACGCGCGATGGTATTGGGCCATTTGGCTAGGACTTGGGCGAGTTGGTTGCTGCATCCTCCAGTTGAACAAGGCGATGTGGCCCCCAATTAAAAACGTCGCCTGAATCGTCGGCGGGATGCTGGAGGCTTGTTGTTGGAGCAGCGCGGTATAGCGCTTAGTGACGAAACTTTGCAACTGCGTGACTAAGCTCGTCCAGCGCTGCGTGCCCAAAAAAGCTTCCAATAACGTTTGATTCGCCATCGCATATTGGTAGAAGCCGGTAAAATCAAGATCTTGGTCAGTGATAGTGAATTGCTGGGTAATTTCTTCGAGCATGTTGTCGGCCAGCCAATCTAAGAAGTCATCTAAATCGAGAAAATGCCGATAAAAGGTCGAGCGATTGACTTCCGCTGTGCGGACCACATCTTGGACCGTGATCCGATCTAAGGGCCGATCAATGAGTAGTTGTGCAAAGGCGTTCTTGAAACGCAGGAGGCTTTGAGTGTTTTTTTGTGGCATGGTTTGGCCTGACTTTCCGGTTATTAACGTCATTATATGATACTGGTGCGGCCTTGAATATTATATAATCCACTAAACGACCAATAGGAGGAGACCGACAGATGGTGGCTTATACGAAGGTCCGACCAACCTCAAATCAATTACGCGCGCTGTACGGTGCCGTGGGTTGGACAGCTTACACAAGCGATATCCCTGCACTCAATCAGGCTTTTGCCCACTCAGTCTATATCACAGCATGGCAGGACACAGAACTCGTTGGTCTTATTCGTGGCATCACTGACCACCAGACAATTCTCTATATTCAAGACTTACTCGTCCTACCAAATTTTCAGCACCAAGGAATCGCCACTGAATTGATGCAGCAGTTGATGGCACAATATCCCACAGGTCAAACTGTGCTGCTGACTGATGACAACGCAAAAACCAATGGCTTCTATCACGCCGTCGGTATGCGGCCGGTCGCTCAACATGGCTTGCGCGCGTTTTTCAAAGATACCCGATGAAAAAAAGCAACCCACTTGTCAGTAGTGAGTTGCTTCTTTATTACCAGCCAACAGGACCGTGGTCATTACTAAAGGTTGCCGAGACCTCATCATCACTGAGTGCGAGTTCAATGGTGCGCGAGGCTCCCATCTCGGGTGTCTTGGCGCCCCGAGCTTTTGCGGCTGCGGGATCACCGCCACCAAAACCGGTCGCGACCACGCCAGGATCAACAGAATTAACAGTGATGGGAATGGCATTGTTTTTGAATTCCTTAGCCAATTGAATGGTGAACATGTTGGTTGCTGCTTTGGCAGACTGATACCCTAAGGCGCTCGCACGAAAAGTTTCCGCTTCAGGATTGAGCGATTGGGATAAGGAACCCATCATGCTGGTGACATTGATGATTTTAGCCTGGGGGGATTGCTTCAGTAATGGAATCAAGTGTTGGGTCAGATTGACGACCCCGAAATAGTTGAGTTCGAAGTCTTCACGAATAACATCAAGTGGCAGAACTGATGGGGCGCGATGGGCGTCATGCGTCGCGCCAGCGTTATTGATTAAGATATCGAGCCGGCCATAGTCAGCGGCTAACTTGGTCGTGGCAACTTCGACAGATTCTGGATCAGTGACGTCTAACTGGACGGCATCAACGGTTGCGCCAGCCGCACGTAACTGGGTTGCAGCCGCTTCACCTTTGTCTAAACTCCGTGAGCTCAACAAAATGTGTTGGCCATGTGCACCTAAGGCCTTGGCGATTTCGAATCCCATGCCGCGGTTGGCACCGGTAATTAAGGTTAATTTTTGCATCATCGCATTTCTTCTTTCCGCAGGTTATACTTGCTTATTGGATTCACTATAGAAGTATTAGGCAGCGTAAACAATACCTTTCAGAGGAGAACGGCATGGACCTACGACAGATTAAAACAGAACGTAACATCCAGCAGGCGCTGGTCCAGCTCCTTAGTGAGCAAGGCTTTGAGAAAATCACGATTGCTGATATCGCCAAGACCGCGCAAATCAGCCGGTCGACGTTCTATGATCACTATCCAGACAAATATGCACTCTTGGATGCCGTGATGAATTACTATACCGACTATTTGTTGACGCTCACGGAACAACGCATTGACGCCTTACTCGCCCGAGACCGAGTAGCTTTTGAAGCTTCAATTGCTGACATTGCCGACCACTTGTTAGCCCGCCGGCAAACGCTCAGTATCCTGTTTGAACTAGACCTTCCCGGGTATAATTTGCGCGACCGCTGGAAGCAGCGCTTGCAGGCCCATTGGCATGAGGTGATTGAATTCAAAGGGCTGACAGTTAATCCACCGACGCCATCGAGCTACATTTCCGATGTGTCGACGGACTTGTTGATTAACTTTGCCCAATGGACATTAGCTCATGGCAAAAATGCCGCGACCATCGACCAGTTACAGAAGATCCTGAGTTTGATCTTTGACCAACTCATTGTGAACTAGAATGTCGGTTATCCAACACTTGCACACAAAAGCGTTGGATAACCGACATTTTCTGTCTCATTGCTAGTTGTTTGGATGACGCCTTTCTTTTAACCTTGTGAAGTTGCTTTAAGCAAACTTAAATAAAGAGGGTATTAAACATGTTCAAACACTGGTTTACACATCCAATTGCCTACGTGGCGATTGCGGTATCAATTATTTGTGGCTTAGCATTCGTCGGCGCTGGGCTGCCCGGATTCGGCAATATGCCAAAGGGCACTGAATCCATGAAAATCGTTATTGTCGATCAAGACCAATCAACCGGTAGTAAGGCAATGGTCAAAGGCATGGAAGCTAACATGCCTTTCAAGGTTTCGAGTACGACCAAGAGCCTGAGTTCGGTCAAAGGCCGGCTTGAAAATCGGGATATTGCGCTCGCTTTGAAGATTCCAAAGAATTTCATTGCTGATGTTCGCAATCAAAAGACCCCACAGATTACTTTCTACAAGAACGATTCAAACGGGATGCTGCAAAATTCGATGGGAAACAACATTGTGACCTCGATGACCCAAAGTATCCAAAGCAACCTCACTTCGCAAAAGACGATCGGACTGATTGCCAGTTTGATTGGTCCTAATGTGGCTAAAGAAGCTCAAGCAAAGGCCCAAGCTCAAGCTGGTCAAATTCGCAACGCGCAACAAGCGGCGGCAATGAAAGCACAAGTCCAGAAACAAACGCAGGCTCAAGTGCAAAAACAAGCGACCGCGATGGCACAAAAACTTAGCGGCGGCCTCAAGACTTCAACGGTCCACTTGAACAAGATGGCCAATAACTATCAATCACAAATGGCACCAATGTTCTTAAATCTTGGGACATACTTGGGTATCATGATTATGACCATTATTTTGACGATGATGTTCATGAGTGCGCGCTTCTCCATGGGTAAAGTGAAGGCCTTCTTGTCCTTCCAAATGACTGGCGTTTTGGCTGCAATTATCCAACCTTTCTTCACAGTTGGGTTATTACGGCTGTTGATTGATTTCTCCGCTGGCACGTTCTGGACGCTGGTTGGGTCCGAGATGCTGTTCTGTATTGCAGTATTTGAATTCTGCGCGATGTTCACGTTCCTGTGTGCAAGCTTACCAGCGATGGCGGTATTGCTGCCATTAATGGCGATGCAGGTGGTTTCCGGTGGCGGTATTTTGCCACGGGTGGTCTTGAATGGCTTCTACCAATGGGTCAGCAAGGTTACCCCAATGTATCAAGGCGTTACCACTAGCCTGAACGCACTGTTCGGTGGGGCTTCAAGTCCCTATTTCCAAACCATGCTGTGGCAGATTGTGATTGGCCTCATTGTATCTGCGGTGATTGCTTGGGTTGGTTACCGCGGTAAAGAGCGCAAGGGCTTTGCCAATGTTTTACAAGTTGGTGTTATTGGTTAAAAATTTTAAAACGAGAAAAAGCAGCCCAGGCTAACGTCTAGACTGCTTTTTTGTTATTCACCTTTAGATTTCAACCACAATGCTTTAATCCCAGAAATGACAAAGGTTGGGATGGCGGGGATGAAAATCACCGCGAGATACACCATTGCGGGTAATTGGGCGGTTCCCATGACAGTGTTAAAGAATGGAATCATGGTCACCAGCAGTGAACTGGTGGCGGCAAACCCAACGGCTAAGAGCAAGCGGCCGTTGTCGAAAGGATTCCGGTGGAAAATGGTTTTGTTGCTGCGGGCATCAAACGCGTGCCACAGTTGACCAAACACTAGGGTCAAGAAGGCAACGGTCTGCGCCATAGCCAGCGAGTAGCCACTATTGGCCGCCCAAACGAAGGCGCCAAACACGACGGCTGCCATCACAATCCCGCGTAAGGCAATCCGGCCGACCATGCCCTTGAGAATGCTTTGGTGGACGTCACGCGGTGGCTGTTGCATGAGGTCGGCTTCTGGCTGATCATACCCAAGCGCCAGGCTCGGAAGCGAGTCAGAAATCATGTTCACCCACAGGACCATGAGTGCGCTGAGCGTGGGCGCAGTCGAAGGTACATTGCCGATATCCCGAAGTAAGAAAACGGCCCCGAACAACAGCGTCAGGACTTCTGCCACATTAGTAATCAGTTCCTGGCGCATGAAGTTGCGAATGTTGCCAAAAATCGTCCGTCCGGCTTCGACCGAGCTGGTAATCGTCGTAAACTTGTCATCAACCAGAATTAAGTCAGCCGCATCTTTAGTGACGGCGGTCCCGTTAATCCCCATGGCAATCCCAATATCGGCCGCCCGCAGTGCTGGGGCATCGTTAATCCCGTCCCCAGTCATGGCCACAACCGCCTTATGAGATTGGAGCGCTTGGACAATCCGCTGCTTATGCTCAGGGGAGACCCGGGCATAGACGCGCGTCGTCAGCACGTGGTCCCGCAGTTCCTTGTCACTCATTTGGTCCAATGTAGGGCCATCGATGACTTCAGCGTCATTATCTTGGATAATCCCAAGCCGCAGCGCAATGGCTTTGGCTGTGGCCGCATGGTCCCCAGTAATCATGATGGTCGCAATCCCAGCATGACGCAGGGTCGCCACGCTGTGTTTGACTTCAGGTCGTGGTGGATCGATGATGCCGGCAATCCCAAGCAGATTGAGATGTTGTTCTAAGTCATCAACGTCACCGTGCAAGGCTAAATCTTCGTCAATTTTGCGGTGGGTGACAGCCAAGGTCCGCAAGGCTTGTTCGGCGAACTCAAGAATTTTAGCTTCGATTTCGGCTTCTTTGTCTGCGATGGGTAAAACTTCATCGTGGTCACGGACAGTATCGGTTCGCGTGAGCACGACATCGGGCGCGCCCTTGGTTAGAACTTGGTATTCGTTGCCATCATAGACGATAACGGACATCAGTTTCCGCGTACTATCAAACGGTAGCACCCGTACGATTTCCAATTCACCGTTGAGCATGGCATCACGGTTGCGGCCCGCTTTATGGCCCAGAACCGTCAGCGCCACATCTGTTGGATTCCCATAGGGGACATAGTGGCCTTGCTCGTCTTGGTGGACGCTCGCTTCATTATTGAGAATTGCGGCTTGAATGAAGCGGTCAAAATCGGGTTCGTCGGCTTCATCGACTGGTGAAATATCCCCAGCTGGGGCATAACCACTGCCTTCAACAGTAAAAGTGGCCCCATTAGCATAAAAGCGTGTGACGGTCATTTCATTTTTCGTCAATGTCCCCGTTTTATCCGAGGCAATGAAGTTGGTTGCCCCCAGTGTTTCCACACTGTTGAGCGACTTCACGAGGCCGCGGTTTTTGGCGAGCGTGGCCGCACCGATGGTTAAGACAATTGAGAGCACAACTGGCAGCGCATCGGGAATCGCTGCGACGGCAATCGCGATTGAGGGCGAGAGCGAATTGATGAAGGCATCAAAGCTAATGGCCCCATTTTCAACAAAGGTTTTGATTAATTCAATCGCGAGGGTGAAGAACACCAGACCGATTGCAATCCGCATCAGGACTTTAGTGAGTTTGGCCACTGCGCGTTCAATTGGGGTTTTCTGGTCGGCCACGTTATCGAGCAAGGTGGCGATGTGACCAAGTTCTGTGTCCATCCCCGTGCCCGTGACTACAGCGATTGCATTCCCGTGCGTGACCATTGAGCCGGAGAAGCCCATGTTCGTGCGATCGCCAATAGGTAAATCTTCATCGAGTGCGTGAGTTTGTTTGTCGATTGGCTCAGCCTCACCCGTCAGGTGGGCCTCGTTCACTTGGAGTTCGGAGACACTCAGGAAGCGGACATCCGCTTCAATGAAATCCCCCGTGTTGACGCAAATAATGTCACCTGGCACCAGGCCGGCCGCAGGGATTTCTTCCCAATCGCCGTCGCGCATGACATTGGCCGTTCGCTCGGTCATATTTTCCAGCGCAGCGAGCGACTTTTGCGTGCTCCGCGCTTGGAAGAACGCGATGCCGGCGTTGACGAAAATCAGGACCAGAATCGCGACCGCTTCGTAAATGGCGGCGCGGCCGTGTTCAGCGTCCCCAGTACTGAAAAAGTCGTAACCGGCATTCAGCAAAGCTAAACCGGCGGCAATAAACAGGATAATCACTAAGGGTTCCGTAAACGTCTTGAGTAGGGTCTTCCAGGCTGGCGTCTGTTCTGAGCGTTGCATTTGGTTTTGGCCATGTTGTTCTAAGCGCTTTTCCGCTTCGTTGGCCGAAAGCCCATTCTGCCGATCCGTTTGCAGCTCGGATAAGACCACTTTCTTTGGCGTGCGGTAGGGTACTGTCATCAAAGACCTCCTTTATTTTGGACAAAAAAAGCGACCGCTTCGAGAGCGTTTCCGATGGGGAAGCGTTGGGGAAGTGTCGCTTAATCGATAGCATTTGTTATCAAAAGCATACAGAAAAAATTATAGGACGTCAACTCGAGTGCCTGTTTTCGCCCTAAATTTTGTGATTTTCTGAATAAAAAAAGAGCATTAGCAAGGTGCCTGCTGATGCTCTTTTTGTGTTGCCACCCCTCTCGTTATTATTGAAAAAGAGGCAAGATGATGCCTGCCAAAACGACGACAGCAAGCACAATCGAAATGATTAACATGGTTGCTTTGCCATCTTGCTTTTCGGTGCTAACTTTGGTGACTAACTTCTTTTCTTCTGCGAAGCGTTCGTCAATATCAGCTTTTAAAAGCGATGTTGACTTTGATTTCCCTTTATTCATGGTATAATTATAACATGATTTTATTAGCATTTTTGAAAAACATTCTCAAATTATAGCTGAAATAAAAGCACAAATGTGATTGAAGGTGAGCCTGATTATGCATATGCATCGCAACGCTGGTGTTTTACGACAATACCAGCGGATTGCAGACCGAATTATGGAAACTGCAAAATCTTATCGAGATTTGAGCGACAAGGAGCTCCAACATAAAACTATCGAATTTCGTCAAGCTTTGGCAGATGGTCAGACTCTTGAACAAATTATCGTCCCAGCTTATGCCACGGTCATTGAAGCCGATCGCCGCCTGTTAGGGATGACGCCGTTCCCTGTCCAGATCCTTGGGGCGGTGGCGATGGAGTTTGGTAATGTTGCTGAAATGAAGACTGGTGAAGGGAAAACCCTGACTGCGACCATGCCAATGTACTTGAACGGCTTGGCCGGACCAGGGAATTTTTTGGTCACCGCTAATAGCTATTTGGCGACTCGTGATGCCAAGAATCTTGGCCGCGTCTATCGGTTCTTGGGTCTGACCATTATGGCTGGATCCGCTGATGCGGGCGAAGATGATAAAGACTTAGATAAAGATGCCATTTACGGCAGCGATATTGTTTATATTACGAATAGTACGCTTGGTTTTGACTACTTAATTGATAACCTAGCGGCAACCAAAGAAGAACAGCACATGCAAGGTTTCCGGTTTGCTTTGATTGATGAAATTGATGCCGTGTTGCTAGACATGGCCCAGACCCCGCTGATTATTTCAGGGGCTCCCCGAGTGCAGTCCAACTTGTTTGATTCTGCCAACCATATGATTACTTTGCTCAAGAAGGGTACTGACATCAAAGTCTCAGATGATACCAAGAATGCTTGGTTTACCCCTGAAGGGATGGCCAAGATGGAAGACTTCTTTGACGTCGGGGATTTGCTCAATGAAGATAACCGTGAGTTATATCGTCACCTGGTCCTGGCTCTGAAAGCTCACTATTTGAATCACCGAAACCGTGACTACGTTGTCCAAGATGGCGAAGTCATGTTGCTGGATGTTTCCAATGGACGCGCTCTGGAAGGGATGAAGCTTGAAGCTGGATTACATCAGGCCATTGAAGCCAAGGAAGGCGTTGAGCTGTCAGATCAAACCCGCGCCATGGCCTCAGTGACTTATCAGAATCTGTTCCGGATGTTTGACAAACTTGCCGGCATGACTGGGACAGCGATGACTGACCGTGAAGAATTACGCGATACTTATAACCTCAATGTTGTGGAAATTCCGACCAACAAACCCTCAATTCGGGTTGACCAGCCGGACAAGCTCTATATCACAAATGAACAAAAAATTTACGCTTCTGTCGACGCCGTTGAAGAAGCACATAAAGTGGGCCGTCCAGTTTTGATTGAAACTGGATCTGTTTCTATGTCCAATTTATATTCGCGGGTTCTGCTCGAACGCGGTATTGTGCATAATCTGTTGAATGCGCGCTCTGCGGCCAAAGAAGCGTGGATTGTTAGAGAAGCCGGTCAACCCGGTGCGGTAACGGTTGCAACTTCTATGGCTGGTCGTGGGACCGATATTAGCCTAGGCAAAGGCGTCGAAGAACTGGGCGGTTTGCTGGTCATCGGGACTGAACGTATGAACAGTGCCCGGGTTGACAATCAGTTGCGGGGGCGTGCCGGTCGTCAAGGCCAACCCGGTGAAACGAAGTTCTTTGTTTCCCTTGAAGACCAAGTAGTGTTGCAAAATGCGCCCAAGAGGATTGGTAAGTTCCGGGAAAAGTACGAAGCTACCCACGAAATGAATCCTGAGGCAGAGCCCCTGCAGAAGCGGCGCTATCGGCGGGTGATTCAACGTGCCCAGGCGAGCTCAGAAAAAGGCGATCGCTCTAAACGGTTCCAGACGTTGCAATTTGATGAAGTGTTCCGACTGCAACGGGATTCGATTTATCGCACCCGTGATGAAGTTATGGCAGCGGATGACTTGTCTGGCGTCATTAATGACCTGTTTCGGCGCGTCTCTGAAGCCCACGCACCAAAGAACGCGATTGAACACATGCCTGACCTCATTGATTACGTCGTCAATAACATCGACTATCAGTATACAGTTGGGGAATTGACCGAATCGATTAAACGTGGTTCCTCGCTTAAACAAACACGCGCCATTCTGAATCAATTGATGGTAGATAAGCTCGCCAAGCAGCACGAACAACTTCCTGACGAAGGCCAATTCCTATATTTCCAGAAATTAGTCATTCTAAAGGCGATTGACGTGGCTTGGATTGAACAGGTCGATAACTTACAAGAACTCAAGAATATCACCTCAGATCGTTCTCGAGCCCAACGTGACCCGATTTTTGAATACCAGAAAGAAGCCCAACGGTCTTATGCGGTGATGCGCGATGACGTGGCTGATCAAGCTGTGCGCAACTTACTGATGTCACAGATGGTGACAAATCTAGACGGAACGGTTGAGGTGACATACCCATAGGGGACGCTTATGAATAAAAAACATGATTTACGCAACCGGTTCATATGGACCTTCTTCCTGTTGCTCATTGTCTTAATTGGGCAAGATATTACAATCCCCGGGATTGACCCTGTCGTTGCCTCGGCACAACTCAGCAAAGTTGATTTCATCCAATTCGTCAGTATGACAACTGGTGGTCAGACGGCGATTCCAGCCATTCTCACTTTGGGGATGCGGCCGTATATGACCCAAATGATTATTTGGCAAGTTGTGACCGCGTTGGATCTTGATGTGGTCAAGCAGTGGTCACAAAAGAAGACTGGAGTGATTCAACGTTTTCTCACCCTGTTTTTCGCAATGCTACAAGGATTTGAAATGGTGTATTTCATCCGCAATGCTTTTTTGCCGAATGATCCTTGGGGCCTGGGCATTAATCTGAATGTCATCATTGCCTGGCTCGTCTTAGTCGCTGGGTCAATGTTTATGACGTGGCTGGGTGACTTTAACGGGATGCATGGGATTGGCAGCGCAATTGCCCTGATTATGCCAAGTATTATTGCTGGGATTCCCAATGCGCTACAGACTGGGATTGGGACGGCGATTACGACCCACTACGCATTGACGCCCGATCACATCATAATCGCCCTACTGGTGGCGTTGATTTTCATTGCTGTCATCTACTATCTGTATCAAGCGGAACTACGCCTGCCAGTTGAACGGCCTCTGATTCCAAGTGCTTATTCGACTTCTTATCTGCCAATGCGATTATTAACGGCTGGTGCGATGCCATTTATGTTTTCGAGTTCATTGTTCATGCTCCCGCGGTTACTCGTGAACCAAACCGTTGGTCCAACTGACGGGTTTCAACGCTGGGTCTCAGAATGGTTCTCGTTCCAAAGTTGGCAGGGAATCATTATGTACGCGCTTGTGGTCATTCTCCTTGGGTTTGCTTTTGGTTATCTGAATATTCAGCCCGCCAACGTGGCCAAGTCGATGAAGGAAAGCGGCAATTATTTCTTAAATGTGATGCCAGGCGATGACACAGAACGTTTCTTAACTGGACATTTTGCACGGTTATCCTTGGTTGGGAACTTAATTTTGGCACTCATTGGCGTCGGTCCGCTTATCCTTGGTCGGTATGTCAATGGGGCTGCTAATTTCTCGATTCTGTTTAGTAACTTATTCATTCTGATTACGCTGATGGATACCATTATTCAGCAGGTTCGGGCTTTACGCACCAAGGACCACTATTCAATCCTATAGAATTTCAAGAAGAAAGAGGTGACGCTGATGATTAACATGATTCCTGCTTGGCCACAACTTGCTGAGCGGACGCAGGAAGACGGCACAGTCAATCTCGTGCGGCTGCTGAGCCAAAGTAGTCAACCCACGCGCTTAGTCGTGGCTGACTACACGCCGATGTTACGTTACTTCTTGGCTGCCAATCATCTGTTAGAAACGCCATGGGTCAATGTATTTGATGAACTACAACAGGTTCATCAAGCAGTCGGTCTGCCGCTTGCCGTTGAAGACATTGAACTGCCAGACGGCATCGATCTGGTCTACGGACCAGACACAGCATATCTATATCGCCAGGAGCAATTAGTCGGCACCTTTGAAATGGCCAAGCCTGGCTTTGTTAAGGCTGTCCATTGGGTTAGTGACGATGGGCAAAGGATTGATTTGTACGATGATCGCGGGTTCCTCAGTTCAACCCTCGAACTCGATCAGAACAATCAGCGCACCAAACAGACCTGGTGGACCCAAGATGGGGAGACCGCACTCGTTTTTGATGGGGCGCAATATCACTGGCTTAAAGCGCCTGCTGAGGTCAACAAAGATTTTGGCACCCTCGAAGCGTTGCAATTGCAAGTCATTAATACACTCGTGTCCTCGGATGATCACTTCATTGTCCGTTTGATTCAGGATAATCACGAATTGTCACGTTTGGTGAGTCAGAATTGGCCCACCACGCTCCAAATTGCGACTCAAGGTGATTTGCCTGCCGCCAGTGATGCTGCCCTAGTAAAGGCCAGCCGGGCTGTTGTTTTGCCGACAAACCAAATGTTGGCAAGCTTGAAACGCAGATTGCCCGAATTGGGTGCCACGCACTGGTACGCGATTGCACCATATGCGACGACCTTATCGCTTGGGTTTTCCAATGAAGCTGACTATTTAACAGTCTATTGGCACCTGAATGATTTGAGTAAAGAACGTACAGAAGCTGTCTACCTGAAATTATTAGCCGCAATGGCTCGGCACATTGATTACGCACTGACAATCGACGTGCACAATGATGAAGAAGTGCCGCCGATGCTCAAAACCGCGCTGTACAGCATTACCCAGTACTATGGCATTAGTGGGGATTCACCGGAATTTGCACTGATTCAACACGCCTTGTTTGATGAAAAAGCGGATACTTCCATGGCCAATATTGACGAGAATATTCTCAATGAGACTGGCGATACGGAGAAAGCGGACAATCTTACTGCCATTAAGGCCTTTATGGAACGCTTAAAATTCCGAGTCCACAGTGATTTTTCAGAAATTCGTAGTGATTTCAGTGAGGCGCGATTGTTGTTGGACCTGGGTAGTCAACCTAATTTGTTTATGCAGATTCAGGCCATCTCCGTTGGGATTCCACAAGTGAATGAAGTTGATACTGGTTACGTGCAGCAAGGTGAAAATGGTGATGTCATTGTGAGCGATGCCGCGGCAATTCAAGCCGTTCGCACGTACCTGGATCAGCTCACCCGTTGGAGCCAATCATTGGTGGTTAACACCCGGTTGATTGATCAACACGCTGAAGATCAACTGTTAGTTCATTGGGAGGAGGCATTATAGTGGCAAAACATCATTTCTTTCAACTTGGACCGCTGGCACTCGATATGCCACCTGTGCTCGCCCATGATTACCAATATGAATGGGTCGAAGATGATTTAACCTATGAACCCGATGAAGATATTCCATTATTCAAGAGTGGGAAATTAAATCAGCCCTTTCGGAATAACTGGTTTCTTATTGGTCGCGGGGCGGCTATCCTCAATGATCTCGATCGGCTCGCCACCTTGCCAGCCAACCTTATCATTCTGGACAGTGGGGCCATTGTGCCCGATGAAGCTCAGCATATCTTAGACTTGAAACAAGCCCACAATGTTGATTTCGATGACGGGGAACATTTGCGAGACATTCTCGAACATGACTGTTACGACGGGCAACAGGGCCTTGGCCTTAACCCAGATAATGTCAGTGTCAGCCAAAGCTTTACCGGGGATGTCCGCTTGGATGGGCACAAAACTATCACGGTAGAAGGTCATTTTGATGATCAAGCCAAACCCGTTCTTAATTGGCGGACCTCAACCTGGGATTTGTATGATACTTACTTTGATGTCTTGCCAGAAATTGAGGTCAGCGGGGATGTCACCGCTTGGTTCGAAGTCATTCTCATTAGTAGTCGGGATCGCGGTGACATGCAGCGGCTGACGCTGGATGCCGAACATTTTCGTGAAGGCCTGAGCGTCTACACAGGAAATGCCGATCAAATTATGCAGGTGCGGTTATTTGCGCAGGGGACCGGCAAAATTTCAGTCGGTAAAATTCACGTTCGCATCTCCAGAAATGGCTTTGGGGAATTATTCCCGAATGGCCAACGCTTGGTCGATACAACTGACAGAAATTCAGAATTGTTAGCCTACTTTGATGCTGGTGATATGAAGCCACCGTTGATGGTGTACTTCTCAGGGTATCGTACAGCTGAAGGGTTTGAAGCGAACTTCTTGATGCAATACTTCAAGAGTCCCTTCATGATTATTGGGGATCCTCGACTCGAAGGGGGCGCCTTCTACCTGGGAAGCGATAACTTGGAGCAACAAGTCGTCGATGCAATTCAAGAGAAGTTAGACGCCTTGGGCTTTACGCACGATCAGCTTGTCCTTTCGGGACTGTCAATGGGCACGACTGGCGCCTTGTATTATAGTGCGCGATTACAGCCGCATGCCGTTGTTGTTGGTAAGCCACTGGTTAATCTCGGCAATATTGCTGGCAATGAACGGATTAATCGTCCTCATGGTTTCCCAACAAGTTTCGATTTGATGTTGAACAATGACAAGTCTGTGTCAAAGGCTGGCGTTGAAGAGATGAATAAGCGCTTCTGGGACCGATTTAAGGCGGGCCAAGTCAGTGACACACTTTACGTCCTCGCATACATGCTGGATGATGATTACGATGGTACGGCGTTCCCAGATTTGTTCCGATATCTTACCAGTACCTTCCAAGGTATTCGGATTTGGCACAAAGGGCTGGTTGGGCGACACAATGATGATACGCCTGGTATTACCAACTGGTTTATGCGCCAGATTCTTTTGATCTATGCTCATGACTTTGGCCGTGTGGCGGAGGAGGGATAGCATGCTAAACCTAATTTTTTGGCCCCGCACCACTGCTGACACATATAACTATGGGGCGACCGTGAGCTTTACTGCGGATAAAGCTGTCCAGTATAGCAATCAGTTAATGCCTCCTGGTGAGCCAATGCATACATGGCGGTCCATAACTGGCAACGAAAATGGCCAAGATTATATTGGCTTACCGCTGCTTCAGCATGGCGTTGAATATTACTGGGAGAGTACGATTTCTGACTTGAAAGGTAAAATCCAGACGCAGGTGCTTTTCTATGATGAAGATGATGCTGAATTGGATCGCGTGATTCTTGAGGATGGCAAAGGGACTTTTGTCTATCCAGATGACGCACAAAGTTATACGATTGTATTAGTGAATATTCACCATGAACAATTTACATTTCATTATGGGGTCCTCACGGAAGCAGAAACCGCGATTCATCATAATTGGGAGATGGATATTCAGAATCAACAAATCTTTGTCTACCCTGATCAGGCGGCACAGCGGCAGGCAGCACCCACGTTGCAACTAACAGCAAGAAATGCTGGATCGTTTGCCTTTGCAATTCCTGATGAGGGTCCGCTCGTCGGTGTGTTTGGCTCAACGCTGCAATATCGTGATTCAGATTGGCAACACCAGCAACAAGCTATTATTCAGACCAAATATCCAACCGTCGCGACGATTCAAGCCACGAGTGCAGCCACAACAGCTTTACGTGGGTTACTCGAGACCACCAGTCAGAACGAGGAATAGTCAGATTCTAGTAGGGAGGAGAAGCAGATCTTAGGGTCTGCAACTTGATGATATGAATTTTTTTGTAAATGGTGCGATTGGCATCGGTAATTCCGGGGTTGAACATGCACAGTTCTTCCGTGCAAAGCGGTTTGAACAAGCGAACTTACCATACCGGTTTGTCTTTTCAGACTATGCACCTGAACTGCAGGAGGCAATGGACACATGGGGCTTGACCAACGATCAAGTCTTAAATGTGTTTGAGTATTTCACGCTTGGTGGGGATTACATCACCAAGGGCGCTCCAAAACTTTTTGAGGCTAAGAAGGAAACAATCATCGACAGCACGAATACTCACCGGTTACGTCATAATTACACCCGTCGCGGCTTGCATATTGTGGAATCCCTGGTGAAGTATCCTAACAAACACAAGAATGATGGTGTGTTACTTGTTAGCACCGGCCATACCGAAATTTTCGATCGGAATACCGGCTTAAAGAAAATGAGCTGGGAAACCGTCGATGACCAACACATGCAGTTCATGATGCGGAACATTCACGTCTACCATCAAGCTGACCATGAACATTATTTCTTCGAGAATGAAGTCATGATGTTACGGTACTTCTACCACAAGATTAACGAGGCGTTCAACGAAGACAATGTCTTCATCATTGACCGTGGGGAGAAGAATGAACACGCGTTGGTTGATGCACCGATGCCACATGCCAAGTTCATTGACATTGTCCACGCGGATCACTTGGGTGAACGCGACGATCCAAAGAACCCTCTCTGGAATAATTATTATGAATACATGCTGACGCACATGGATAAGTTCAACCGCGTCATCGTGGCCACTAAGGGCCAACGTGATGACTTCTTGATTGACTTCCCTGATCAACAGGACAAGATTTTGACCATCCCCGTTGGTGGTGTCAGTGACACACCAAAGAAGATTGAGTCACATCAATTAGAAGCACCGTTGAAGCTCATCTCTGTTCAACGCCTTGCCCCTGAAAAGCACGTGGAAGAAGTCATTAGAGCCGTTGCAAAATTCCACGATGATGGGCATGAGGTTATCTTGGATATTTACGGTCAAGGTGGCGAGCACGATAAGCTCGAAACTCTGATTAAAGATAGTAAGGCTGAGGATTACATCAAACTGATGGGTAACTCTAACCAGTTGGCTGAGATCTATCCGAAGTACGATGCTTATATCTCAGCCTCATACTCTGAAGGTTTCGGGTTGACCTATATTGAAGCGTTGGATGCTGCCCTGCCAATTATTGCCTATAAGGCTCGTTTCGGCGCCACAGACTTGGTTGAAGATGGGGTGAACGGCTTCTTAACGGACTTCAAGCGGAACGATGCCGACTTTAACGTTGACCAACTGGTTACGGCTTTGAATAAGCTGCTCGAATCAGATTACCCAACATTACAAAAGAACACGCAAAAGACCGTCGAAAATTATCAAGATCATGTGATTGCGAAGAAATGGGAGGACATGTTGCATGCGTTATGAGTTGTTGAATACCATCCAAGAGAACACGCCCGTGTGGGAGAACATTAAGAAGCGTGCCAAGAAGAATCACGAAACGATTATGACCTTGGCACCTTCACCAGCTCTCTATGGGGCAGTGAAAGAAAATCAACTACCTGCAATGAACCTGCTGGACAACATCACGCAACGGACTTATCATCCGGGTCGTTATGTCTTCTTTGATCACGCACCCGTTCCTGATGATACCGCCATCCAAATGCAAGAAGATGGTTACATTAATCTTGCCAGAGATGGCGAAAGCATCGGGTATATGACACTCTTTGCCAATACCCACCGGGCGCTGCGCGAGATCCATTACACGAATCCTGACGGTACCAACGATACGCTGGAAGAATATACTTATGACGGGTCTCAATTCAGCAATCTCATTTACTACAATAATGAATTGCAACAGATTCAATTCTTGAACGAAGCAGGGCAAGTCGTTATTCGCTACTTTTTCTTTGATAAAATCATTAATCTGATTACGATTGAAGATCCAGAAACACAAGAAGTGTTACGTCGATATGATACATTGGGTGATTTCACCGCTAACGAATTGGCGTCTATCTTGAAGCCAGAGGACACCGTGACGATTAGTTATATGGCGACCGAGCTGAACGCGCTGGTTCATGCCAAGTCCCATAACATTCTGCGGTTATCAGAGCCTGCAGTTGACGAATCTGGTGCTGTTCGTGGCAATCTACTGATGATTCTCAAAGATGAAATTAAGTACATTCATGAGGTCGAAATGCCAACCGCTGACTACAATGAATTGGCGATGCGGAACATCCCGTTAACAAAGGCAAAAATCATTGATGATTAATTATATTTACTTAAGATAAACATCGGTAAACAGACTGATTTTCACATATGAAGACTGGTCTGTTTTTTTGTGCGCGTTAGAATCCGTTTTCATCGTGTGAACAGCACCTTTCTGCCGATCTATGGGCTTTTGTGAAAGCTTGTCTGTCTCTTACCTCGTGAATAAAATTTGAACATTTATTAAGCGAATTGTGAGGAAATGATGAGTGCAAAAGGCCTATACCACGCGGAAAACGAGCAATAGCAAGTACCTTGGCAATTTTTGTAAAGTATTCTTACGAAATGTGAAATATTTAAATATAATGTGAGTTATAAAATAGAGGACGTGTCTAGAAACAAACAAATGTAGGAGGTAGGAACATGGGAAGATTAAATCCTGAGAAAAAGTCAGAGATTTTTAATTCTAATAGCAAGACCCGCTTCAGAATGTATAAAGCCGGGAAGCAATGGCTGGTTGCTGGTACCGCAACATTGGCCGGCTTATTTGGGGCGAGCATTGCTGCACCAAGTATTGTAAAAGCTGACAGTACTGTCGGTGCTGCCAAAGATGCTGGCACAGTGTCGAATACCACAGTCAACGCGACCGCGAAGACTGCGACAATTCCCGCTGCTTCAACATCAACAAGCACCAGTACCTCAACGAGCACTTCCACAAGTACCTCAACGAGTACTAGCACCTCAACAAGTACTAGCACTTCTGTAAGCAATGCTTCTGCTGCACAAGCCAGTGAAAATACTGACGCGACACCTGCAGCACAAGAAGTTACACCTGTGGCAGCTCAAACAACTGCTGCTAATTTGGGTGCTGTCAATCAAGTAACAGCTACATCAGCCTTTGATGCAACGAGCTTGAAGGCTCTTCTGGCGAAATTGCCAGCCGGAACAACGACATACACCGTCAATGGTGGCGTAACGGTGTTCACGTTACCAACTGATGTATCCGATGCTGATTTGGCAGCTGCTCGTGCAACCATCTTGGCTGCAAAGCCAGCTGCTCCTGTTTCTGTTAAGGCCGCTGCCGCAGTAGCAGCGCCTGCTGCGACATCTGCTACTGTCACTGCATCAACGACTTCAGCACCCGGGACAACGGGTACAACCTCCATTACCTCACCCACTGGCATGACTTCTGATCAAAGAGATTATTTACTTAATCTTTTGCCAGATAATACCTCAGCCACCCTTATCGGCAATGCTTATACTTTCGTTTTGCCCGCTGGAATTACGCAAAATCAACTTGCATTAGCGAAGCAGTTAATTGCTAATGTCAAGTTTGCGTTGACTCCACGCACGAATTATACGAACACAGTCTTAGATCCTTCAACCATTAAGAAATTGACGACCGATGTAACAGATGCTGATGGCAATGTTACAACACCAGCAGCAATGCCTAAGGGCACGACGGTTTCGACCATTACCGGGAAGGGTAATAAGCAATATACGTTGTTTATGTTGCCGACCACCGCAACAGATGATCAAATTGCCGCTGCCGCTGCCGCAATTAAATCCGTTCAGTCATCCTTGAACCCTGGGGATACTTCAATCAAGGACGGTAACTTGAACCTTTACATTGACGGCACGACACATCGAGTAACTGTTAATGATGAGACGATTAAGGCTGCTGGTGAAATCCGTGCCCGTGATCGTCTGAACGCTTTAACTAACGCGGTTGTATCTTTTGGGCCTCTCGGATTCCCGGTTCTTTCAACTAAGATTCCAGCATATTTGAATGAAATTGCTTCTCTGGTCCAGAATTATAAGGATCACGTTGATGCGACAACAGGCCAACACTATGTTGATACGACGGCTAGTTCCTTCACTTCTTGGTTTAACCAAGGTATCAACGGGGACTTCATCTTGCCAGCATCACCTGATGCGACATACTACATGGATACGACCGGTAATTTCTTCGCGAAAGATGGTACAGTCACCATTGTTCCATTTGTAGGGACGGTCATCGGTAACTATCGCCAAATCTTAACCCCTGATCAAATCACCTTATACAACAATGCGGTTCAGGGTGTACTGTCTGATTTTGCAAAGGCGTTTGTGGGTTATCAAGACCAGATTAAGAATGCTTTGGATTCATCTAACCCCGATTCAATTATGAACCAGACGCAATTGATGAACCTGAGCGACTACCGTGGCGGGGATATGAATAACACCAACGGTCTGACGGTGCTGTTTGATGTCCTGTCAAAAGCTATTGGTGGCACAAGTATTGATAAAGCGGCCCCTAATGTATTTGGCAATAACGCAGCAAGCACCTACCAAACACACATCGTTCAAGATGCAAGTGGTAAGTCAATCACGGAGTATTATACGGATGCCAGTGGTAACGCACTCACAAATGATAATTTCTTGGCTTCAAACTCGGCTGCCTCGGCGGCTTACTCTTCAGCTTGGAATGGTCTAAACCAAGCATTAAGTTTGGTTATTGGTGTTATCCAGAACACAATTGTTCACCAAGCGCTTGGTGACGTTCGTTCTCTTGGGTTAGCGTATGGTTTCGACCCAGGTGTGTTGAATACTTACGTGCCATCCACTTTATCAGCAGCAATTAGCAATCCAACCTTGCAAGCAATGATTGGCTTGTTGGCTACAGGGATTCCTGGCGCAGCCGGAACGGTTGCAAACCCAATTAGCGGTCTTAAGATGGATGTTTCTGATGCATTGAAGTCTGACTTTGCTAATGGATTCTACAAGAATATTGCCGATGGGATTACATCCGCTATTGTCCGGAACGCAAACTATGGGATCGCCACTCGGCTTACTGAGCTCGGCTTGAAACCAAATAACCTCACTCCAGACCCTACCACAGGCAAATTAAGCACTGGTGAAATTATCTATCCTTCGGGCCGTCAAGCAGATGGGTCATACAATACGCAAACACCGCCTGCGGCAAATTCTGGCAAGCCTTTGGACATGTCCTACGCTTACTCCACCACTTGGAATAACGCGGACCCTATTACAGCTACACTCAACGCTAACCAAAATATGACGGCTACAGGTTCTGCTCCTTGGGCAGAATTTATCCAAGCTCTTGGCTACATGTGGATGAACAAGATTGCTGTGCCAATTACTGACATGGCCATTAAAGACGTTGTTGGTTATCAAAGTACAATTAGTGGCGCAGTCAAGACCAGTGCCAACGATGTGATTAATGGACTGTTTGTTCCACGGACCGCTGACGATTCAATGACGACACAGTTGACACCACCACTGTCAGCGACAGACTACTCGATGTTGCAGTCTGACTCTAAGGCCACGGATCCTGTTTCTACCTGGGCAGTTAACAGCGACATGCACCAGTATCAACGTCCTAATGATGGTGCTCGTCAATTTATCTGGTCACTTTACCAGGCCGAGGTTAAAGCTTACCAACAAGCTGCGGCTGACTATGCAACAAATCCTGCCTTAACAACGTTAACCAATCCTACGTATACCAACCCTGGGGACCCAGCTACTACGACGGGTGTCACATCATTGCCTGCGATTAACTATGAAGTTACCGGTTACTCAAAGCTGTATAAGTTCCTTCAGGCTTCTGACGCCGCTTACTTAGCAGCGCAAACAGCTGATAAGGTTGCTAATGATCAAATTACCACTGGTGATAAACTTGGGGGCCCAGGTGCTGATAACGCTATTGCAGTGCCTCACGTTTCAGCAATGCCTCAATACACTGATGCTCATGGCACTTTGCAAGATATTAAGGGCTCAACCGCTTTAATTGATGCTGCTGGCCTTGACGCCACCCAAGAAGATTTCAATCCATTTACAGCGGCAAGTTCTGCGACTAACGCAACTTCTTATCAGAAGGACACGTTAAGTTGGTTACAAAAGCAATTAACCAGTGCATACTCCAACGCTTATAACACTGAAGCTGACAAGGTTGTGGCTGCATTTAATGCCGGTCGGCAATCTGCAGTAACCACGGCTTTCACTAATGCTGATGGGAATTACTCAATTCCTGATCCAAATGGGGACAAGACAAAGATTCCTGCAAATGCGGGCTTGAATGCGACAGCTGATGCAACTGCTACGCAAACATCTGCTTTACTCGCTGCAGGTCTGAAGACGCCATTTGATTATGCGACTAACCCATTCAGCACTGGTGACATGTTCTTAGACGGGTATAAGAACAAGGCCACCCGCTACACCGTTGTTTATGCTGCCGCACCTGGATCAAAGGTCAACGTCAACGGCGCTGACTTCACAGGCATGACAACAACTACTACGGATGCCCACGGTAATTCTTTAGGGACACTTGCAGATGGCACAACACCAATTCAGGGCTATACTCAGACCTTCTATACTGCCGTTAACACGCAAGCAACACTAAATGGCCCTGTTAAGACGTCTAACACGCTTAACGTCAATGCTCTTGGCGTCACGATGAAACCCGACACTGCAGCTGCAGCAGGCGCATTGCCAACAGCTAACTTATTTAATGTGCTTTATAGTGCCACACCTATCAATACTGTTCCTACAGCTGATGGATCAAGTAAGGTAATTTACACCGGTCAAACATGGCCAGATCCTACGACATTGTTCTCAAATGCGAAGGATACTGATGGCAAACCAATGACATTTACCGATGCGGATATCACTGTTCGTGATGCCGCTGGTAACACCATCAAGGTGCCTACAGGTGCTGCTACAGAAGATCAGCTTGGTATGTACACCTTCACATTGACTCTGACTGACGCCAAGGGTAACACAGGGACTGCAACGGCCTTCCTTGAAGTTCGGAGCAATGCAAGTTCAATCACGGACTCGCAAGCTGCTGCTTCTCAAAACTCCGTTGTTCAATCTCAACAATCTGCTCTTTCCACAGTAACTTCACAAAACCTTAGTCAAAGTGAACAAGCTTCAGCTCAACTTTCCATTACACAATCTGAAGCTAACTCAGCTTTGAGTCAGAACCCAATGACGAGTGGACAATCCATTGCTGAATCTCAGGCTAACTCATTGAACAGTCAAGTTGCTTCAAACAACTCGGCTTTACAATCTCAGGCTAGCCAAATTGCCTCACAGAATTCAGCTCTTGAATCACAAATGTCCGCAAACTCACAAGGGAGCACCGGCTCAAATGCGAGTGACCAATCTGCTATTGCTTCATTAAACAGCCAAATTGCTTCAAACAACTCGGCTCTTGAATCACAACAAAGCCAGATTGCATCACAAAATTCGGCATTTGAATCACAGTTGTCTGCAAACTCACAGAACAGCACTACTTCAAATGCGAGTGACCAATCCGCTGTTGAATCGATGAATAGCCAAATTGCTTCGAACAATTCAGCTATTGAATCACAACAAAGCCAGATTGCATCACAGAATTCAGCCCTTGAATCACAAGCTTCTGCAAACTCACAGAACAGCACTGGTTCAAACGCAAGCGATCAATCCGCTGTTGAATCGATGAATAGCCAAATTGCTTCGAACAATTCAGCTATTGAATCACAACAAAGCCAGATTGCATCACAGAATTCAGCCCTTGAATCACAAGCTTCTGCAAATTCACAACAAAACAGTGCGGCTTCGAATAACAGCGAAGGCTCAATGACAAGTGAACAATCAACAGTAGCTTCTGAATCTGCTTCAACTTCTAAGTTAGAATCACAATCAACTTCAGCTGTTGCTTCAGCATCAACATCAATTGCTGATTCTGAAAAGGCATCAACTGATAGTCAGGTTGCTTCTAATAACTCGATTCTTCAATCACAACAAAGCCAGATTGCCTCAGAAAACTCAGCATTTGAATCACAGCTGTCTGCAAACTCACAGAACAGCACTGCTTCAAATGCCAGTGATCAATCTGCTATTGAATCAATGAATAGCCAAATTGCTTCAAACAATTCAGCTATGGAATCACAAAATAGCCAGATTGCATCACAAAACTCAGCAGCTGAATCTCAAGCCTCAGCAAATTCAGCAGCCGAATCTGAAGCTTCTGCAAATTCACAAGCAAGCCAAAACTCACAAAACAGTCAGGCTTCCAACAACAGTGAAAACTCACAAAACAGTCAGACTTCGATGACTAGTGAAGAATCAACTTCAGCATCACAATCTGCCTCAGCAGCAATTTCAGCCTCTCAATCTGCCTCAGCAACACTTAGCGAACAGACATCAACAACAAACTCTGTAAACTCTGCTGCAAGTCAGAATGAATCAGCTGCCCACTCTGCTGACTCAGCTGCTAGTCAAGAACAATCTACTGCCAGTGACAAGGCAAGTGAAGCTAGTCAAGCCCAATCAGCTGCAAGCGACGCTTCAACTGCTGCAAGTCAGAACACATCAGCTGCTCAATCAGCTGACTCGGCTGCTAGCCAAGCACAATCAACTGCTAGCGCAAGTTCTGAATCAGCTGCTTCTGATCTTTCAACTGCAAGTCAGAACTCTACAATTTCTAGTCAACAAACCTCAGCCGCTCAATCAGCTGACTCTGCTGCTAGTGAACAGAATTCTGCTGCAAGTGATCAATCAACAATTAGCAGTCAACAAACCTCCGTTGCTCAGTCAGCAGACTCCGCTTCAAGTCAAGCACAGTCTGCTGCAAGTGATAAGGCTAGTGAAGCTAGTCAAGCTCAATCAGTAGCTAGTGAAGATTCAACTGTAGCGAGTGAACAAAACTCTGCCGGTCAATCAGCTGACTCCGCTGCAAGCCAACAGAATTCAACTGCCAGCGAATTGAACTCAGTTGCAAGTCAACAGAATTCTACTGCAAGTCAACAGAACTCTGCTGCAAGTCAACAGAACTCAACTGCCAGCGAATTGAACTCAGTTGCAAGTCAACAGAACTCAACTGCTAGCGCTGAAAACAGTGCTGCAAGTCAACAGAACTCAGCAGCTAGCGAAGACTCAACCAACGCTAGTGAAGCACAATCAATCGCTAACTCAGATGCTAGTGAAGGTAGTGCTGCTGAATCTGCATACAACTCAGCAAATTCTGAAGCAAGTGCTGCTAACTCTGCTGCAAGCGAACACTCACAATTGAGTAGTG
>Ga0153951_1000020_pt1 | contig 62293 bp, 64 predicted proteins | sample TSNJ035MetaG_FD_102278 | JGI IMG/M metagenome (GOLD analysis project Ga0153951, IMG submission 102278) | Attine ant fungus gardens microbial communities from New Jersey, USA - TSNJ035 MetaG | ecosystem: Host-associated > Fungi > Mycelium > Unclassified | place: USA: New Jersey, Wharton State...
AACCACCGGCACTCATTCCCGGCACCTGATGGCTTGACCGTCGTCATCGTGCCTTGGCGTTCCTCTGCCAAATGTTATTCATGGAATCGTGACACTGCCCAATTTCATTCTATCGAGTTTGTTAACGATCCAGTGGATATTTACAAGCCTGAATACTCACCCGATGGGAGACTCTTTGCATGCTGGTCTGGGGATGACTCTCACGTCCGAGTCTGGGACACACGAACCGGCCAACTCGTTTCCAAGTTCCGAATGTCCTGGGTGGATGCAATGGCCCTCTCACCTGCTCTGATTGAACATCCCCCCAGTGACAGACTCATCGCTCTTTTGTTTGAAGACGAAAACACAATACATCTTCTTGACGTCTATAGTGGCCATCTGCACGCTAAAATTTTGGATCAAGGAAGCGCAGCCATGGCATTTATACGAGATGGAACAAAGCTGGCGCAGTATTCCCGTTACTTTGGCTTGAGAATATGGGACATAGCGGATCTCACAGATGAACACTGGCATTCTGCTCATGGATATGAGCTCATGCTGCTAGGCATGCGAGATGGACGGGTGGTGGGTCGGGACAATGAGCCACTATTTTGGGTCCCAGTCGAGCACAGGAAGAGTCTATGCGTGCCACCGCCCAGAGTGGTACTTGGGATACCCAGAAAGAAGGCAACAGTTGTGGACCTCTCTAACTCAAGGCTTGGGAGAAAGTGGACAGAATGTATTGACAAGGAGTGGTTGAGAGAAGTCGAGCGAAAGGAGAAGGAGGTAGGAAACCTGTTGGAAAAGTAAGTCTTGTCCTCAGCTCAGCTATTTGGAGATGTTCAAATGAATAGGTGAACTGGAAAGTAGGACGAGACCCATGAACTGCTCTATTTGAGTTCTCTTTCAGAACATGCTTTTGCTTTGGCGAATCCAATCTTCCAGACTATGTCCTATACCAAAGCCTCTGTCCTATACCAAAGCCTCTGTCGAAGTAATTAGAATGAATTGTTAGTTGTCCCTGTTGGAAAGGAGGGAATGATGCATATGGACAAGCGTTTTCAGCAGATAAACAACAGTATCAAGACTGAGCTGATCGGTAATCGGGAAGTGCTAACAAGATCACATTAGTCATTTATCGAGAGCGAGAGTCTGTCATGAGCTTACTACAAAGCCTACTCTCATAAAACCGAACAGGGCAACTTGATGATGAAGAATGTTGGTGACAAGGATGACCCCAAAAACAGACTGAACTGGAGGGCTGGGATAAACTTAGTGTGAAATCCAGTCGCAAGCACGCACAAAGGTGATTCTAGCCGGCTTTTGTGCATCTTCAGCGCTGAAAAGATAGATAGACTCCGAAGATCATTTTGGCACTCAGAGTCCAAAGCTTCAGGTACAGGAGGTATTTCAGGTTGATGATCGGTGCTCATCTTACAAAGTTTGTGTAACGATTTATGTCTTCGTTGTATGCATGTAGTAGTTGCTCATAGCATATGTCTTTAGCTTCGACCTGGTTAATATGATACTCCCACTACAGTATTTTGAGATCATAATAGTCTTGACCTCAATATGTGTTATACTCAATAAAATTGAGGAGTTCCTACCGTTCCTTGAATCTCGAGCCCAGCCCTGCTTGAACTGTTTGTTTTACTTAGACCACCTCTCTTTCTGTGGTCGTGTACTGTTCACGTGTCATGTGAGCCAGTCCATGGGCGACTCTTTGGCGTTGCATCTCAAGTGTGTTGATTGCAAATCTGCATCTGCTCACTGTGCAGTCACCAGCCATCTTTCTCCCAGCGCCACAGTCCCTGTCAACAACAATGTCAGCGACGCTCTCATTGACCTCGTGCCCTTCCCGTCGTCGTCTCTCCCGGCCACTCGACTCCAGCCCTTGTAGGGCAAAGCACACTGTGCGGTACGAGTCCTTGACATCGCGACATCGCAAAGCCTCCAACGCGCAGCTCGAACCATGGCCTCTCACCAATATAAAACCCCTCCACCCCCCACCCCCACAATCCTGCTCTCTCCGATTCTTTACCCTCTCTCCGAGTTCAATACCTCCCCACAAGTCAAGTCCCAAATAGGGAAACAACTACACAGTCCAAACAAGCCGCGGCTACACTTCTCGACAGTTTTGTTCGTGATGCCCTGCAATCAGCTACGAAAGAAGGTTACATCAAGATCGCGAACATGCTCGGAGACGTAGCTGATGCTCGCAACCCCTAGGTGGTTAATATCATTTGTAGTACCGACATTGACTGCAACAACAAGTTGAGTTGATTTTGTCGCCCTCTTTCCCTTTACCATCCACCTAGCTATGCTCGACACGCCAGCTCGTTTGTCCCTTACCGCTGACATCTTCCTCAAGGAGGCCTTCATATATGAGGTATCAGCTCCGTCGTAGATGAGTCCCTGCCCAAGTAACAGAAGGAATTCTTGTGTCAACAGTCTGCAGCTTTTCAACGCGAACTGTCGGCCCTCCAAAGAGGTTTCAGTAGCTCAACTTCATCGAGCCCCATCAACCACAGTTCCAAGAGTAAACTGGACGACGATTAAAAAGGTGATTTGGCTGATCTGAAGAAAATGATGTACACTTGATTCTGGACCTACGAACCGATGGCAGTTTGTCACTGCGGATACTCAAGATGTCGATATCCCACGACTTATTGTCGAGTACACAAATGACATGGGGATTGCATCTTTCCCATATGATGGCCAGGTAGCGGCACTTCTTGTCTGATCATTCTATCACAATGTACCTGGAGAATCACGTCTCATTCGAAAAGGAAAAGACGTCCGTATCGGGAGAGTTTGCCCACCAAGCTTGTAATGACCTCTTTGTGTGCATTGTCTGAAGTTTGGCATCTGCAGGATCTTGCAGGCTATATTGCTTTCAGAAGCAGGTTTATATAGACATCACTATCGACAGGTACTCGTCTTTTCTTCTGGCATCCGTGCTTTGGCCGTCGTCATCATGTCTCTTCGTATGACGTTCATGCGATATGGAACAAAGTTGGCAGACTATCCCCCATACTCTTTCGAAACTGTGGCATAGCGGACCTCACAGCTGAGTACCAGTATACTACTCGTGGATATCAGCTTTTCCTGCAACACATGACGGGTCGGGACAACGAGCCACTGTTATAGATCATAGGAAGAGCCTGTACGTGCCAGAACTCAGACTGGTGATACGGTGAAGCCAACGAACCTGAACTCTTTTTGGTTAGGTGCTTTGGCCAGGACAATTCTTCCATCTAGTACACTGTAGCAATAGTCTTCTATGCCCAATTTTAACACTTAATCGGGGACTTTGATTCTAGGCTGCAATTCAAAGTTGTACTTTTGCTTGTACTGAGACTAGCTATCCTCTCTGTGTGCAATAAGATAAAATACATACATAAACGTATAGAACACAGGTTTCATACAACAATTAGGAAAGTAGATTCCACCAATCCTAGAAAGACGACGAGAAAACGTAATTATACCGTTAGATCAATCGAACAACTTGTCCCTCCACAAGAATAAAAGGAGTCCCACTAAACATAATGTGAAACAAAAATCGTATAGTTGATATGTCGCATCAGAGTACGTCCAATAGCGAGCCCAATCTTCACAAAGAGCAGCGTGCTGTTAACGGACATTTTTAATCAAATCAATATGCCATTAATAAGAACAGAAGAGCTCACAGCTATCGTCTCATTTAGTTTCCTTTGCTTCACATGGCACCAGCGCACTAATGCATTTCGGTTATTTTCCTCAAACTCCTCAAGCTCTTGCAAATAAGCTTCAACAGCGGGCTTATAGAACAAAACCGTTCCGCCATTACTGGTACTTGTTTCTGCACGGATCAAGGTGCCTTCAATGCCGCATCAAATCTCAGCCTAAAAGTAGTACGACGTACTAGGACACAGGATATGCGGAAATATCGTCTCTAGACGCAAGATATCGTGAAAGGCCGTCGGAAGAAATAACAATAATTGATCCACGGTAAGGAAGCTACATCAAACTTGTAAAAAAAAAAACACATAAAATGGTCAGCTGAGCAAAAGCCCACCTTTTTGGGATGCATTCTTTGCATGATCTCACACGACAACTCCAGAGTACATCTTTGACTCGGGAAGTCAAACAAAGCTATACAAAAGATGATTCAAATGAGCTTTCTCTCGTCTGAAAAAGTTCGTCAGGCGTAGGTGCTGCCCACATGACAGTGCTGGTCAAAAGCCAAACTGGCATATTGAGGTTCGGAGAGGTCAGAAGGACATGAGGGAAGTCCTTCAACGTTTGATAGGGCATATGTCCAAGCAAAACGCGCGTCACGGGTCATAAGTAGTTGACGGAGCCGATGGGTTGATCTCGAAAGGTTCAGTATATCTTTTGGATGAAGATACTTGATAACCTGAAGGGAGCATTGACTTCATGAGCGACTGAGTCGTGAGATCAGAGCGTTGGGTAGTCTCATACTTCATAAAAGATATCGACAGGTAGTGAGGTGAAGTAGGATAGTAGGCCCTGTTTCCCAGTTTGCAAGATCGGTTTATAAAGCTGTTGATGTTGTAGACGAATGTGGGCAACATCAGTATGGAAATGCAGTAAGGAGGACTGCCAGGAAAGATAATACTTGCGTCGCTTCGGGGAAAGGGTCATGCCAGGAGCGATGTATGGGTACTAGGGTATGTATAGTCATCTCAAGCGCATGTGACACTTGCCTTGTCTACTAATACCAGTGGGAACCGAAGAAGGAAAAGTTATTGCAAAATACAGGGCAAATCAAAAGGGCAGAGTACATCATTAACGATCCATCAAGGGAACGCTCTGACATTACGACGCAACACACAGTGTGAGCAAAGGTCAGATCAACCTCGGTTCATCATTCTTCACAGAATCCCATCTCCCTGTCCCTCTTGGATCGCTTCAGGCTGTTCTTCTCCCCTTCAGAAAGAGCCAACCAATCATTTATACCTCCGATGTCCTCAATTATCTCCTCCTCCCACTTTTCCTCTAGTTCTTGCTCTTTTTTACTCTTTTTCTTTGGTGGCAACGGGGGTAATGGCGGCGGCGGCGTCTTTCGATTAGGATGTAAGGGAGCAATCAAAGATAGGCTCCGTCGTGATGATTTTAACAAGGGCGAATACACTGATCGAGTCAACGGGGATTTACGCGCGGTAGGAGCGGCAAATGGAGAATTGACGTGCGAACTGGCACGTCGGATGAGCTCAGTCATCCCCGAAGTCCGCTGCTTTTGGGCGATAGTATATCTTGACACTAAACTGGGGTATTTGCTGGTAGGTGTTTCATAATGCTTCTGATGAGCCGTCCTAGCACCGCTACCGGGCGAGCTGTTTTGAACTTGTATGTCCTTGGGACAAAACATCAGTACCTACGGTCATAAGAATAAGAATAATAATGACTAACTCTCAGTACATTCCGATCGTCTTGGTGATCTGCCGCCTCTGCGGAGTCATTCAAAAACGGTGAATCTTCACTCGCCTTCAGATATTCTTCAGGATCTGGCGATGAAATTCGAGCCTCTTCCACAACAATAAGATCCACGTTTCCATCGCTTTCGTCATCCGAGGTGATAATCATCCTTCTTTTGCCTTTCATTCTAGAGACTTGGATGTTGTCATCTTTTCCGGATTCTTCGTTGCCTTTCTTCCCCCTCTTTGACGTCTTCTTGGAAGAGACTGTGGGGTCTTCAAAAGTCTGTTCTTGTTCCCCAGCTTCTATAGAGTGAAGGGTCTTTTTCTTTCTCCGAATGATGGGGGCAAAAGGTGCATCGTCATCTATGTCCTGGCCGCTTTTACACTTCTTACCTTTGCGTTTTTGAAGTTTTGGTATTTCAGTGAGATTTTGAAGATAAAGTGTATCTGGATCACCCTGAGGGTGTCCCTTGTCACTCTCGAGAAGTGGTGAAGGGTGATGGGCAGAGACGTCGACAATGGGATCAGGTTGACCGGCCCCAATATTGAGCTCATCTTCCGTGTGATCATCGAGGATTTGTTTCCGCCTACGCTTTCTGGAATTTAAGACCGGACTTTGATCCCTGTCCATCGGGGAAGAAGGGAGCGGAATTTCGACAATGACCTGATTTATCCCCGCCTTCTCTTTTTCGCAAATCTGGGGCGCATCAAAATCCACATTTCCGACCTCTCCTTGCTTCTTTCGAGGCTTCCGAGTGTTTCTTGTTCGAGTATTAATGTTGGCATTAGCATCTTTTAGAGGTTCGATGACCATGCTTGTGGAGTTGACCATATCAGCAGATTGGGGCTGCGGAGGCAGAGGTGTAGTTAACACTGGTGGTGCAAGGGAGGAGGAACCAACGAAGAAAGTGGCAGGGGGCAGCACATTATCGCCAGGGTCAGCATATAGCTGATCACGGCGGTTTTCTTCGGATTGAGAGGATAACAATGGAGGATCGGTATCTTCCTGAGGAGGAGGTAAAAATTCAATGGGAGGAGGATGGATGTCTCTGTCCTGAGTCAAAGGTCTTGTCAGGGGTAGGTCAGGAGGTAGACCAGAGTGAGGGTACTTTTTTGCGAGACGATCAAGTGGAGAAGAGAGGGACGAGGTTGAATTTTGTGGAGTAACCTCAGAAATTGGACCAGGGGTCATCTTGAACGGCCAAGGCTGGACCTTATTCCTGGAATTGATCATTATAAGGTCATTTGTAGATTGAAAAAGTTGCGGTGCTGGGGCAGAACTAGCACTTTGATCAGTCTCAGGAAGGTCTTGCACTGCTTTCTCTTTGATCTTCTTCTTCGATTTGCTAGGAGGTTGATTCGGCATAAACTCATCATCATCGGTGAGCTCAATAATGTCTTGAAGAGCTTGCGAATGTTTCACTTTCGATTTCCGTTTTCGCGTCTTTGCACGCTCTGCAATTGAAGGGACGGGCAAAAACACATCGTCTCGACAACCAGCAAAATAGTCTATCTGGCCATCAGGCAAATCAACGGAAGTCTGAAAGTATGCGTGAGTTGTTTGTTCGTCGATTTCAGAAGTAGCATACCAGTTGTTGTATGTCGGGACTATGAAATGGTTCGGCACTTCCGCTCGCGGCTGCATGCACATTTATGCGTGTGAACGATTCATCCAAAGGAAAACACACACTGTTCAAATGAACGTTTCCAAACCCCTCATCTTCACTATCGGCGATAATCTCGTTGGCCTCAATATGAGGGCTGTCCATTGAAACAATTACTTGGTATGAGTTAGACACGCTTGTGACTGAACAGGTGATCTGCATGCACTATGTGACGTAGTATGTGACGATGCGTACCTTGAGTTGCACCAGTTGTAGCAGGGAAACACTGCAACCATTTTGCAACCATTTTCATAAAATGTGTCTGTCATTCGGACATCTGAACCCGTCAGGAGGTATCGATATCTTGTTGCTTTCAGAAGATCCCCAGTTTACAACACAACCCCCTTCTAACATTTTTCTATTTTGACATCCAGAATTGACCCCAAAATCTCAGTAAAGAGTACATGATATTCTTCAAATTCTAGCAAAGTTAAAGCTAAGCATCTGACCGGGGCGGTAAAGTCAGCTCCGAAAGTATACTCATTGATTCAATAAAGTGTGGTCTGAGCTCGTTTATCTCCATCGCGCTGAGATTAGGCAACTAGAACATTCCGTGAGCATTGCAAAACTACACCTCAAATGCAAAGAGCGCACACTCAGCTCACTATAGTCGAGTTGTTTTAGACCCTCTCGACTCTTAGCCTGACGTGCCTCACGAAGGTCCTTCAACAAGGAGCGCAGCTTGTCCGGGTTTTCTAGATCATCCGAAGCACTGCAGGTATGAGAGAGATTGCATGAGGATGGAAGTAGCCAATGAGAACCAGAAAGATGCGAACACATCCAAGAGAATTTTTGAAATCTCCATGTATCGGAACGGAAGCTCGGTAAATGCTGGATTAGATGTTTCAAGTGCGAGACACTCTTGAAGATATTCTGGTAACGGTAGAGTGGGCTTCAACAATAGGTCAGAAGGAGCAAAACAACACGCACCGACAGTAAACCAGCTTGGTGCTAGAATATGGCATTTACGTTTCTGCTTGAGATTGATTGCAATCCAGAGAGGTACGCTCGTTTTGTTCGGAGGGCGAAAAGGACCATATACCCCCTGCATTAGACGAACAGCGATTGATGAAAATTTTCAAGGTTTGTGAAATGGACGATAGCATGATTCACAGCTGCGTGTTTGCATTTGCTTGAGAGAGACGAAATGAGGCATTCGGTTGCGTACTGAGATAAAAACTGTCCTTTCCATCGATACGAGAGGAACGATTTCAATGAGTTGTTGAGTTGCCACGAGCTCGAGCTCTGAGGGTGCAATAGAGGTCCTAAGTGAGGTTGGAAGGGACATTATTCGAAGGTGGGATGAATTTCTTGCCCAAGGTAATGTTCGATCAGATTAGGTCAGGATGATGACCAAGATAACTGTTACTGATACCATGCAAGGAAACAGCAATATATACAATTGTTACAGTAATTCCAATTACAGACAAGAAAATACTATGAAAGGAATCTATAATGAGCAGCGACAATGAACCAAATTTCTATATACAGGGTATAGCGATAGAGAAACACAGATCACGCGTTAGTGGCTTGAGCCAATGCGATAGCAACAGTCTGACGTGTCCCTTGAGTGTCAAATCCCCATAGTCATGTCAAAGGACTCACCTCAGAGTGACATAACGAAATTAATATAGTAGCAACTCCCCGTTCTTGTGCTTTAAGCTTGGCTTCACCGTGAAGGTGGACGGTAGGGACGCCATCTGCATTGTTCAGGATTTCAATGTCCTTCAAGGGTGCAGCAGCTCCACAGGACCGAACGCCAAGCGACTTGAATACGGCTTCCTTGCCTGCCCAGCGAGCAGCGAACGAAGACATTGGCAAAGGCTGAGCACGACAGTAAGCGATCTCTGCGTCAGTAAAGTTACGCGAGACAAATGTGGGGTTGTGAGATGGGACGGAGGAAATGAGCTCTAGTTTCATAATCAATATTTGCTGTTGACTAGTTGATCTCGGTTACCTTGGTCAACACCAACACCAATCACATTGTTTCCAATGTTAGAAGTTAGGGCATGGGAAGCAACCTCTAGATTTCTAAGATCCAGAGGGACTTCATCTGGAAACTTGCCCTTGAAGGAATATTCACTAGTCTTGACATCGTACTTCACACGAGCCATCGAGTTGAGCAGAACTTCTCTCTCGTCTTCTAATGTGTATGGCGGATGTTCCTTGATTTTGACAAGTGAATTTTTGATCATCATATCGCTCATGGCTTTGTAGGATTGCAAGGCACGGCCACGGTTATGCTTCTTGTACTCTTCATAGAACGTGGGCTCGAGAGTGCCGAAAAGGTAGCGAGGGTGAATGACCAGGGCGGTACCACCAACTTGGCCAAAACCAAAGGAAGACATGACTCCTGAGTGAATCCCATCGGTATATATTGTCTTCGAGGGGAACATGAGGTGATGGCGGTCTTGGAAGTTGGAGTCGATGTTGCTGGAAACATATCAGTGAGAGAGCAAAACCCATAAGATAGAATGATGACTCACTCGCTATTACGGTTGCCAGGAACTATGCCATGGCTGACATATTGGAGCAGACCATTCATTTGCCATGCAGCAGAACCACCCTTGGAATGGCCGAGGAGACTCTTCTGTGCAACGACTGGAATAGCATTGCCTGGGCTGCGATCGATTGTAGTGAAGATGTCATTCCAAATGCGAGTCTCGTTTTCCTCGTTGGCTCCTGTACTAGTGCCGTGGATAGACAGAACGCCAATATCATCGGCAGTCAAACCCCATACAGCTAATGCACGACGCAAGGGAGAAATGCTAGGATCAAAGCCTTTGAGCATACCGTACGTGGCAAGGGCATCTTTCTCTTGACGAGAGGCTTCTTTTTCGAAATTAGTGATGCGGGCAGCGACATAGTCATCGTCAACCCTCTCCCCTTGCTCTTTACGGAAGGCAATTTCACTTCGGAGTTCGGAGTGTTCATGATCGAGCCACTGAGAGATTTGCGAACGACGGAAAGCTAGTTGACGGGAGCGATAAGTGACATCAAGAATTGGAGGCCGATATTTGGAGGGAACTTCGCGAGCAATGGTGAGGGCGCCCTTTCCGGGAGCGGGGACGGACCGGCCAGCCTTGTCACTGATAACCAGATTACGTCGATAACAGCAAAATTTTGAATGCAAGGGAACTCACGTCGAGGTAGAAGTAAATGCAACAATCCCACGGATAGGAGCACCAATCTCAAGAGCTGTCTTGGCATTCATTAGTACGAGAACACCAGCACCTTGCGCTTCCATAAACCCAGCCCGTGAAGTTGTCGCAGGCCGAGACATCTCAGTAGGTTCACGACCCATGGCAAACTCAGTCTCTGCATTACTGGTTGCTTTCATGCTTGCAAATTCGTATGAGCCTTCTTCGCTAATGTCGTCAAAGCCTCCAGCAATCATGACCTTAGCCTTGCCGGACAGGATGGTGTCACAGGCAATCTCGATAGATTGCAGGGCCGTGGCACTATGACCGATCAGGATGATTTCTTGATGGAACAACATTTTATTACTTACCAAGCACCAACAGGGATCTTCACAGGGCCACTCGAAGACATAAGAAGCAGATTGATCCAACCAGCTGTCGTGTTAATGAAACTAATCTGCATTTAGAAGCAATCAATGAGCAGAGATAACTCGGACTCACGTCTCTTGTAAAATATCATTCTGCACCTCGCGCTCTTCACGACGATCCCTAAACATCTTCCCCAGGCTCGTGACACCACCCATGCCAGATCCAATCGACGTGCCAACTTCAGATGGATGCATATGTTCGTAAAGCTCGTAAGGATCGGTGATACCAGAGCTGATAAGAGCTTCTGCAGTGCAGGTGAGGGCCCAAAGCGTAGCACGATCAGTTTGAGCAATGATATCTTCAGGAATGCCATAACGCCCAGCATGCCAGCCAGTAGGGACCTGACCGGCAACTGTTCGGCTGAATTTGAAGGCCTTGGGAACGAAAACACAGGCACCCTTCTTCAATTTAACAAACCACTGCCCGTCCTCTCCGGCCCAGATGTCGCATTTCTCATCGTGCTGAAGCTTGAATTTTTGTGCTTCAACATCTGAAACCTCAATCGGCTCAAGGTCGTGAATAAGCTCAATTTCTTGGTTGAATATCTTCTTGTTAGGGTCGTAGCCACGGAAAAGTTCGGGTTCTGCAAAAAATTGATATATAAAACATGTTTGATGGTTACAAGAGATGAACTGACCGATTAGTCGCACACCAGCATGTGCAAGGATTTCCTTCTCATAACGTCCCTTGACATCTTTATCATCAACAGGCTCCCCATTCTTACTATCCACCCAGCCAACGTAGAGAGAACCGTTCTGCAGGCGACCATCAAAGTGCTTGATGTAACCCATCATCCAGGCCATTTCGATACAACCTTCGATAGTGAATTCACCACGAGCCTCCATCTCCCAACGAGTACGCGAACTACCCCAAGGACCGGCCTCACCAAAACCAGTGACGACAATGGTATTCTCGTGATCAATTAAGCCACGTAGTTGTGACACATCAGACAATGACTCGAAAGATTCCAAAGGTGGAAACTCGAAGCGGAAGTTGGCGCGAGGAAGAACGTCCACAGTCTGTAGAAGTCGCTCTGTCTCGACACCGTTGATGACCTTGAAATCGGCGGCACTATCTATGTTGATGGCACGGCAGAGATCAGCCTTTTTGCGAAGATTTGTGCGGATACGAGTGGTGATATCGGCGAGATCAGGAAAGCGATCCATGCCACCATTAAGATCAGCCCAGATGGGCTCCACTTGGGTGATACTGAAGAGTAAAGGGTGCATCAGACCGAGGATGTTAAATGCCATCTCTTTCGCAGAGAATGTTCTGACCCCGTAACCTTCGAGTTCGTGAGCAATGATATTTGTTGGCGCCATGAGACCGGTGCCACGAGTCCATCTATGAAAATCATCAGTTGCATTTCTGCTTCAGTCAAGTACAACATACCCGATAACGGCACCAGCCAGGCACAAGTATTCACCCCAGCTCTCTGAAGCCCACCTCTGGAAGAGTGTCTCGAGAGAAATTTTGGACTCCGAGTAGAGACCGTCGTTGCCGAACAAACCATGATTGGGTGACAGAGGGAGTATGACTTGAGTAGGGCGAGTGACGATGCGTCTGCTAGCCTTCTTGTTCTTGACACAACCAAGGATGCGAAGGAGGTTGACAAGCATCATACGGTGGGCAAGTTCAGAACGGTCATCGAGACCATCAATCTCGCGACCGTTCTCAGGAATTCCGGCGAAAGGCATGATGTAGTCAAGATCCATGTTCAAATTACTATAGATGTAATCGATGAGAGCTTCAACATCCTGCCTAGATGCTTGATTGAAGGGAACGACAGTCAAAGCAGATCCACGACTACCAAAAGATTGGAAGATAGCTTGATAATATTCGACAGTCTTGCGGTTGTAACTGGAAGTAGTGATAACGACGTGAGCACCACCGGAGAGCAATCCCTTGACGACCTCGACTCCGATCGAGCCCTTACCGACACCGGTACACAGAGCATTTTTGCCTTCAAAAGTTGTCCCAGATGTAGCAATTTCATGGAGAATGTCAAGGTAGACACCAGTGAGGTTGCTACTAAACTCCCATGTGGTTCCAACCTTACGCTTGAGGTGGAGGAGAGGAATTTGCCCGACTGAGACAGAAGGGGTACCAGCATTCTGGGGACGAAGGAATTGAGAAGAAGAGCGGCGGTTGCGAGGTTGACCACGAGCACGAGGATCGGGACCCTTATGGAGAGAGCGGACCACATCCTCATACAAGGCCTTAATACGATTCTTCTGGTCCTGGTTAATCTCAGGGAGAGACTTGACAACAGTCCAGAGTTTGAGAACATCGTCTTGCACCTTCTGAGTATTGATACTGATTGGTCCGGCAGCGCCATCGCCACTTGCCATTTCTTCGACATATGCCTCAAGTTTGCGGACGTTCTCGCGGACGACTTCAGAATAAATAATTTCACCCTTTTTGGTGACCTCGGTATGGGGAGCGGTGGGGAAAGTAACTGACAAGACATCAATGTTCAGACCAAAAGAATGAATATATGAAGCTCACCATCTTTGTAAAGAGGGGGTTTGCCTATGACTTCACGCGTGTTATCTATCAGTTGCTGGCCAAATTCTTTGGCTAGTTTGTATGTTTCACCCTTTGAAGGATCAAGCTTGTTGATGTGGTACTCCATGTACTGGAGCATGTCAGGATCGGCACGATTGAGTAGGGAGATACAACGAGCGGTAATGTCACGATCAACGGTAGTGAGGCGGCCAAATATGATGTCGTAGTACATCAGAAGAGCGTCTTGGCGGACCCAGTTCCAGGACGAATCAAAATGACGAGCTTTCAAGGGATCGAAACGAGGTTGGATGCCTTCAACATAAGAATCGCCGTGTTCACGAATAACACTATCGAGCTTGGCTTGGAGGGCCGTACTGTTGGCCTTCTCACGATCGAAAGAAATCTCACCAGCACGAGAATCTTTCTTGAGATAGCGCATGTAGAGCTCAATATGTTGTTGGATAAACTTGTTCTGATCACTCGTGAACTTCAAGAACTCCTCACTATTGATGGTAGCGCCGCCCACGCTACCTGCACCACTGGCAGTAGCACTAGGAGAAACGAGAGAGATACCCGAACGCCGTGCATAGGTTTGGACCACGTCGCCGAGCCAGGACTTGGCTTCCGCCTCAGAAGCAAGTCGTTTAGGTGGCTCAAAAGTAGTAGCGAGGAGAAGAACACCATCAGTTCGAGAGGGTCCAAGACCCCAAGTCTTACCGAGATGTGAACGAATAGAGGATGCAGTGAAACTACCAGGCATCTTTCCACCAATGAGACGAGCAATGAGACTGGTACTGTACTTGCCAAGAGAACCACTGAAACCTGTGGCTAAGGCAGGGCCGAGCTCCTCAAGAGGAAGCTCCTCTCCTTTCTCAGGTGCGGATGTGAACTCCTGCTGAAGGTCACCAAGAATTTCGTTCTGGAGAGTTGATTTTCCACCAACAAGATCCTTGATAGATTTCGCTTGAGGAATTTCCTCAACGGGCTTCTTCAACTTCTGGGCAACGATGACATTGAGAATTTCAGCTGCGGTGATAGGTGCATCTGGGATGCTAGCAACAGGTCCAACAACATCGACGACAGGAGCAACAATGGGAGCAGGGACCGGAGTAGTGGTAGTGGTAGTAGAGACTGTCTCAGTGGGAACGGCTTCTACGGGGGGCTCGGGCTCATCCTCGTACTGGTAGTAGACCTCTTTCGTGTTTTTCGCGTGGCAAAGGATGACGCGACTACAGGAAACGGAGTCATCAGAGGACTCATATTTAGCCTTCAAGGTGCGGGTGGCCATGCCAGTAAGAGTCGGTGAGGGACCCAATTCGATGAAACGCTCGAATTTAAAGCGAGCAAAGAGGAGATCTTGTGTTTGGATCCACCGGACGGGGGAGGCAAATTGATATGCAAGGAGCTCAACGAGAATGATGTACGCAAGTTTCTGGCGGTTTCTGGAGTTCTCCCAGTCGTCCTCATCCCACTTCTTAAGGACCTTTTCAAGGCGAGGAGATTGGGTTTGGTCGTAGACGACGTCAATGTATTCACGTGAGATATCAAAAGGTTGGGCGATGAGATTGGGGATATACCGGCCGATAAGCATGTCAGGATTAAGATGGGTAGGATTAATCTTCTTCGAGAGATCTATGAAAAGAGTTAAGTCATGAAACATGATACTAAAGACCAATGCTCACATGCACGGAAAGGCAGGACACCTGCCCAGAGGTAGCGAGAATGGAAAGGTACGTCAATACCAGGAAGTGGGATAGTGGCAAAACCACGCTCAAGCACAATCTGGCCTTGGACCTCTTGCTGCTCCTTCGCGCGGTCGAAGCAGGAAGCAATAATCTGACTCAACATCTCCCTGACCTTCTCCTCGGATAATGTTTTGCGCAACTTCACAGAAATCAGTAAAAACGACGTGAAGACAAAGATCATGCACAAACCTCAGTCACGTCAACCTTCTTGACCTTGAGATAATTAAGAACGTTAGTCATGGTCTGCAAGGCAAGAAGCTCTCCAGCGCAAACATATTGTTGGCCCTACATTGCGGTAATCAGTATAAGCTTTCTAGTGACAAACAAGATCATAATACCTCGACGTTGAAGTTGACAATTTGAAGCAACAAATCAATTTGCGTCGAGATCATGTCAATGACTACACGTAAAGCACCATCGTTGAAAGTTGGGGAAACACGGAAAGGGTTCACAGCACACATAGCATAATTTGAACGATTTTGAGAATCGCGTTCAACAGCACGCTGCATAGTAAGACCACGGTAGAAGACAACATCGACAAGAGCAGATATATGGAGGACATCAGCAATGGAAGCAAGGGCAGAATATTCACCCAAAGAGTGGCCGGCGAAAGCAGACCCCTTCTGGATGAACCCCTTAGAACGCATGTCTTCGAAAGCAGCCTTCTCGGTGACGACGAGAGCAATTTGAGCAAACTGAGTGGCAAAAAGAAGACCAGTAGGATGGCTAAAAGTGTAGCGGGGAGTGCGGTTGTTGATATCAGCAAAGAGAGGAAGTGTCTTAACATTACCCTCCTTGTCAAGGGTGTCATATGTCATATCCATATACCGTTGACGGATAGCTTGACCTTGAATACCACCAAAATAGATGGTCTTCTCTTTCGGGTTATCCCTGACAATATCAGTTATGGAGAAGCCATAAGTGGCAAGCAGGTGAGTATCTGCACCATCCCAAACAGCGCGAGCAGCAGGTGAAGAATTGTAGAGGTCCATGCCCATGCCAGGTTCCTGAGAACCCTGACCTGTGAAGACGTAGACAGTAGTAGGTTGCTTGACCTCAGCGGAACCAGTGAGTACTTTGTCACCATGAGAGTTGGTGGTTTCGATGCTGACAACAATGTTGCCATCGCGCATGGCAATATGCCTGAGCTCGACTTTCAACTCATCACCAGGAAAGACCATGCCAACGCAGGATACATGATAAGCAAGAACACGGTCGGGATGGCCCTGAGCAACGACATTTTCGACATAACGACGAGTTGCAGCACTGGTCCACATTCCGTGAACAATAGTGGTGGGGAGGGAAGCAAAATCAGAGAAATAGGGGTTAACATGGATAGGATTGAAATCGCCAGAAATCTTTGAGTAAGGCTCATTGGTAAGGGGAGCGTTGAATATAGTCGAACCCTCGACGTGCTTCAGAGTATAACCCTCGTCGATGAGCGGAGTAGGGAGACCTTGAGGACTACCATGGCGCTGGAGGTATGCAAGAACAGGATTGCCCTGGCAATTGGCCTGCTGGAATTTAACAGTGCCAACTTTGACGAGGACCTTCAGCTGGTTACGAACAAAGACATCACCAGTGACAGAAACATTGCGGAAGACGCCGCGGGCTTTAAATGACACAGATGACTGAATACGGAAGATAAGAGAAGTACCAGCAAGGAGAGGACTTGACTCATTCTCCCATGTAAACCATAGCTTGGACTGGAGAACACCAACTTCTGCATCAGTCTCAACAATGACGAGATAACTAGGTTCCTCGGTGGTCTCAAAGGTATTCTCGTAATCGGTGAAGCGACCACGATAAAGGAAAGAAGAGACTACTTCCATGATTGGCTGGCCATCGCGAAATATATGACCCTTCACTTTGACAATCTTTCCTTCAGGAGCATTGACAACAGAAATCATACGAGCTTCGGACTTGCAAACATCGCCGACCATCAAAGGGCTCGCCCCTTCAATCATCTTAAAACCGTTATTGAGGTGGACAAGCTTGAGTAAATCTCCGTTAATGCTGGCAGGAAAGAGAGCTTGCATGATACTCTGCATGATTCAGTGAACTTCTAGTCACCTATTGGGGGCCAAGAACTACTCACCTGCCAGCCAATGACAATGGCAAAATCCATGGGCGCTTGTACTGTATCCATCCTCGTGCTCTTGAATAACTCTCCCTGGTTGCCAACAACAGCACAAAACTCCTCAACTGCTTCTAACGCGATAGTGACCTCCGGGCCAACAAACTTATCCTCGATATCAAAACTTGGTAACACTTCATTATCACCGTACCATAACTTCCAGTAAAATTGCTTTATGCGATTGTTGCGGTCAGCAACGACTTCATGAATGGGCATATAACCTTGCGAAGGCTTATAGACAAATTGAAGGTTGAGGGGGATGGCAACTTCACGGCGTTCCTCGAAGAAAGTAATATCAATGAGCTGGGTGGATACAGAATATTTGATCTCGATGGCCTTGAAGTCAGGAGAGTGAACACCATAGGAACGAGCAGCACCGAAAACAGAGAGGGAGACGGGAGTCGAACGCTCATAAGCCACGACTACACGTTGGCCATGGCGAGGGGCGAGAAGACGACGGATTGGATTGTCAATGTAAGAGGTGCCTTGAAGGATGGTCTTCGAAGTAACAAGGGCGCGAAGCCAAGTTAACTCAGCACCGCCAAGGGTCTCAAGCCATGCTTCAGGGCAAGGCAAAGACTTGCCGACCTCATAGACGACATCATTCGTGCTCTGAGTACGAGCAACACCAGCAAGGGAGAAAGAGACGAGAGGCTGAGGTGCAAGATATTCGATGGTAGGTATAGTAGATTCATCACCGGAATAATTCGATTGAAGAACTTTGGAGATCAGAGAGGAAGTGATGTTACCAAGAAGATCTTTGATTGGTTCATCTTTTTTTATGGACCACTTCGTCGCAACGGGACCCTGAAGGATGCACACACGTTGAGGATCTTGATCAAAGATAGCTTCGATATCCTCGGCAGCCCAGAGAGAATCCTGTAATTTCGTTTGTTTTCCAAATTAGTATCAAAGGATGTGTTTAGTCAAAATTCAGCAACTGACCTTCTTGAACCAGACCTCAAAAGAGGCATCCAGAACGGGGATGAAGGGAACAGGTTTCTGTCCTGGCCTCTGCGAGATGGCAAGAAAGTATGCTGCATCTTCAGCAGCAAGTAATTGTTCAGTAGCGAGGGGATAGATTTCGAAAAATGAGGCAACAAATGGGGAAGGATCATCAAGGGCATCAAAGGACTGGAGGTAGGAGAGCTTGTTGCCAGTGCCATTAACACCAGCAAACCGCTCCTCGACGCGTCGCAACCAGTCACCAACTAGATCACGAAGCGAGCGATCGATCCAGCGCTTCTCATGAGCAACAAACATCAGCCTAACCATGCGCAAAACTGTCTCCTCGTAAGTCATATCATTCAGATCTGTCGCAACACTATTATTCTTTTTCCATCCAAACCAGGGCTTAGCAAAATTCTTGTTCAACTTCTCAATCACTTCATCGCGACGTTCTGCCAGCCATGCAGCGCGTTTCTCCTTCGGCAACTTGAAAACGGTTTCGTCGAACTCTTTCCAGAGCTTCACCCCACGAGTTGCAACCTTGTGAATGGGTTCCCCGAGCTCAGACTGGACAGTTAAGACTCCGCCAGTGGGCTTTGTATAAGTACCTTCCCATTGTTCATCTCCAACACCAGCGGCACCAACAATCAAATCCTTCACAGACGACGAAGTATGGGCTTCTTTAGCAACCATAACACGACTGGCGAACAAGAAACCGTCGAATGGCATCGGCTGAACACCGAACCGATCCACAGACCACTGTCCAGTCAAGTACGGCCAGATATCATCAGCACCACCGAAACCTGATCCACCGACGAGGATGATGTTAGGATATTGACGAATTGAACGATATGTAGCGAGGATCGGTTGATGGAAGTCTTCAAAGGAATGGTGGCCACCAGCACGACCACCAGTCCACTGAAGGATAATTGGAAATCTAGGATTCGCAGCGGCAATGTTGATGACTTGACGAATACCATCGTTGGAACCAGGCTTGAATGAAACATGGCGAATACCGACTGCTTGAAGACCTTCAATAATTTCGTTGGCCTTCTCAGTGGTGGGAATACCGGCGGCGACACAGAAACCTTCAATAGGAACACCCTCTTTCCGCAGCTCCTGCCACAACGGGAATTGGAAGGTGAACTGACGAGGGTTGATGTAAAGAGAATTGAGAGTGAGGCCAACACCGGCGGGAATCTTGGCCTGGATTTCAGCAACTTTCTCACGAAGAGCGCTAGCGTTGTAGTGGCCTCCACCCGCTAACTCGACATGATAACCGGCATTAAGGATTGCAGTGACGAAACCACCCTTAACAGTACTAGGCGTCATACCAGCAACCATGATGGGTGCCTTGCCGAGGAGACGAGACAAGGGGGTATCAAGGTGGACAATACCGTCACTAAGTAGAACATGAGTTCTGCTTTGCAGAAGTCATTCCAGACAATCACATACCTAGTACGTATCAGGCGAGGAGCGTACTTCTTGCTCCACCATTCCTCATATTTAATGTCCAGGGAATTATAGAGCTCAGCATCACCCTTCCCTTTATCACCAACAACAATTACGCGAACACCACGACCATCCAGATTACGGGCTGTAAGAGGGCCGATTCCACTCAGACCACCAGGTCCGAGGTCAATAACATGAGTGGCGGTTTCGGGGAAATTCGTAGCCTTTGTCCAGTGAATTGGAGCTGTATATATTTGTTCGCACAAAGAACGCGTAATCGAACCCTCAAAGTCACGCATGTCAACACCTTACACAAACCAAATCAGATCAATGCGACCACGAGATGCATCGCGCAACTAGTGACTCACCAGTTTCCGTGTGATACACAGGAATCTTCAGATCAGACGGTACCCACAATTCTTCCTGCAAATCTTCATCAGCGACAATATCGGTGACACCGCCAAGGTAGTCACTATGGTAGGGGACCTCAACCATCAAAAAACGAACAGAAAAAACGGGTTTCCGCTGAGAGTAGGGAACCTTGCTCTGGTCAGCACCACTGGTAGCCCTGATTTTTCTGAGATTGGTAACGAGACCGTGCAGGGCTCGAGGCGGCCCAGTGACCACAAAGGCACGCGGTCCGTTATGCAAGGAGATGGCGAGTCGCGAATTGGCAGGGAGATGGGAGTTGGTCTTGACAATTTGCTTGTCAAGGTCTTTGAGAGAGAGACCTGCGATAGACAACATAGGAGAAGGGGTACCTTCACCACCATCGAGAGTGTCCTGGACGAGGCTAGGCTCGACGGCAACGGGAGGGAATGCTTGTTGGCCGCGAAGGCCAGAGTAGAAAAGCCAACGAAGAGCCTTGCGTGAATTGGAAGTGAGGTCATCAAAAGTGCCAGATGCACTGACAACTACGGCAGAAACGATACCCTGTGAGTGACCGGTTGCACCAGTAATGCGATCACGAATTTGACCGGGGTTGAGGTTCGTAACGCGGCACACAATCAGATATTGAACAAGTTGGGTCAGCCCAATGAGTGGCAATGAAATAGGGATTGATGCAAGATAAGAAACCGAGGGACGCTCGACGGCACCCGACAACCACGAGACAACATCCAATCCATAGGTAAAATAGGAGCTTTCGACCTCTTCTTCGGCAAGCTCAATAAGATCAGCGACAACGACCTCCAAGAATGGAAGAACATATGGCTGATAGATATCGAAGAGACTCTGCAATTCATCAAAGTAAACCTCATTTGTTCCTTGGCCTCCAAATAAGGCGAAGATCGAAGCTTTGCCGGAAACGGCAGCGTTGAGAAGAGCTGATTCTGGTTGCCGCGGAATAGATGAAACACCTTTATTCTCGAGGACAGCAACAGCACGGAAGTAGGCGGCAAGGACTGACTTGCGTATGTCGGGCAAAAAAGACGCACAGAGGGAGTGAACATCCTTTGGGGTAAGATATAATGATGTAAAGTACTGGAGCGCGTTGAACAAGACTTGAATGCGTGCTTCGGCAGATTGCGAATCGTTATCGATATCAGATGCAATGTGAGCAAGAAACTTGGCGGCCAAATCTACGGAGGCCTCGGTTTTGTCTTCGGGTTCAGCAGTGACTTGGACTGCATCCTGAGACTGCATATAAATAAACTCGTCGCGCAGTACCTCTGCAGCAATCCATTCGTCTGATTTTGTGGAGACAGGTATTGATATCTTTGCTAGGTCATGAACAGGTAGCCAGAAAACTCATTCAAATAATCACATACTCTAATCTGCCCTTGGGCAATGATGAGGGGACGTGTAACAATGGCTGCGGGAGTGATGTGGCCATTCGCCATATCTTTTTGAGTGGGAGGACTGTAGGGTGGTTCTACAGGTTAAGGTAGAAAAAAACTGGCAACAGTCTGCTATAAATGCCCCTGACCCCAACACGCTTCCCCAACGAAAATTTTGACGGGTATGTAGCACGTGACCCAAAAGTTTTAGGCCGGATATGTACAACAACTACGGAACTATGTAAAAGGTATTGACAATGAAACTCGTCACAATCTCCGCAAATCATTCACCCTCTCTAGTCTCCTTCTCAATGTCACAGATCTCTTGGACTCCTTCCCTGAAAAATACTACATTGTACTCCAATAATCCCCGTCGCCCCTGGTATACAGGTGTAGGTACCAAAGCCAGCAGTGCAAGCGACGACGTAATTTCGTGGTAGGTGAGGGTTGTTCCAGGTGTTGCGGGATGTAATGATGCAGCAGCACTGGGATACAACATCTCTTTCTGGGACTTCTTTCTTGGGGGAAGCACATCTGAAGACGTTGTTGAGAATGGAGTCAGAAAGGCATCATCGCCTATCAAGGACTGAGATCTTTTAGGTGGGGAGTGACGAGAAGGGCTAGCAGACGCTGATCTGATCATGCCAAGTCAGCTCACTTACACATGGCAACACATGGCCCTTACTTGTACAGTGTTCCAAAAGAGGTAAGTATTTCGATGTAATCGCAGCACAAACTGTGAGCTGAAGTGTCCACTGGGGATGCATCCGTAGCAACATATAGCCGCGAGTTAGTATCAAAGAGGAAGGCTTTCGGCGATTGGGAATTCTGAACTTAATTTAGTTGTAACTTTCAATGTTATCCGAAGAGACTCACAGCACAGAACACATTGAGCATGTCTTCTAGATATGGAAGGGAGTCGATGAGTTTATGAAGCACACGTGAGAAGGCCTCATGTAAAGAATGATCATAAATCGAAGTCAGATAGAAGTTGGGTTGGATGTTCTCATACTCCGGTGCGAGGTCGAGTAATCGGTCAGTGACCCGTTCCTGTATCTGCCTAAAATTCTCTATTCGAAGAATCAGCGATGGCGGATGAAGGTTAGTTACAACGCACCAATCTTATCATCATCCTGTAGTTTCTCGGATTTGTGCACAAAGACTTCAATGTTGATGTCGGGGTTAGACTCGTACGCTGCAGTCACGAAGCTCATGAGCTTGGTGATGGGTTGATTGTAGAGGTCCTACAATGTCTTGATCAGTTACAGTGCCTGGACATAAATGATAGACACGCACCCGGATGTCAATGACGAAGATCAAACTACGAAACTGACCGATAGGAATGCCAATAGATTCTGGTGTAGCATGTCCGGGGGTGTCCCACAATTCAAGTGGGACAACTGTACTAATGCATCAACGCAGAGTTCATGGCGTCAGCAATCGGGGATGCGTACGCAGCAGATATGGTGCTAGCCCAGTACGCACTCTATCGGTATCTTGATGATGCGATATGTTGGTTCAAGGTAAAATGATTGCTTGGGCTGCATATTGTTGAACAACACCTGCTGGATAGAAGACTTTCCAGACCTAAGGACACCCAAGGAGCTAGTACCAGATCAAAATAAATAAACCATCGCGTAACACGCACCTGCGCAAGCCGATTAGGAGTACTTTAGTGCGCTGCACTGCAGATGGGGACTGTCGGGAGCCATTGTGCAGTGGCCGTGGGAGACGAGCGCTATTAGAGGTCGCATTGTAAGAAATATGGTTAGCGGCCATGGCTAGTTGGGAGAAACGCGATCAAACTTAGGGCAGTCGAAAATAGCTGCGGCCACGTGGTCTTGTGTGAATAGGGGCTCTGGTGGATCTGATCGAATTTCGCGCCAAAGCGTTGGCGCACGTTCGTCGGCTGCCTCCACAACCAGATTCTGCTTTCTTCTTTTTTCTCTCTTCAACCCGACTATGAAGTTTGGCAGAAAGATCCATGCAAGTCCTTGTTAACTCCTCTCTTCTCTGGTCACTTACATCCTCACCAGGACGATTCCTATCCAGAATGGCAGCCGAACTATATTGAGTATAGTCGACTCAAGCATGAACTCAAGGTCTGTCTGTTCCAACGCTAATCTGAATTTCTAGTCTTACCCTTGTCCTGCCCAGTCGCGGAGAACTGGAAGAACCTGGACGGAGAAAGATGAAATCGAATTCAAGCACATGCTCGAAGTTGAACTCGACAAAGTTTATAGTTTCCAGAAGACCAAGGTGATTCTCTTGACTGCTCTTCCTTGGAGTTTCCAATCAAGTTTTACAACCCCCTTGCTTTTTCTGGGATTGTTGATGGCGGCTTCCTGGATCCGCTATCGCTTCATGGCGGCCGTCATTTGCCCTATGACACTGACTGAATGCTCTTCTTTGACCCTTTGTGTCGTCAGAAAAGCACTCTTTCTCCATTTGACGACGATCCAGTCGTGTATTGCTCTTTATGGCTCTCGAGCTATATTACAATATACGTTTTGGACAGAGTTTCTTTAACTCTAAACTCACCTTAACAAGATTACTAAAGCTGAAGCCTAAACAGACCGAAGAATTGGCTGTCCGCATCCAGGATGCAGAAAACAGTGTTCAACGTCTTGTTAGTGAAGAGGATGATCACGATTCTTCTCGCCAATCTGCAGGAGACCCAGAGGTCCAACAGCGGCAGCAAGATGTCTTTGGACACGATGGGGGCTCTGATGATGATCTTGACGATGACGAGACTGAAGAGTCCTTCGACGCACTTGAAGAGCGATTCCATGTTTTTGAAGAGGAGGTTGCGATCCTTGTTGCTGAAGTACATGATGTCGTGCTCTATTCCAAACTAAATATAACTGGTTTCATGAAAATCCTCAAAGTTAGTTCGCTTGCCCGCATCATTTTAAACGCATGCTTATCATTTCTTAGAAACATGATGTCGGTTGCTCTTACGATCCATTACATTGCAGCTCATCGATTTCCAATAATAGAAACAAACAGGAATACCTCTGAAGACGTCATTCATCCAATTCTACATTGAAAAACGTCCATTTTATAAGTATAATTGGGATGCTCTCATTGTCAAACTCTCCAAGTTGTATGACCTTGTACGCACTCGTGGACATCCTGTCCAGGGAGATTCTAGTGCTGGAGGCAATCAGAGCGCCTTTGTTAGACAAACCACGAAATATTGGGTATGATTTACTGACTGATCCATGTTTTTGATAGGTATAATGTTAAACAGGTCCATCAAGATAATCTCGTACCCCTCAAATTGGCAATCTTGCGTAACCTTCCAGTCTTAGGTTGGTCTTGACACCTAGTTCACTTTGCCTTCATCTCAGTCTCAATTCCCTAGTGTTCAATCCCGATAAGGAATTTGAGCCTAAAGATTCCGGTATGTTCAAAAGCGTACAATATTCAAATTCTTCACATTTTTATCAGCTATCACGTCTATCTACTTCGATAACGAGGACCTTGAACTGTATCTGGGACGCCTGGAGAAGACTGAAGGAGCTGAAGCGATCCGTCTGCGTTGGTACGGCGATGTCGATAATAAAACTGTATGCCGTATACACGTTTGCACTTGCCTTGACATTGAATGTGATTCATCAGATATTTGTGGAGCGGAAAACACACCGTGAGGATTGGACTGGCGAGAAGTCCGTCAAAGCTCGGTTCCCCCTTAAAGAACATCAGGTCAATCCTTTCCTGTGTGGAGAATATACTGTCGATGCCGACTTCCAGCAACTTGTACAAAAAGGGAAGAAAACCCAAGCTGAAGTTGACTCGATGATACAACTAGCGAATGAAGTTCAGTACGCTATCCTCACCAAAAAACTTCAACCAGGTTTGCACGTTCCCCATCCACACTCTGTAACAATACTCTTAACACCTTCTAGTCATGCGGTCTTTCTATAATCGGACGGCCTTTCAGCTTCCTGGCGATGCTCGTGTCCGTATTTCTCTGGACACTGAATTAACTCTGATCAGGGAAGATAACTGGGATGGCAAAATTCGTGCAGGCCATAATTGGCGCAGAGAGGATTTTGGCATCGACTTTCCCTTCAACCAAGTTGCTCCTGAAGACAAAGAGATCTTCAAGTATGGTGTCCTAGAGGTCAAGCTGCAGACACAATTTGGTCAGCAACCGCCCAAATGGGTAACTGAACTGGTACAGTCACATTTAGTGGAAGCTGTTCCCAAGTTCAGGTGAGCTGCCGGTACAACGAATCTTGTCTGAAACGCTCACATACCGGTCTTCAATTAGCAAATTCATTCATGGCTGTGCAACTTTGTTGCCTCATCGTGTTGATTTGGTGCCCTTCTGGTTACCTCAAAGTATGTATCATTTTCTTCCTGTCATCACTTACATTCATATGCCGCGATCGTAGTGGATGTTGACATTCAGAAACCCGATACTGGGTATCTCAAAGTCATCGAGCGCCCAGGGCAATTGTCCAGGAGTACTTCCCATCAAACCTTGAGTGGTAGTCAATCTCCACAGTCTTTGTCTCCCCCGGAGTACACGGGTTACACCGAACCTTTGTCTGAAGGAGAAGACGAGGACATGGATGTTGCTCCTGCCAAAAATGAAAGCGAACGTACTGGCTTGAGCGGTGCTGCTGTCGAGGAAGCTATAGCATCCCGTGAAAAGATGCTTAAACAGCGCACAGAAGATGAAGAAAAAACGTCTTCTAACGACAAACCCTCAGGTATCATTCCTTCGGAGCCTATCGAGTGTGAGGAAGGATCCAGCACGGGAGGACGCCCGCGTCACCATAAGAGAGATTCTCTTGTCAGTGCCTTCAAGTCGCAAGCTTTGTCGATTTCTCCTCTTGCACACTCGAGTATCTTTGATCAGGAGCTACAAAATAAACTGCAGGAAACCCAGCAGGCTCAAGCTAGGGAAGCAACGAATGGTGAGGATGGTGAAGATAGAGAGACAGAAGATTTTGACGGAGCACCATCGGGTAATGATAGGATCATGGTCAAAGACTGGCGCGCACCCGCTGGAAAGCGTATCTCTGTTCCCGTCCGAGTCGAGCCTAAGGTTTATTTCGCTGCTGAGCGCACCTTCTTGGTGAGTTATCTTCGTGCTATTTCATCCCATGCTTTCCTAACATCGTTATCATTTGTAGAAATGGCTCAATACCTCAGTCTTTATTGGTACTATTGCAACGGCTCTTCTCAACTTTGTTCCACCCGACGATACACGGGGCCTGATTAGTGCTGCATTCTTCACCTTTGCAGCTCTTCTTGCCATTGCTTACTCTGCTGGGATTTTTGTATATCGGTCACAGCGAATGCGCGAGCGGCGTGCCTCCGGATTATATTATGACAAGTACGGACCGACTATGCTCTGTCTTGTCCTATTCCTGGCCTTGTTGACGAACATTGCACTTCGTCTTTCTGAGATGTGATCAAAGTCTTGACCAGATGCTTGGACGCATTTCTGGTGATGTAAGATTTTGATCTTACAATGCATCTGGGAGCTGTCATTTTTGTAGTGAACTTTGATTTATCTATCTTCTCTTGCGTTTTACAACATCCAATACAACATCCGAACTTCACTATCTCCCATCCATTTGATTGGTTCTGATTTTCACCCTATGTAGGTTATGTGGGTAATAATGTATGAGTTCAGTTGATCATTGTCCTGCTGATTGATGTGAAGGTGTTGTGTTTTGATTTGAACTCTGTCATTTCTTGCAGCTATCTGTCAAGTCGTCGATACAATCTAACTGATCCATGGTGCTTTGATGGACAGGTGCTCCACCCGTACCACCCAACCACCTCATCAGAAGGATTTCCTGACATTCGCAGTGGTCTTTGCGACCTGCTGCGCTACCGTGGCTAGCAGAATGTTGATTTAGGGCCCGATGTCGGAAAACGAGTCGGTGTGAGAAGAACCAAACCCACGGTATTGTCCTCTTGACCAAAGCTAACTCCTGTTGTCTAAGAAGTCGTATCTTGTCGTTGGTTATCTGTCGGCTGACCGCTTCCACTTCGGCAATGGGCTTCGTAGACATTCGTTTTATAGTTATAGTAGATGTTGGTAGCTTATGCTTAATGGAACGTCAATTACGAAGGAATATCAGACGAAGAGAGGCTTCGTAATTACACAGCAAACCTCAAGACATCCAGTCAATATGGAAACTGTCATGTAAGATGCGGAGATTGGTATGCATTTGAGTATCTTCACAGTCCAGAGTCGACTCGCGAGATGGAATGCTGGTTCAAGAGAATAAAACCTCTTGCTAGACCTATTTGACAATGCAAAAGGCTCGAAAGATAATAGAGTGTCCACAGGTCAGAGTGAGAGATAAGAAAGAATACCATGTCTCGCTAAACTTGCTTTTGAATCGTAGACGACTGATTTGCTATGCTAAATGTAGCCACCTGGGGATGGTAAGGGGACCTTCGAAGCACTGAGCGCTGATAGGCGCTCTCTGGGCGCGATAGTAGATACTCAAAATCTTCTGATAAATGTGCGCCCACTGCCTCAACTGTCTGCTCCATTGGGCGGCCTTGGCTGATAATAGTCTAGCGAGGTCATGTGCGCCATCATGTGTGCGGTGGAACAAGACATTTCCCGGCGCAACCAGTATAAAACTTGACGACGAATTACTTGCGCCCAGAATTCTCTTTACCTCTACCTTCGCCGCCCACAGCTCTTCGGTGAACATTAATTTGCTTCTGCACTTGTATATATATCCCCAAGTCCAACCAGAATCTCCCTATCACTTTTGAATTCCCCGTTCTCAACGGTCAGCTCTCTTGAATATCTTGGTGCCCGAATTTGCGCGTCAAGAATTGTCCTTCATTACGCGATTTACGCAACGATCACTGTTCTTCCATCCACATGTTCCTGCGGTTGCAGCACACTCCTTGTCGCTGGACGTGCTCTTCTCAGCTGGTCTACGACGGCAAGGGCAAATTAAGAAACTTCTGGTCGGGCGCTCATCAACATACCCTGAGCGCTGAAAACTGACACGATCCAATCAATAAGTTCGACATAAATTGGTAAATAGTTTCACTTCTGGCCTTAAAAATACAATACTCTGATAATTATGTTAGGTATATGATACAATGGCCGGTGGTAAATAATCAATGTACGGTGTATAAGGAGCAGCTCACGAAAGAACTTCAGAATTTCAGAATGGTGACCAGATCAGATCAAAAGTAATCGTAAGTTTTTCTCCTGTACGGTCTCCGATAATGATATACCACCAAGTAGCGTATTGGCATCACGTCTCTGCCATACGGTTTCCATAAGCGCTCGGGCCTGCTTGAGATTCCCAATGCTCTCGTTCTGCGCTTGAAATCTCCCTCTCAGAAAATCAAGTTGAGCTGAATCGTTGGTCATGCATCCGGCAAGTGTGATCGGTAATATTACACTTCGCTCTACCTCCGATGGCGAGCATCCCAAAGCTTGCGTTATGTTTTGAACACACTTTCCGATTTCCAGAACACCTTATAAAATTTCTAGCCTTTGATTGCTACTCCTTTGAACCAGACACTCACCAGGACAAGGACCACTCAGGACGGTATGAAGATATAGAGCTGCAGCTTCTTTGAAGATATCAGCAACTACAGCGCGTACATCATCGCTTGGGAACGCCACGTCAGGCTCGCCGGTTGTCTCGTTCGGCAAAGTGACATCGCTACTCGTGTCAGTGACGTTCTGCCTCAGGCGTTGTTCAATTACATCGCCCCTTCGAATCAATTCTCGATAGCTCAAAATCCCTTCGCGCTGGGCATTCGTTTTCCATTGGGCCAAAACGGAAACTTCCGCCATCATTAACAGTGCTTCGTCCGGACACCCTATCAAGGTATCTATCCGAAGGCCTCGTTGGAACGGCATATTCTGGTTCCAATACGTCCCTCGTTCTCCGAGTAGACGCCTCCACAAGCCAATAAACCTTGGTCCTCTCTCCGTCGTGACACTAGCAATAATATCGATCCACTTCAATCAAGAGGCTATCAGAAATTTCAGATTCTCTCCGGTATCAGTTTACTCACCAATGTTCCCTTGACAGCAAGACGACCTGCGTCGGACATGCCTTGGAAGAAGAGCCAGGGTTCCTCCGTTGATGTTAACCCTGTTGCTACGAGCCAATCACAGAGGATGGCGAAAGGTTCGTCCCAGTCAACAAGACAACCATCGAGCTGGGAGAATAGAACAAGGTATAAAGAGGCTATGGCATCAGCCTCCGCCTCTACTGGTCGGCGTCGTGAATCCTTATCGCTTTTAATTTGCATTAGAGCCTCCTTGCGCCAATAAAATGCCGGAGAATGTTCAGGTTTAGTATCAGACTCTAATCCTTGAGAGACGCGCATCTTTTTCTGGTGTAGCTGACCTAACGCCCTGGCTGCTTTGGCCACAGGACCAGCTGGATCTTGCTTGATCAACTGGTGCAGAGAGTTGCTGTCAGACGGAGCCCCTCAAGAACAGATATAATATGACTCACAATGTACGTTACTCTGGAGACGACGCCGTATGCATCAAACCTGAACAGCATTCGACGGGCATTATTAAACTCGATAAGAATCTGATCGATATTTATTGTCTGCTGGCAAGGCGAGACGTGCATAGAAGGTTGCTCTGCAAAACTATCACCAGGGAATACTGTGAAATTGGGCAGACTTTCAAAGGCTAATGCCGTGCTTGACATTGATGGCAACTGCTCCGAGGAATATATCCTGTTCATTGATGTCATGCCCATCCCATTGGGTTCTACTGGGACATTGTAGAACATATTGTCATACGCAGGACTTGTGGTACCTGAAGAAATAATAGGTCAAGTAAATGGCCCTCGCACAGCATTAAAGGACATACTGGGCATCTCGGGAAAGCCATAGGATTCATTGAGATTGAAGACAGGGGTGAAAAAAGAGAGCTCTTCGTGATTACTGTTGGAAACGAGACCCAATGATGATTGTATAGGGTTAGGAACTTCGGGAACTGAAGTTCGATGCTGGATTGGGGGATGTGTTGGTGCTGCCGTTGCTAGTGTTGCACGAGATGAGAGACTACGATTTATCAACTGGGATCGGGGCTGTCCGCGAATGAGGCCTGCTCGATTTAACTGTTCCTTGATTCCAGCCTTATATTCATCAACTGCCTTCTTGTCCTATAGAGTAAGTCAGCATGGTTCATGATTGATGGAAGGCTCCAGACGAACTCGCATCCACTCTGGACGCCTTGCGCCCCATCCCAAACAAGTGATTGTGAGGCGTTTGCACGTCCGGCACGTATCCCCTTCACGCTGTTCGTCGCATTTCTGTCCGATCACGTCGTTAACCAGAATGATGGAGGGGTTATGTCAGTGAACGAACCTTTCGGCGGAGCCGACATGTCCTGAGGAGGTTGACGGTCAATACATATTGTAGTGCCGAGTCCATTTTAGCTTACCAACATCCTCCTTTACCAGCTGTTTGCGTCCGGGGAAGATCAGCTGAGGAATGAGTCGGAGTGCTGCGGGCACTGTGGGATGACTCCGCTCGAGTGTTCATGGTGGAGGGATCTAGGCAGGTTGGTAGGGTCTCTGGGCTCGATGTGGATGAAGGGGATGCGGAGGGAGAAGGGCTTCTGCCAGGTGAGGTAGTTCTGTAAGGCATTTGCTTGAAATTGCCAAAGTTATTGGGTGCTGATTTTTAGAGTACTCGGAGGGATCAGTGTATTTGTTGAGGAATGTGTCGGAGAAATTTCCTTTGCGAGATCTTATGAGGAGTTGGGAAACCAGAGGCAAAGCCGAGGTGCGGCTAGTCCTGGCAAGATAATTATAAGAAAGGAGAGACAACGTGACGGATTGTTTCCAAGGGGTCCTGTGCAAGGATATTGCTGAAAAGAGTTCCTCGACCTGGTTTTTGAACCTGTCAGGTTCTATTTCCGTGCGGAGATCAGATTCAAGGATAAGATGCCTACCCCTACCTCATCGGACGATCAACACTAGCGACCCACGGCACATACTTGGTGCCGGATCCTTATATCCATATGGCTTGCCTAAGTTGGATTGGCCAGGGTTCTGCCCTCAACTTGAAAGTGTCCGAACGTGGTATTTCTCCAAGCCTTTTCCCCTGAATTTATTACATAACATTCGACAATCTCGCAATCCCTGGATTCTGAGGTGCACATGCATTAGCTGTGTCGAGCATCAATGGAAAGAAGGACTAAACACGGAAGAATCCGAACTCGGCTGGAAAGTATTTAATTCCTTGGCTAGAGTTATGTTATCTCTCCTTTCTTCGTATCACATTCGTCCTGCTTTTGTCCTGGTTTTGTATGATATGAGGACCTGATGACCAATGTATAGTAGGCATTCCCACTACAACTTAAATTCTCAGATCGCTCCCATTCCAGAATCTCTGGTCACTAGGCGAAAAATAATTTCATTTCAACTACATGCAACCCGTCAAGCTCTTGGAGCTACATTTAAGACCTCTTGTTGAGACTCTAGCTCCTCACATGCTCGTGGCGTGCCATACAACAATATGAATTACTTGTCTCAGGCATCCTCACGATTAATGAGCATGGGTCATAAACATTCCGAATGCAGGTCGTTGAGTGAGGGTAAGGGGGAGATTACAAATCAATAGACTTCCAGGTCAGAGATATACGGGTGTTGGTCACTGTACGTATATGTAGAAGTTCCCCGACACATTTGGTAGGCTTATCAAAAGATAAGAAAACATTGTTTAGAGCCGTCCGACTCTCGCGTGGAAGTGTGCATTGATGATTACTCTCGTCAGCCAGGGCGTCAAAAGGATGACATTGACTAGCGTTTTCGGAAGGTACACCAGAACGTTGGCAAGGGGATTTCATGACCGTTGAAAACGCTAACAAGAGGATATTTGTCTAATGAATCACCACAATCGCTCCGTTCTTCAATAATGAGTACCCTGCTGAGGAATCCTAGGATTTTGACTCCGGAGAAGTCGGAGGATAAAACGAGAACCCTCCAATGATGTCACCTACCCACTCAACCCCGTATTTCGTAAGTACTATTCTATCCGGGGATTCAGACATTCTTTGGTGATAGACCAATCAGACTTGCTTAGCTTGTTGATTGTTGATAGCACAATAATTATTTCTGTAACATCACCTTCTGGATTCTTTAACAGACAGAGAAGAAGAATGTGGCACAACCCAGAACAGTACATTTAATCCAGCTGTGAATCTTTTGTTCAGCTTGGCTGTTCGCATCACAAGAACCTAATCTTTGTCAGACTGTCTGATGTAACGAACATGCTCATAAGAGTGTGGAAACTTGTTTCACTTTTGTTCTGAGCAATTGGAGTGGGTCGAAGAGACGTAAAAGTCTTCTTCACTAAACCCTCATTCGCCTGAAGAAATCCTCGAACGCCTGAGGTGATTGCTATTGTCTTCCCACCTGTGCTTTACTTTCCAGATAATTCGTGCCGCTTTTGCTGAGGAGCTTTGACCATTGAAGCATTGAAGCATTAAAGAACGATCAACAAATTGTCTTGCGTCATAACTTGTTGTTTCTTACAATGGAGGAAGTTCTAGGCAGTACTCTCACCACATGATTACCGTTTGGTGAACGTGTCTCATGTGTTCTGGAAGACTTCGGGAGATGAGAGTTCAGTTCTATTTTTTGTCTAAGCTCCTATACTAGCACTGATTTCGGATGTGTTGAATCCGATTGATCTTTTGTTCGTCTCGCTCCCTTGATCCTGCCACGATCTTGACTTACAGATACGTCTTATTGTGATCTAACAACGTGAAAGATACCACTGATTGTACCCATCGCTGAGTAAAAAAATCCATATATGGATGTTACGGGGTCACCTGCCCCAGACTCCGACACCGGAACCACAATTTGAACAGCTCACTCGGGCAAAAGAAATCCCCTTTCAGTCAGATTGGGGAATAAACACCTGTTTTCGTTGTTCGTGTCCTACTACGTGGAAGATCAAAACATCCACATTACAGCCCTTTATTTTGCCACATGCACGATCCGTTGAAACTGGCCCTGAAGTGTGCATGACTCTTGTGGGCTTGTGATTTTCTTCTATGTGGAATTGCATCAAAGTGTGAACTTCTTAATTGAATTATCATTTACGGGGCTTACCAAGTTTCACATATGAAGCACGCCACAGCTGATAAAAATATGATCGGCAATGTAATGCAATTTGTGCATTTCCCCGTTTGGAACTTTGATCTGCTTCCTGTAGAAACAAAAAGGAAAGAAATACAAGTTTAGAGGTACGGAGATCTAAGGTTGTGAACGTTTCGCTGAACACGTATATCTATTATCGACCCTATCCAGGTCAGGCAGACATGACATTTACTCACGCACGAGCCCCGATCAAAATAATAACGATGTTAGTCATGAGACTACTATCAATTGAACAAATGAGCGGACTGTCCGAATTTATCGTGGACAGGTTTCCGCATGTGAGTCATCTTCGGTCAAATGAAAAAGGGTCTGTTGAGTACAGTACAAATATAAACGATCTAGGAGTGGCGGGACTACATACAATGTTAGGGAATTGATTAAAATAAAACCGTAAAGGACTCAGGGCTAACCTTATCACGGCACCTCCCAGATAAGTCCTTAATCTTGCCTGACAACACCGTGTTTCACTGGCCAAAGTTGATGACCAATCACTTTTCTTCACGATCCAGGTTTGATGCCTTTGATGACTTCAGTCTATGAGAGGATCAAAGTATGACACTAACTAGAGGCACTTGAAACAAAAATAAAAACCCATACACTTTCATCAACAAGAACACTAAGGCCAATCTTTCATAGACTCGAGTCATCCATCAAAACTGTATTTGAACTGTGTACATATATATCACAAAGCATCTAACCCTGTATTTGGTTTATTTACCCCAAGAACAAAGGCCTTAAATCGCATGATCAGCTCTCAAATATCCTCCGTCAAACCATGATGTCCTCAAGAGAGTGCAGCGCAAGCAGCACAAAATGTTGTTTGCGTCAATTTCAAATGTAGTAGGTCACTTTTAAAGTCCATTAGAATCCTAAACCAATCAAGTCCAGTACGTTTCGTCTGAGCTAAGGGAACCTAAAACCTGGCAGTCGAAAGCCCTACATGTATGTACTCGCTACATGTTTGTGCGTACAAAGCTTAAGCCAGAAGCTTGTATTATTCAGAATCATTTGGAGAAGCGATGGCGAGGTTGCCGAGAGGAGGAAAGGGATGAGAAAAGAGGAAGAAAGAAAGGTGACGGTGAAAAATGGAAATGAGATTTTATAGTGCGTCACCTCGCTTTGAAAACTTGACACCCCCAATAAATCCTCCGTTTCAATAGCGACAACACTCACGAATCACTTCGGCATCTCTACACCAACAAAATTGACTCCCCCAGTCGCCTCGTCAATTTTTCCCTCCACAACACCTCATCCGTACACTGAAGTCCACTCCTACCACTCCTCCTCTCCGACCAAATTTCATCCAATATCTCCAGTATCGCTTTACAGTTTCCCATAACCGCACCAACTTCTTGCACCAAATAATCTATGATTGTCTTTCTATACTTTTCATCATCCGTCAACGCTCCCGTGATGTAGAATGCAAACATCGTGCTGCGTATCACAGTCCTATGTATCTTCTTCTCTGTCTGCTCTTTGGGTTTCCATGGAATATATCTAATCCATCGCATCACTTCATCCACAGCCAGCGAAATTTGATATACTTGTGGATATCCACCATTCACGACAGCATGAAGGTAAAGAAGTGCTGAAGTCCGGAAGATATTGGATATGAGATACCTAGAATAGGACATCACATCCGAATAGTCACTAGTGTCTTTCACAGGCATATATCTTGCCTCCAGCTCTTTTTCGATTTTGTTTGATTGGAGTACAAGATTCTGAATCGAGAGTTTTCCTTGTTCTTTGAGCTGCCACTTTGAATGTGCAAGAGCAGATATCTCTGCAAAAGCCCAGACAACCTTGTTTTCACAGCCCATAGGAGACATCATTGATAGTTTTTCTTCACTTTCACCTTCGTTGGGTGGTATACTATTTCCATTGTTACCACCAATTTTATCCATCGACACAAATGTAGTATTGGAGAGCTTGGCAGGACCAGATCTATGGGGTTCAAATAGTGATCGCACTACATCTAGAAGTAGTGGTGATCGAATGGTTGTTACACTTGCAAGGACATCAAACCAGATTGCAGTCTTAACAATCAAAGCCTCTTTACCACCCAATTCCCTCAACTTCTCAAGTCCTCCATTTTTATCTCTCGTCTCTCGCACTCTCTCTTTGACATAGTTGGCTGCAAAAGAAAGATATTGTCGCCACTTGTCACTATGACCGCCATCAAAGAGGATCATAGATATAAGATGTAAAGTAGCCATAGCATCTTCGGGTTTCGGTTCCCTTGTGCTCTGGTTTAAAAGACTTTCGATCTGATGAACATAAAGACGAACATCCGTCTGATCTCGCAGAACAAGTTCATGGTGCGAACAAGAGAATCGGAGAAAATGAACTCGAGACAGGAGAGCGGCTGCTTGTTGTTCAATTGTGAGCTCTTCACCTCTGATCATACTTGTGGTGATGTAGTCGCAAATGAATTCTGTACCCAGTGAATACCGAACATTGACAACCTCCGTGTTATACTGTTGAAGGAGACTGGCAACAATCTGGAATGGGAGGGGTAAATCCACACGCATTGGGATCGTCAAGAAGAATGGCTTGGAAGCGCTCTCAGTGCCTTCTGGAACTCTAAAGGCATCATTATGTATGGTGGCATTGGCGCCGTTGCTGAATTCAGTGTAGTCAGAAGCGGATGGGTCCGAATTGAATGCTTCTGCTTGGGTAAAGAATGCCATATTCGTCATTTCTGTATCATTCCAATTGTAACTGGGGCTTAAAGCACTGGATTTGGCTGGTGTCCAAACCCTGTTTAGACGTTGGTATACATTTTGGTAAGGATGGTGGCGATAGAAGCGCTGAGAATTTTGCACTAGAAAAAAACAAAGAAAGCAAGCCGAAAGCAAAGCAAGGCCCCGATGTTAATTACTACATTAATTTACAATATTCAATAGTACATCTCACATGGTTGCACTAGACTATGAGGAGACGGAATCTGAGAAGGGTATTCAATAGATTGCGGAGATGCAGATCGGTGATAATCTGAGCTATGAGTGACATAGTGACCTGGGATATCATGAGTGCCACATGTCTTATTTACTAAGTTACAGATAACTGACCGTTGGTGTGTCGGTAAGCCTGCTCTGGCATGGGAGGTGCAGCCCAGGGAGTGCGGGAAGTGGAGGTTTGATGATGATGGTGTCGAGGATGAACGTAGTCCTCATTGGCCAAGGTCTGGGAGCGAGAGGGCGGACTCGAAGACGAGCCACTATGGTACGGAGAATTGTCCTCGGTGAGGGTAAGACGGAGGACAGTCGGCTGTTCTGAAGATCTGGCGCCAGAGCCTGAGTGTCCCTTGATCATTCCCTGGGAAGCAAGGAAGTTCTTGATCTTATCCCTCAGCTGAAGTACGTTGCGGTTCTCCTGGAAGGCCATCAGATCCGGCGCCACTCATGACGAAGGAATGAGAGGGAAAAAAAGGAACGGACGAGACGCACTCTCAGCCAGTCGGGACGCTTAGCACCGAAGCCCAAGCACTCGAGACGGAGACGAACGCAAGTAGAACAATAACCTTGTTCGTTTGGCTGTTCATCACATTTCTGTGGGAAGTCGACAGGATGTTAGATTGGCGTCTATCAAATGAACGGTGGGAGGCAAACCTTTCGACGGATCCTGCACGTATAGCAGCCCGACTTGGCGCGCACAGCACCCTTTGCTTTGGGCGCTCCGGCGCGCCTAGCAGCAGAGGGGGGTTGGGCAGGAGACTTTGGAGCAGGGGGCATGAGGATTAGGGTATTGAGCGACGAAATATTTGAAGAGGAAATGGGAAAGTATATCAGTGAGGGAAAAGGATCATGGATGGCAGAGGAGAATTGTCCAACTTATGTATCTTGCAACTACAACTCGACTGGCAAACCACAGGCCACAACTTGTCACATTTCACTTGTCACACTAGGTACGGACCCCGGCCACCTATCACCCTGCCGCATGTCTGGCCTCCTTCACATTCTGCCTTTGGCTGTGTCGACCAGAGTACTCTACGGCCGCGCAGAACTAGCTCACCAGTGCGTTTGCGCAGTACAGCTTTGCACTACATTGTCTTCGTCTCCTGAGATCGCCAGTTCGGTTCGCAACAAATCTCGGCCTCTCAAGCATCCATGCGCGCTAGTCCTTTTTAGGCCAGATTGATACTCACGAACGCCTTTCTTTCCCCGCGCTTAACGGGCTCTGTCTTTGATTAAAAAAAGTACTGTCAAGGCTGATTCGGACCAAGTTTCTGTTTGTGTTGCAAGAAAACCTACCTGGCATCCAAACCTCATCGTATCGCAGGACGGAGTTATAAGCAACCGTCGATCATCCACTCTCTTGCCTAATTATTCCATGAGCTTTTTCCTTTTTCATAAGATAGTAATTCGATTCATCTACAATCTTTCCGGACCAGTCTCGCAACTTGCCCTTGCTCCGTGAGCTTGTCTGACAGACTCAAAAACGTCAGAACACTCAACATCATCATCAAAAAAACTGGCATCATCAATTGAACCCTCAGAAGAAGAGAATAAGGGACTTCCCTCACCCCTCTCTCCAAGCCCGATGACAGTCAAAACGCACACTGTCATTTCCAAACAATGGACAGTCCTCGTGTAGTATACAATGATGATACAAAACTCGTTCTCAGGGTCAGGGCCCTGATCTGATCACGAGCTCATCTCGCAAACTTGCTCAAACAACGTCCTTATTAATGTTATTCTTATCCTTCGACGTTGACTCAAGTCCCTAACTTTCAAATGCAACAAAATCCCCTTGAAAAAGAAAATAATCATGATTTCTCAATCCCAAAAAAACTTACTATTAACCTGGTTCAGATCAAAACCAAACATTAACCTGCACACTAAGGACTATCTCACACCAAAATCAATAACCCCCAACAAACAATTTATGACACTTACCCGGATAGGAAATAAAGTCAACTCCAAGAGACCCTTTTCGTCACCGCTGGCAGCACCACCATCAAAACGTGATACATACCTAAATCATTGCTCGGGGCTATATTCCTCTCCATATCGGTATATACGTCAAACTTTTGTGGAGTGATTAGATATTTATAAGAACACGAAATAATCGGAACAAGGGCAAATGGAGAAAATGCTCAGAACGAAAACTTCAGTGAAGCAACGATAATCAAGGCCAAACACCGTTACAAGAAAGTGTCTCATGTTCCTACCTAGTAAACGACAACAATAGTAACTGTTCATATTATGTTATAACAAACCTCCCCAGAGAGGACCCATCCTGTCCCAAAAAAGCGAACCTTCTGTAGTCTATTTGGTCACCAATCGAGGCTGCGACACGGACAAATCAAATGATCACTTAACAAAAGCGACGTTGCCTGCGCGTGTACGGAACCTCGATCCATCAAAAAAGATTATTACCACCTCCCACGAGGAAAGGTTCCCCGCGAATCAAATCACCACATCTGACAAAAGACACCGAATGGAAAGATAAAGAAGGGAAAAGAGAATGAGGATGACGCAAAGGAGACTGTAACCGGCAGATCCGATCCACAAGAGTGGATTGAGGATGAAATCAACCTATGAATGTATAAGGCTAGTGCGTTTCGCGTGTTTCGTCTATCACCGTAAATGTTGTCGGTGCCCCTCCCCCCATTGCAGTATTACTTGTGGTAGTTGAATTCGACTTCCCCCCGCCTACACCAAGAACCCCACTCGTACTCAGTCTCCTCACCTTACTCTTGATACCTCCACCACCTGTCATCGCACTTGCTCCAATACTCTCACCAGTAGGCGCAAACGAAAATGATCCCTGTTGTTGCTGTGAACCACCAACGGGTCCATTAGCGGTCCTCCTCGCAATCAAGGCTCTCACGGCTCCTAACCACTTGATTTCATCTTCTTCACTAGGCGCACAAAGTAATAAATTTCTCTTCGTTGTCACAATCTTGAAAGTATTATTCTTTGCTTCTTGTTGCGCCTCTGTACCCAAATCTCCCCCCGCTGTGACAGGAATAGACATTTGACCAGCGGCAAGACCAGAAGCTGTGCCAACGCTAGTACCTTCGGCGTAAAGAGGAGAAGACGTAGAGAAAGATGACGTCAGGCCAGATGTTGTATGGTGATGTCGGTGTTTTGGAAGGTCATAGTCCAAGACATCTAAAATATCCGTGAACGCAAATGTACGATGTGGTTTAGTGTCCTTGGTTGTGCATTGTCAGTTCCTATTCTCCCCGAGGGATAGGTCACCTACCATATGACTCGTCGAATAGAACAATTTCTCTGCTGTAAGCACAAACCACCTCTTTCTCCAATTCCGTCTTTTTGATCCACATTTCATGAGATATCCCGACAATATAACCTTGCTAGTGGATGACGAAGCATCCTTTGGAGGCGACGTTGATAATGGTGCTACCTGGGGTTCTTTCGCTGTTGGAGCGAATGTGACATTTGTAGATGGTGGCACAGCTGCCCCTTTTCCTGTCTCCGTCGAACCACTTCCGTTCAGGAAAGGCGGCCCACCACCGACTGGTGGAGGTGCTAGTTGCGACATCCCATCTTCTGAGTCGGATGAACTGATGAACTGAGCTGCAAGTGGATTTTGTTGATGAGGAGAAACGGATATGGGTGATGGGCATGATGCAAAGTGTCTATTAGAAGTGGAGGATTGAGCAATGGGAATCGGTGTGGAGACCGAACCATAGTTGGCCGAGTTCTGTGTTGATGTAGCCAACAGCATTTGTCTGGCATCCTCGATGGCCTCTACCCAATCCTGAACGTCTTGTACAGATGATGCTTGGAGGTAATATGTGCGTTTGGGAAGGATCAGGCCAAACACGTTGGAGTGACGTTTCAGGGTAACAGGAATACAAGAGTGTACGTCGCTCAAGTCGAGCAATCGCAGGAGCTTATATTCTGCATCCGTTTTGTAGAACGCAAGGTGCGTCGGGCGAAGAACAAACCAGCGCTTCTTCCAGGTCTACGGCACCAAATTAAGCTCAATAATTAACATAGTAACATGGCATACCTTTCTTCTTTCACCCTTCTTTGACAAATATCCTGACTTAAGCGCTGCATCTACAGCCCTCGTTTGACCTCCAACACCCTTGGCGGTACCAGCAGATTTGGTGCCATCGTTGGCGACTCTCCAGCCTGTGCCGTCATCGTCTTCCTCGTCAGAGTCTTCACCGCCACTCCCTGGGGACTGCTCCGCAATGCTAAAGAGCGGAGGCTGCGTAAACGAGGAAAAGGGTAGGTTAGATACTGGATGGGCGGATGTAGCATCTGGAGACAGGATGGAATCTGAGTCGGACTCTGTGCCAGAGATGAGTCCAGGATTGTGTGGCTGATATGATATCAGTATATAAAAGAGGAGGTGATTAAGCATCATACCCTGCGAGAGGAAGAGTGCACGGAAAGCTTGCGCTGTATTTCTTGTGGCGTTGGAGGAGCCGCTGAAGGAGGCATTGGCAGAAGAGAGAGGTCACCTGGCAGACTTGATCACCTGTCCACGTGCAGACTCAATTGATTGCACGTGCCCATCACGCAGATTTGATCGATTGCACCTTCGCCATGTCCCAAGCACAGTTCGACAAAGCCGTGCAGATTGTCTCTAAACTCCCTCCAGACGGCCCTGCAAAACCGTCAGACGATGATCGTCTTTATGTGAGTACACATACTCTGTAGTGTACCTCATGCCTGATGCACTGTACCAGTTCTATGCCCGCTACAAACAAGGTTAACACTACCGCGCTCAATTGCTTTCGATTAACTTGCTCTCGGACACAGTGACTGTTGGTGATGTGAACACCACGAGACCCACTGTGTTTGCGCTCCGTGATCGATACAAATGGTGCCTATCGATCTCACAAAGCAATATTGTCGTTTGATCTTGCGTATCATATAGGGATGCATGGGATAAAATCAAAGGGATGTCAAAGGAACAGGCAATGAAAGAATATGTCGAGAAACTGATTCAGGTAAGAGTCGCAATTCTTCATTTTTGTTACCCAAGAATATCGTTTAAACCTACCAATGAACAGCTGCTGAAGCAAGCTGGGGATGCAGACTCTCAAGCCCACATCGATGAGATTGAAAAAGCTTGATAAACGGCTTTTTAATTTCAACGTTTGCACTTGTCTTCATTTCAATGCCTGGGTTTTTTTGACTCAGCCTTCGATCTTGGCTCCTGTAAAGTCAATGCATAGCCGATACATAATGCATATTGCTTGACCGCTCTCTCATATGCCTTCTCCTGTGATCAGGGGTGGTAGAGCTGCTTCCATGAAATCCTTACAAGGCTAGTAGGCAGACGGAACAAGCTGAGTGAATTATAAACGCATTGATTTGGTTGCGTACCCTGTAGTCGGGCATGATTGAGGATAAGTGCCGGCAATGAAGGGAGATTTATAATCAGACTATCCGATTTGCTATACAACAACCGTCAAATGCAGAGTTTACCTACTAGGTCCCGAAAAGAACTTCATCGATGCCAATCAATTCTGTAGTCTGGTGTGGTATTTTCCTAATTAGTACGAGTAAAGGCTATACAAAAAAAAAGAGTTTCAAAAAAGTATAATAAAGCAACGAAATGCTTTTTTCGATATTCTAAACGAGATCAAAACATCCGCCGCCACCGCCTCTTCGCGGCGTGTAAAGACTTTTTTTCCGTGCCTTGCGCTATACATTTCCCAACTTGGAATTCTCTGATCTGATCACGTGCATCTGGATCTCTATGAGGCGATCATTTTGGGTGAATTTGCAAGACCCAGTTCAACCCTGCTTTTCCACAAGTACCGTTTGTTCCGGTGGAGTATCGGATGCGAAGAGAGGAGTGAGTGAGATAGGCTCAGCATTTGCAAGTACGTATATCAGGTGATGAAGCTGATGATGCTTGACGGAATGATCCGGGGTAATTGAATTGCAGTGTGGGCAACAAGATCAACGTCACATGTTGTCCATTGACAACGACATTCCTTTCTAACGAAAGTCATTAGTGTCAATGTCTCTCAACGCCACAAATTATTATCCACGTAGTGTCGAGGTGTCTCTGATTGTGGACTACGTATTCTAGACCTGTAAAGGGATAAAGCATATCCATAAGTCATATTGTCTGGCTTGTTGACATATGGTTCACGGAGACAAATTCATCGTTTCTCACCAATGTCCCCCTCATCAAGAGCATGTGAGCGTGCCATACGCACAGGAAAAACTGATCAACCAGAATATTATGATGTATCGTCCCGCTCCGAATCTATTAACTCGGGGAAAACTCGCGGCTGTACTGATCTGATGTTACTCACGAACAGTTGACTTCATGGTTCATTCATCTTGAAACCCACGCTCCATGACGCAATTGGAGGAATTCCGTCAGCTTGGAATTCAAAAGGCCATAAACGCCACTTGACCATTGTTACGGTGGCATCATACATCAATAACCCAACGACCTATGAGAGAGATCTCCTCACAAAGTCCGACGACCGCTGGCAAAATTATAGCTACAGCATCAGACGAATGACCACGGTTCCACATGCGTGTAGGCCTCGTGGCCAGATAAAAAACCGAGCATATCCGGCTAAACAGACAAAAAAAGTCAGCCCCGAATCCAAGTCAAAGTTCTTTTTTTCAAACACTTCTTGAAAATAAGATGCGTTGGAGAAGGGAGAAGGAGTCATGGGCATAAAAGTCTCCCGTGAGTTTCTTCTGTCAAAAAAATCTAATTTTATTCGTTTTCGGTCCAACTTTTCTTATCTTGACAGGCTATGTCGGCGCCTGACTAGCCCCTCAGTTTTCAAAAGCAAGATATCCGGAAGTATACACAAAAGGCGCGATTTGAGCGCCGCTAATGTTGGCTGTAAATGGAATCATTAAAAAATCATGTTATGTAGTTAAACATATCTCGCAGGTCGCGTGGGTTGTGTTGTTTCCCGGGGTTGGGAACTGATCATCATTCTGGATGAGGATAACTCCCGCCCAATGTTCCAATTGTGCTCAACCCTAATCATGAAAGCGGTGTCGGCGGCAAACATTTGTAGTCTTCTTCCCAAGCGCTCTCTCCAAGGACATATCATGGGGACCCGAACCTGGTCATAGTATCAAAGTGGGGAAAGTACGCCAATGACTCGTTGGGTTATCCAACTATTTGACCGCAAGTGATGAGGCGGAGATGTATTTTGTTGGTGTATCATAGAGATATGTTCTGTCGCTCTTCAAGGTTCATCTGCAGCTGTTTATACAACCTCATTGGAGCTCCATTCTGAGACACCTATTGTACCGGGAGGATGGCTCATGAGTTAAGTGTTTGAGGCTGTAGGTTTCGACAATGTGGCGGTAGTAATGGATCTCTTCAGAGCAGAGGTACTCCGAAACCAAGCGTCCAGTCCAGCCTTGCGGTGTCAACATAATCACCCATTATAGAGAAATTGGGAACAAGATACAATGAACTAGCCGACGGAATGAAGTTCAAAAAGTGGAGCAGGTAATTCAGCAACAAAAGGGACAACTTCCAAGGGCAGACACCATCATGAAGACTCAGTAGGATAAGCTCCATGCCAACGTATTCATTCATCAGGCGCACCAACTCATCACTTCGCACACCAAACTCTATTTTCTTGTTTCAAACCTCAACGACGCCTCTGACATAAGTACGCTTTCATGGGCGGCAATTCATTACTGAGGGTGGCGCTTACATACAAAAAACACGGTGCCATCATGTTTTGTACCAGTGTATGTAAGAGAAGGATTTCAAGCGCCTTATGCTCTCGCAGCCAAGCTCGTCAATTGAATTGGTGTGTAATGATCTAGATTGTGAGGGACCCCGGAGAGTGTGTGACAATGAAACTACCGAGCCGCAAATATTTTACCCTCCTGAGCACGTGAAGGGAAAAGATACCTTTATGATATACAATGACCACGTAATATTTGTAGCCGCTCCTTTTCCTTACACGAATGGGACTCCTTTTTTCCTGGACGACTCTTCAGAGTTGAACATTAGGAGCTTTTTGTTGCAAATGCTAATATTAGTGGTAAATTGGTCTACCGCTACTAGTGAACATGATGGCTCTAGTTCAGAAGTCCATCTCGCTTCGGCATCACCCTTGAGCTTAGGCTATCGGATTCAGGCGCATCTCCACTGAAACAGCGGCTCTTCATTTCTGAGACTACCATCAAGCATGGTCCAAGAGTGCATGGTTTTAAAACGATAGGACTTCGTAAAATGATTTAACTCAGGTCCATTAACCATCTATTCCAGTAGAAAATTAAATACAGCTTGCGGAAAATATGATAACCGTTTCAGGAGCCTGTGAAGGAAGAGACTGGGTATCTGCGTCCTCTTTTCCTCAATCGTAGCATCTTTTGATAGGGGTTTACAGATTATTCGACTTGGAAATAAAAAGGTTTCCGAGTCGGCAAAGGCCTGGTTGCTGCCTTATCGGAACCGGTCTTGTTCCTTGACGAAATCTAGCGGGTAAAAAGCGTGATCATTTACTATGTACAAGCGCCGCTGACACAGTTTCAAAAATCCTCCCACCCGATCGCCATCTAGAAATTGCCATAGGTAAAGTTCAATTCCAAAGACTTAGAGTCTGGATAATCTCTGCAGAACTTTGACCTGTTCAGTAGGTACACATTTTGCGACAGTCAGGATGGACCCAGAGAAAGTACGTGAGAAGGTGTAGAACATTCTTTCGGATTATCATCTCAACTAGGCTTGTGAATCTTCGGACCAAAACCGGCAAGGAAACAATCGGGGGTGGTATTTACAGGAAGCCCTATAACTCTGATATTTATGCGCAGATCTTGGCCATGCGGACGTATGGCGCCTCTTACCTATTCTGGAGGGTACATCATCTGGAAATAACCACAAGTGAATGAAACCACCCCGAAACGTTGCGAGAACCAAAATCATAAGACTTCAATGGTTATGACTTTTTTGGATTTTTGGATGAACCAGTCCCGCCAGTATGCGTCAACATCCTCTTCTGATAGCACTCAGAAAGCTTCCGAACCTACATACACGGCGGGCAGGCATCTCACATTGCTACCACGTAGCATAGGCTAACGTAGCCACTGTAGATTGACCTCTTCCCTCCCCGAGGGGCATTAGGCCAGAAATCCCGAAGCGGAAGTGAAACCCGCCGTAGTCCGACCATCAGAATGGTCTCGAAACATTGAGATCTATATGGATTTTTCACCCCACAATACCTTCTTGATCAGCGATCTGGATTCCATACTCTCCAAGGGCTAAAGATGACGAACTTCAGCAAGCGAACCTGTTTCCTATTCGTCCAGTTGAGTATGCCGAGACTTCTCTGTCAGGTTGCGCTTCCCTTCTTCTATAGCACCGTTCCATATCGGCGCTAACGTACAGTACCAGGCCACCTACCCTTTTCTCACCCGATCGGCTCGATCGCCGGAGATTGGACGCCCGTAAGACTGGGACCAAGTAGCTGTTTACCGTAAATTCGGGATTCATATGTCATTATTGTGGACCCGGAGAGTCTAGGTCATTCCCATCCCTTGTATTTTGACCAGGTGATAGCTGAGGTCGTCGCAGAATATTAATCACCGTAAATGCATATACAATTTTATATTCATCGTTCCGTTGCAGTCTACATGATAATCAATATATAGCGACTTATCGTGAATCAATCCTGTGTCTGGATAACCTAGGAATTTATGTAAATCCCTCAGCCTTTCATTTGTTTCGTTGTAAATGGCTGGGAGCAGAGGCTCAGGCGGACGTCGAAGCGGAGAGTATGATAGCTCTCTTACTCTCTCACTTAATTTCCTCTTACTATTATTAAATAAATCTTGCGAGTGACTCCTGTTATAGAATGATCATACCTTTCTGGGGAGTCCTTTCTGATTTCCTGCTATTGCCATGGTATCGAGGACGTATCGTGAGTGCCGTGTTATATTGTTCTTGATGAATGAATGACTGATCTAACATTAGATTTTCCCAGTGGCAGACTTCCAAGACCGTTGTACGGATGATCATGTCTGGAGCTCCTCTTCTGGGAATTTCACCCCCTATATACCCATCGCGAAAATTATATAAATCTTAGGAAAGAAACACAAATGGGTTTATCGAAAATATTACACTGGTCATCATTAATAAACTACCCCCGTTGTGAACAATTAATTCAACGGATTGGGCATATGATGATTAGCTACCACAAGTCATCTTTCCATTGAGTATCAATGATTTATTGTTGATATCAGGTTATTCTTGCCTGAGAAACCAGTGACAGAGGAATAAGCACCTGACCTTCTGGGATACACTTGTCAAGATAAGAGATCGTACTCTGATTTTTATTTCAACAATGTCCGCCTTAAATCCACTTGATTCTGCCACTTGATTTCGTCTCAGTCCGCTCGACATATGGTAAAGCTAGGGTTATACCAAACAATAACAACAATCCACAGTGAAAATCTTCTTTGCAGGATCGGCTCTGCTTGACGAGCTCTAGCTTTCTCCTTTACATCTGATGAGGCTTTAAAGTTCAGTGAATTCATCTATTGATGGCAGGTGTAATTTGGAACACAAATGTTTTGAATGATGGAGACATTTTTTGAATCAGAATGAGATAAACTACAATGTGACTACAAGTTCAATGACCAGATTTTCGCAACATTGAACGTGTTGCTAATTATAGAATGATTGCATCAAAATGTTGTGATATGATGGTACGACGTCATGAATAGTGAAGAGTATCTGATCCAAAAAAAAAATAGTGAAGAGTGTCAATGATGTTATTCTGTCTGACAGCTTTTGTTCAGATCCACGCATAACATATGAGATTGATAGACTGTAGTTGCATTTGAACATTAGTTTTGTCATGAAATCGATGTTTGAATTCGCTCAAAGATCAAATTCGACTTGCCCGCTTCTAACATTAATAACGATGAGCATCGTTAAAAAAATCGCATCTAATACTTAATAAAATACATGTAGTAATTATGTTAGGTCATGATAGGATTCCAACCAGAACAGGAAATCAACATCTGTTTATCTTAGGTCTGGCTAGCTGATTAACTCCTAACGTCTTACACTGAACATCTCAATTGCAAGCTTCGCTCGTGCATTGTCTTGGTTGTAACTACAACCTGAGCTTTTTCGGGCTTACTATAAAAAGAATCTGATTTGCAAATATCGTTCCTACATGTTGCTGTTGTATCATGTTGAGAATCACAGTACATTCACTTTTCAGATTCGTCCTAGGCTTCAATTCCTTTACGAAAACCTACACCCACGAGACACACAAAATTGGATACATGATAAACACTCGTTACAATATATGGAAATAGTTAATATAATTGGCAAGCTCTTTCATAAGAGCAGTACTCCTACTTCATTATCTTCCTGTCTCAGTCCCTAGTGCTCGTTTTTTCAAATGCTCTACATCCAGTAAGAGTTATTGTCCACTCACATCCAGACATGTGGAAGAAAAACTCGCATCTAGATAGGTGAAACGAAATCCGATGTAAGAATGTGTCGCTGTCGAAATGCAACAGCTGTCTGACGAATTTTAGGGAGGGAAAGATATGACCGAAGCAATGAGTGCAATGGTAGTAACACATCACCAACAAATGAATCAATGGTTTACTCAAAATTTCATGTATTCATGAAGCAGAAATGATTTATCTAGTACAACTGTGCGTGAAAACAATACAAAAAAATTGGTTGTGAACTACCAAGGAGAGCCTATAAATTACATTAATGTCTGACATCTTATCTACAGATGCAACTGGATGAAATAAATGGTAAGGAATCGGGTTCATGCAAATCGTAAGCGGAAGACACCCGGACGCATCAGACGTGGTGAATGAGATAAAACCATAAAGCTTGTTCATGAATCAGTGGAGTAGGAATTTCGGTAGTCTGGATTGGCAATGAATAGGTTCTGTCGAGGAACAAAACCGTAATCCCAGTTCTTTTTTGATAGTCGTTCCTCATATCGTCTCGTGTTAACTGGAAGCGGTTGCTCTTTATCCTGAGTCGACTTCCGCTCAAACATACGTACACGGGAAGCTACTGAAGGGCTTGACGTAGGGCTAAAAAACCCAGAGCGAGATGAGGTCGGAGGGGTCTCAGACGAACCAGATACTTTACGATGATGTAAAGGAAGGGTTGGCAGCCAGGATTGTTCAATAAGAGGTCTCTGCTCCAGGAGAAGAGGTGCATCGGGTTCTGAAGGGGAAGTGCAATGGATCGAAGCATCTGATAGATTGGTAACATGTGGTGACTCTGCAAAAGGTACAGTGTCGAATTGGGCCTGTAAACGATCATTTTCTTGGTCCACCTGATGCGTATGGGCGCTGAGTCCGCTGCTGATACTTCGGAATGTTCTTAGGCTACGGGCATGCCAACGTTGTGCAATATCCATTGCACCAGCCATCCGTTCAATGCGTTCTGTATCTGCTGTTCGCAGCGAAGTCATGGAATTCCCAGGGTCAGCTTTATATAATTTATTCTGAGACACTGGATGTTTATCACTACCCTGTTGCTTCGCGGAAAACTCGGCTGCTGGAATTTGAGGAATACTTTCAGTGATAGGATCGAGGGACGGTGGAATATTTGGGTCAAGAAATTCGGATTTTGTCGATGAACGTGGCGTCGATCTGCGATCAAGAAAACTGGTGCGGTAGAATCTCGACCACCATGAGTCGCTTCTCCGGACATTTGCCAAAGGGACACTTGCAGGGATGATTGTTGAAGGGAAGGAGATATGGGGTTTAGACACTTCAATGGATGGTGAAGGTTCAACTGTCAACTGCAAAGTAGTAAGTGAGGTATCTGCTTCCATTGGTATCTCGCCGGAATCTGCAGATGACAAAAAGAGGTCATTTGAAGAAGTACCGGTATTTGACGTGCGTTCAGATAGTGGGCTCAGTGAGTGACCGTCTGTCGATGTCGGAGGAACTATACGTATCGTGGATAATTCATGTTGGGCTCGTAGTGCAGCATTGACGGGGTCATGATCATGTGTGTCATATGTATTGCCCTTCTCGTCGATAGGATCCGCAAAAGGATCAAGGTAGCTATGACTGCTTGCGCTGAGATGATTGGTCTCTCGACTGCCGTGAGTATCTGGCTCTTGATCGTACATCAAGGAAACGCCGTCAGAGGAGGACCCAGTCTTCTCTCGGAGGCGACTACTGCTTCCACGACTAGATGTGCTAGGCTCATGGCTTCTGAAACGAATACCAAGGAGGCTTTTCAATGAGAGTGAACTTTTCCCAGTGCCACTCCATCGCCTAGTGCCAGACTGCCGTCCAAATTCTGGCATGTCCTCGTCTGCCAGCATATCTCGACGCTGGTAAGTATCTCGTACACCTCGTGACTTGGCCATGACACTTAATGTTCCTGCAATTCCAAAAGCTGCGCCCATTAAACCACTCCCCCATCTGTCTGTGCTTAGAGCACAACTTCCAGAATACATAGTCACAGCTGGGATTGCTGGATTGGCGTGTAAGCTGCCATTATCTTCATCGCCTGTTATCAAATCCTGATATCTTCTCCTTTGCTGCCTACGTGAGTTCATAACGATGACGACAATGATAGCGATGGCACCCAGGACACCCAAGACAATACCGACGATGATGACGGCAATAGGATCTCTTTTGTGTTCATCATCTCTTGGATTGTCTAACGTAGCTGTTGGATATACAATGGCTGTTGTACCGGATGGTACTGAAGATCTTTGATGGTTGGTGGTCGTTCCGGTTGGTACGGTTGATATCTGCCTTTCACTTGAAAACGTCTGGATAGTGGAGGCACCAGATATAGGGGGTGTATAAGAGGAGACAAAGGTGCCGTCAGACAGATAAAATATCTGTAGATCTGCCGGTGCTGGCCCTGAATCGAAATAACCTGACTTCCGAGTAAGTTCGGGTCGAGTCGTAGTCACAATTGCTCTCACCGAAACCGAAGACGACGAAACCATTCAAATAAACTGCATAATGATCACGACGGGGTCCGATATAGGATAATTGATCAACAGGCATCCAGACTGCAGGACTTTTTGAGGTATCCAGGATCCATCCATCCTCAAGATTGTTCTGCAAATTGACATCACTGCCACCTTGAATGAGTATCTTCCCTTGTCCAATCGCAGTTGCAGCAAACCCTCTGCGTGGGGATGGTAGAGAATCAGTACTAACTCGCATTGTTGACCAATATGGCACATCTCTTGAGGTGTCCAGAGCCCAGATTGTTGAAAGGGGGAGCAAGGAATTTTTAGAAGCACCACCAAATACAATCAATTTGCCATCCACAAATGTCAGTGATGCATGACCGTAAATCTCAGGGGGTGCATTCTCAGATGGTAACAGTGAAAAAGTGAGGGTTTGAGGGTTGAAGGCATAATGGTCAGACAATCCGATTCCTGAGCCATCCGTCTTCTGTCCTCCAATGATGTACACAATACCGGAAGGTGCTGTAGCAGATGTATGATAAATCCTCCGTATTGGTTGACCAGTCCAGGACGTAGCTTGAGCATACCAAGCAGGCCGTGAAAGACTAGAAAGGTCCAGAAGAGCGGCTGAGTCTGAAATGGGGGGTCGGGAGTTAGGGCCGGGTTCACCTCCAAAGAGTAGAGCACTGGAAGTGTTGAATGCAGAGAGAGAGTGCCAGGCCAAGGCAGGCCCCTGAAAGGTCGGTGGGTTGCTGGAGTTACTTAACAACTGCCATCGTGGGCTCGCTACCTGAAAGGGTTGAGAAAGAGAAAGGCACAAAAGCTCGTTGTTATTTGGAGCAGAAGTGTATGAGTAGGAGTTGAAGGGATCCGTCTTTCCTCCATAAACGAATAGTACATCATTTATCACAATGGTTGCTTGTGCCCACCTAGTGACTCGCTTAGCTCAGTACGTCCGTAACCGCAGTATTAGTACTCACCGTGCTTCTGGAACGTACCTTGCTGCCGAAATTTCACACAATAACAATACGATATATAGGATCGATTGAATATAATGCAAATTCATCTAGGATATGCAGTGAGTGAGATAGACAACTTTCAGATCAACAGTGGATTATAGATCGTTGCTGGATTGTTGACAGATTTTTTTCATGCGGTATGATTGTGGAGCTCGTAGATAGTAAGTGAAATAGATCACTTCAAATGTTCAAGTAATAGTTGAGCATAGCCATCAGGAAGCCTAATGTTCAACATTGCCTTATCTGGCTTGTTCAAATTTTAAATTAGACATGCTTATATTAGACAGGGAGCCGGCTTACTAATCTAGTTTCGTAACTAATAGTTTACACTGTGTCCGCTATGAGTCCCTTCAACAAAGACTCACTGTGACAAGGTATCACTACAACTATTCAATGGTCCAGAAAAATGCGACTGGTAGCAGAAAAGTCATAAAATTCACAGTTTTTTGAGGAGGCGAGGATCTATTAAACTGAAATGATAATTGATCGATGGTGATAAGTAAGTGTGAGTAGATTACCTGTTACATCATTCCGCATCTTACCAATACCTTGCACTAGGTACGAAGATTGAAATATAGGTATCGTCATAGCCAAGTCTTCCGGGAGCGGTCCTCAATGATAACGCGTTTTCAAGGAACCCAGAATGGTGATGGGATTTCACATGATATCATTGACATTCAGAATGCTGCTGTTTCACACGTTTCTTTGTCTACTCATTCTGAAAGTCCTTTCTCTCAATCTCTGTAGTAAATCTAACCGCTGCAATGGCCTTCATGCTACGCCAAATCATGCGAAATCCCTCTCCAAGACTCATGAGCGATCACTCAAAGGTCGGGAAGAAAGTAGGGGATGCGAGGGACGGGAACTTCGATGAATATGACTTTGTGATTGTAGGAGGCGGTAATATTGTCTCCTTCTTGTGTTCTTTGACAATACTCAGGTTTCATAGGTACTGCTGGTTGTGTTTTAGCTGCTCGGTTGACTGAGGATCCCTCGGTTCGCGTCTTACTTCTTGAAGCTGGCCAAAGGTGAGGCTCTGCAAATTATCTGTCTACATAGATCTGATTGTTTTCAGCGGAAATTGTCTCTTATTCTCCAGAATACCCATTGCTTTTAGTTTGCTATTTCACTCCAAACATGTCTATCAAGTATACACCGAGCCACAGTTGGATGCTAAGAACCAGAGAAAATTCTGGCCTAGGGCAAAAATGCTCGGAGGGTGTGAGTACCAGCTTCTTCCTAGAAGACCAAGACCCTTACGAGTATCTGCTAGGTTCATCAATCAACGCAATGATGTAAGGCGCATTGTAGGATCATGTTCTTTAATTTCTTACCCACAACAGGGCCCAATATGGTGCACCTCAAGATTATGATGAATGGAGTAGGATCATCAACGATGAGATTTGGTCTTGGAACAATTTATCCAAGTGAGCGGCGTCTATTGGATTAGCTGACTGATTTTACAACCTGTCAGATACTTCAACAAATTTGAAAAGTATGAGGATGATGTTAGGTACCCAGGTGTGGACAGCAGCATCAAAGGCAAAGGTCCCGTCCGTGTGGGTTACTTCAACGACATTCAGAGCGTAAGCAGGGATTTCGTTCAGGCTTGCACAACGGTCGGCGTGCCTTTGAGTCATGACTTCAACACGAACGCTGGTACCACAGGCGTCAATCGTGTAAGTTACTCCCTATTCCTGTTCTGGAAACGTTTCTAACTTTCTTCAGATGAGTAAGCCCTTTCAGACTTCTGTTGGAGAAAGACTTAATCGATTATACAGTGACCTATATCGACGAGAATCGAACCCGCGTATCTTCTGAGACTGCTTACTTGACCACAGACGTTTTGGAACGGTCTAATCTGACAGTTGTGGTTGATGCTACCGTTACAAAAATCCTTTTTGAGAAGACTGGTGATGAGACGAAAACCGTTGGGCTTGAGTTCGCCAAGAGTAAGACTAGTTGCCGTTATACCGTCCGCGTAAGGAAAGAAGTTATCGTGACGTAAGTGGTGCTTTTTCGCTCAACTTCTCAGTTGAATTCCTGCTTCCAGTGCTGGTGCAATTCATTCTCCTCAGGTGAGTTTCCTGCACATTGCTGCCAATTTTTTTCTCATGTTTGATTGACTATAGCTCCTGTTGCTCTCAGGTATTGGCCCTGCAGATCAGCTCAAGAGTAAGAATATCCCTGTTGTTCGCGATCTTCCAGGCGTTGGGGCAAACTTGGTTGATCATCCCAATGTCAGTCTCTATTTCAAAGACAAACACGATCGTAGTGTGAAACATGTTCGGCCCTCTACTATTGGTGATATTCCTGGCTTCCTCAGTTTTTTGTTCGAGTATCTCTTTCGCAAGAGTGGACCTATGACAGGTAACGTGAGTTCAAGGTCAGGTAAATTCATGCATATACTCAATGGCAGGGATGGTAGGTTGGTGAGGCGGCTGCGTTCATCCGCTCTGACGATCCTTCGCTCTTCTTGGAGAGCGAGTTCAAGAATAAAGTCAAGGATAGTACATCAGGAGACAACGGGCCGGATCTCGAGATTTTTATCACTCCAATAGGATATAAGGTGCGTAACATGAACCAAGATATCATATTGTAAATGAAAAACTTTTCCAGGAGCATGGAGATTTTGTTTTACCCATGCATACATTTTCTCTTCATTGTTGCCTTGTCCGGTAGGTATCTTGCAGCGACTCCTGAAACCACTTAATATAAACATTTCCAGTCCCATGAGTAAAGGGGTATTATCTCTCAAGACAAACGATCCTTTCGATCTTCCTGCAGTTGACCCGAGGTAGGTTATGATTCCAAAGTCATTCCTGCCGTTTCACCTAATCTTCTCCCGTAGGTATCTCTCAGCGTCTGAAGACATCGAGAAGATACGTCGTGGTCTGCGTTTCATTTTCAAGGTCATTAAACAAGGACCCCTCAGGGATCATGTTGATTTCGAATACAAACACAAACTCTTGGACACCGAGCGTGACAGTGCTACTGACGAGGAACTCGAAGATATTATCCGGCAGAGGATCGAGACGCTGTATCATCCAGCCTGTACTTGTCGCATGGCACCTGAAGCAGATCACGGTGTTGTCGACTCTCACTTGAGGGTATACGGAGTCAAAGGATTGAGAGTTGCAGATGCCTCGGTGTTCCCAGTGATTGTTTCTGGCCACACTGTGAGTTTCAATTTGCTCCCTCAGTGTTGTGACTGATTTGCATTGTTACAGGCCGGTGCATGTTATGCTATTGGCGAGCATGCCGCTGATATTCTGAAGGCTGAGTATGGTCTCCAAAACAATTGAAGGCGGGGAAGAGATGGTCCTCCTTTATTTTATATCTGAGAATCATTACGAATGCAACTGATTTCGCGCGCTGAAAATTCTTTCCAAGAAAGTCTTGACATGGATTTCTTCCCAGTCTACAAGGGGTTTCACATTCTGTTCATGGATATGACTCTGATAGATATTTGCATTGTGTGTGTGTGCAGGTAATATTTCAGGTGATATGAATTAGCTCAGCTTAAATTTAGAGTCTTGAGAATACCTACTTTCCTCATAATCAACAATTGACGCAGAAAACTGATTCAGAAGCCGTCTACCTGCTCATGGCTCAGCACATATTTTTGCCTGTCAATGGTTGGCTCCCCAGCATATTGAGAAGAATGCGACCGGACAGTAATCAGACTGGAGATTTCTGCACAGATATGCATTGACACCATCACCTATCTCTCTCGATCTCATCTACCATCTACCGCACATAACGTAACCTCTTGTTACAACTCAAGGCCCGCCAAACCACTCTGGTGTCTCCATTGGTCTGATGCACTAATCCAGACTGTTGGAAGGAGGTGTATTACAGGGGCCAGCATCAGATATGATAAACACACAAAGGGTGTTAGAAAACAGTCAGAAATTTAGAATTACAGTGAAGTAGTAGTGGGACTTTGTGGTGTCCGTGTCACACTGACTGATGTGTTGTGGTACGCTTCGACCTGGTTATTCCCTTTTCCAAATCACTGGACTGAGAAAACCGTGACAATGTTCCTTCGCAAAGGAGGCAAGTTTAACGCTCATCTTTGCCAAGATAGCTTCAGTAACTGGTGTCTAGATTGAAATTGACAGCTGGAAAGAGGAATAGCCAGACCATTGCATGGTCAAGAATTAGCAATTGATTTATGAGTTGACCTGGGAGAGGGGGAGAGGAAAGTTGACTATGAAACAGGTGTATTCTGGCCAGAATCAAGAATTTTTTTGAGGGTCGCTAATGACGCATGCCTTTTGAGGAGACAGACATATCGAGATAGCTGAAAATGAAAAGGGATTAGCCACTTGACAATGCAGTGCCTCCGCTCAATCGTCCTCCGGATACTTATCAAATCTTACTGTACCGGACTAACGGCACAGATCAACTTCCACAGCAGGCACCTCCGCCCCATGCCAACTATTGCATCTCTATGTTATATTCTTTGACTTTACTTGTGGAATGTACATTCGTCTACTCGGTAAACATTGGGATTCATGTCCCCATAATATCTGGGTGCCTATGAGTTCTCTCTCTCGCTATTGCATCGTGGGACTAGAAAAGATCCGACCTGCAGCACGTCAAAAACGTAAATCTCACGGAAAAGCATCAGACTGCAGAAACAAAAGAAGAGATAATAACACAAAACGGTGTCTGTCCGTCAGATGTGGATCGGTTGGTCGTAGCATCGCTCTGGGTGTAATGATACGACTGTTCACGATGCTAGGATGAAGATATGTGCAAGGATTGCTAATCAAATCTGATTGGCTCTACTCTCCTCGAAGAGGGAAAAACTGGAGGGAGAACAGGTCGGTTTGTGGGAATGTTTTGTTGCAAACGTTGTCCAGGGTTTGGAATAGACGTTGGTGCTGTCGCTGCAGCTGCATGTTGAGAGTTTCTACAAAGGGCTGCAGGGGGGGAACCAATCAAGCGAGACACAGTATATGGAAGCTCATAGCCTGCTTGGATGGCATGGTTGATGTAACGTGAGAGTTCAAGGTGAAGCGTAGGGTAGTACGTAGTTGATGCTTTACGGGAAATCTGGCATAAACCCATTATGTAAGACATGAAGGAAATCAATGGCGAGTAGTCACTCACGAGGATGATACGTTCAAGACCTGAAAGGAAGAGGTCCGAATGGAAGCGATAAGCGGAGAAATCGTGGTCTTTGGGCATGCCCAATGAGGCGACACTTTGAGCAATGGCATTGATCAATTTCATGTGGGTTGTCTTTCAGTTATCGAATAAGTAAATTTTCTGGAGTGCCTTAAATTAGCGGAAAAAAGTGCTCACCAGGTAGCCCATTGCTTCAAACTCGACGCCACCTGTCATACCACCAGGTGCACGAGGCTTTTCAACTTTGCTCTCATCAGTCTCAGAAAGGATCCAAACAGTGTTGTTGGGATGACAAAATACCCAGAAATAATCTCTACAGACATCGCACAGTTCCTGGAGATATGTTTTGTATATCCGGGGTTTATGAAGGTTTTCAATGAAGGCATGGGGTGAAATCGGTGTTTTAGGACATTCAGACGGAGGAGGAGCGGGAGTAAGTAGTAGTGCACGGATTAAAGAGAAGATACTCTTGTGTGGAGCAGGGAGAACAACGAGGTTAGAGCCAGGAAGAGACGATTCGCTTTCCCATGCTTCACGCTGCCGACGAGACGAACCAGATGGCAGAGAAGAAGGAGGATAGAGTTCAAAAAGTAATAGGAGCAAGTTCACGACAAGTTGACGGGTCGCGACATCGCCTGGCTTTTTGTCAGAATACAATAGGGAGATAAGTTGGATGAATGGAGTCGGGCACGAGCTTCGTAGAGCGAAGCAGCCGATGGATGATGTTGACAGTGCCTTAAAGCAGCACAAGAGTTCGTGAAGTACTTGATCATCGTGTTGTTCCTCTCTACAGAAAGCATAGTTGCTGAGGGAGAGCCAGATTCATTGATCAGAATCATACCTCCATTCAACCTCAAGAATTTCGTTGAGCCTAGTTAGAAGAGCAGAGTATCCTCCCAGTTTTAAGAACTCCTGTGACCAACTAAGCCAAACTTCAGTTCAACCTTGAATTTGACGGAGGCTAAGGTTTACCTAGCAGATTCGTTGCGTAAAAGCAGACGTAATTTCTTGATATCTTCGATGTCGAGTTGCAGGCTTGATGTGCCAGTCAAGATACTACAGAACTTCGTTGGCGAGATATTCTTGGATCGTAAAGTGCTTTTATCCTTGACACTGAGAGGGCCAGAACCCGAAGTCAAGTCCGCAGATGATTCAGTCGTAAGATCGACTTGACTGCGGCTGAAAAGCCGCTGTGTATCAAAAGAAAATCCACGAGTGTGATTAGAACTCGCTTTTCGAGTGGAAGAGGCGGAAGAATATGGATGTTGGTGAGCAGAGACATGACCAGCAAAAGGTAGGCGAGGCGGCTCAAAAAGGTCCTGATCAGCACTATTATTTCGTAAGGGAGACCCGAAGGACTCCGTAGAAGCAGCACGCCTGAGTGTTCCTCTCGGCGTATGAGGAAGGATAGGTACAGTGTCTCTCGGTTGCTTAGCAAGGATGGTTGACGATTTGAGCATGGCAGCCTTCACTGTAGATTCCATCCCCACCAGCTTTGGTCGTAAATTCAAAGGAATCTGTAGGTCGTCCTGAAGCTAATTGTGAGACGAAACAGCTTTTACGTCAACCATGAGGATACATACGAGGAGCTGGTCAAAGGCACTGTCCGTCTCGGCCTCACTCAATGTTGAAGGAATAAATTGGTCTTTATTCTTGTTATCTGTTTTCTTTTTCCTCTCATGAACGGAGGCACCAATCTTGCTGTAATGGAGAACATCCTTCATGTTTCGGTTCAATGGTTGTTGTCCTATCCCGAGGTTAGGATAATTCTCCTTGGCAGTGTTCGAGACGTCGCTCAAACTAGTAACCATTGTAAAGTCTGTCGAAGGGAGTCTCCGAGACGGCAGAATACTCTTGAACATCGTGGCTGTCTGAGTCAAACACGGCGAGTCGAGGGCGAACCGAGTTGAACTTCTAAATTAGGGGATGTTTGAATAGCACGCGTTTGCCATGTGATCGATCACGAGACCTTCTTAATTTAATTGGCATCTTCCACCTTCGTTGCCTAAACGATGGCTTAATCAATCTTGGCTCCTTCCAATATCATTACTGAGTTACAAATGCGACTTCACGCAGATAATCCTTTCAATGATCCTGGAAGCAACAATAATTCCAGTGCGGTGAGTGCGGTCCACTAGTGGGCTCTTGAGCCTTCTGCCGATTATCCTCGCATTATATGCCTGCTCAAGTCACAAGCTCATACTTTGCAAAATACACAGGCCGTTCATCAGTACGACTATGGTACTTCTCAAGGCTACTCAGCAATACCCCTCCATAACCAAGGCGACCACCGCAACATTGCACAGCCTGATTTTGGTAGTGCCGGGAATCAGAGTTTCGTGAATTCACAATGGGACGGTTCGCGCTATAACCAGGGATCGACATGGGTGACTGAGCAGGAGAAACAGTCTCGTCGTTCAAAGATTATGGTAAGTGGTATAGTCAGAATCATCGACCGTGCTTGAAGCTAGGGTAGACCATTGCTGGTGTGATTGTTCTGGTCATTATCATTGCAGTGTCTGTGTCTGTTGGCGTCGTAGTCAGTCGAAGAAACTCCAACACCCGCAATTCGTCGTCGTCGAACTCTGGCGCAGTTAGCCAGACAGATCCCAATGATCCTAGCACTTTTGTTAAAAACCCTAATCTACACCAGGCCTTCTATGGGATTGCTTATACTCCAGTTGGGTCACAACTGCCGAATTGTGGAAACAGCTTGGGCATGTCGCCTCTTTTGTTGTCACCTCTTGTCAGAATTCTTATGGATTCGTTTCAGCTGCTGTCATCCAGGATATCCAAGTCAGTGTTGATCTAAGACCTATTCAAGTCTTATGCTGATAGTCCGTCGCGTTGCAGCTTCTTTCTCAATTGACAAAGGTAGCCCCATTTTCAATATACCCTCGAATTTAGTTAACACTGACAATATAGCGAGTTCGAATTTATGGCGCAGACTGTAATCAAAGTGCTTTAGTGGTTAGCTCCCCTGAACTGCTCTTTCCCCGGAGTAGAATCCTGACGATCTTATGATAGCTGGAGGCTATTAGACAAACAAAAGTGGACGTCACGGTGTATCTCGGAAATTATGTGGTTCCTACCGATGGTGGTGCTTCTTACAACCGCCAGAAAGGCGTCATCCAGCAGGCTGTACAAGTATATGGAGCAGATCATATCGGTGGCATCACTGTTGGTAACGAATTCATGCTCAAGTGCGCCTATTCTACGCACTAGAACCAGAATTGATGAATTTCTAGCTATCTCACTGCTAATGGTGTCTCAGATCCGAACTCTGCGATTGGCAACCAAGGCGCCCAGCTTCTCATCCCTAATATTACGGATACGGTTTCTATGCTCAATTCCATGACTCTGAGCCACCATATTCCTGTTGGTAATGCAGATGCTGGCAGTTTCTTCAATAATGAAGTGCTTCAAGCTGTTGAGTATGGGGTAAGGTTGTTCTCTCCTGAACTTGGTATGGGTATATTTAGGACTTCAGATGGCGAATGTCCACCCATGGTTCGCCAATGTCTCCATAGATGACGCAGCATCTTGGACAACGACATTTTTCCAACAAAACGATGTTGATACAGCTAATTCCCTACCCAATAAGCCTTCTATGTCTATCGCTGAAACTGGTATGTATAAATTATTTCGCTTTTTTGATAAGTCGATCGTTTAACAAATTCAATAGGCTGGCCAACAGTATGTGTTTTGGCTTGCTTTTGAAGCTGCATCTTCATTTTTTCTCCTTCATTTTCTCTTCTAGAAATCGTCTGACGCGGGGAACGCCAATAACGGCCCATCAGTCGCATCAGTCGCCAACCTACAGACCTTCCTTGATACCTTTGTTTGTCAGGCTAACTCTGCAGGCACCCAATATTTCTTTTTTGAATTTGCTGACGAGGATTGGAAAGATCAGCAATTCGGCGGTGTTGAGGGTTGGTGGGGTCTTTTCAACCAGAAGTAAGTCCTCTCCTCAGTGGACCTGTATCATAATCATAATTCAATTACATAGCCGAACGCTGAAGGAGGGTATCACGATCCCTACCTGCCAGGCTCCTTAACGGTGCTGGCATTGTTGCCTACGGTGATATTTCATCCCATTTTTCTCATCTTTGTTTCCTGTCTGGACTTTGATTGCTGCATGAACATTTTGCTTTCTTTTGACACTGTCAAAATTTCGGACTCTAGAACAATTTTGCTTGGACTTTAATAGAATATTATTGTTTGTTTTGTTAGCTTGGTATTGTCTGAATACTAATCCTATTTTTTGGACCGTCGTCCTCTTGGCGAAAAATACTTTCAACTGCATTATTGAATCGCTCGAGTCTACATCAAATGCTCGCCTTCAGGAAAATGAAACCAGAGGAGCTTGACGGCCGAATTCCATCCTCGCCTTCTGGGGTTCTGCGAGATCTTTATCTGTTCAACAATCTGACAGAGCCAATCGCAAACCACGCGTCTCCAATTCTGCTTCTCATCCTCCTGTATTCCTGAGGCCGATCCCTTCAACAAGCCCAAGGAAGTGTGGGCAACAGCCACAATTTGTCCTGTCGAACAAAACCCTTGTCACCCATTCCATGGGTTATTCTGAATCACAACGGCGTTTGAAGCAGGCAAGTCGATGTCGGGGATATTGACAGCTCATAGGGTCACCGATAGAAGGTGATCAGATACGGCTGTCCAGGTCGAGTTTGAATTGCTATCCTGAAGGTGTATTGTTGACAGACATCTGTTGGCAACACTACCAAGATCGTTTATATGTAGGGACTTGTCAAACAGCTCCAAATATCAGTCTCGTGTAATCGTTTTTGTCATTATGAGCAACATCCTTAACGTCGAAGACATGTTCCAGTGTCTTTGATCAACTCATTGCGCACTCAGTAGGATTCGAATTCCAATGCTTAACTGATTTGATCATTTTCCGGAAACAGATGAACTTCAATTCAGAAATAGACATTACATCTGTTCGCCCACACTCCAACTTATCGGACCCCGACAATGGTTGGCTCTGCTCAAGAAGGGATTACCAAGTGCATGGTAAAGTCCCCACTTTGTACCTTTTTGATAGAAGAAAGGCACACTCAATTTTCCATTAAATCTGTAAGGCTTCATCAACCCGTGTAAGTCCTAACTTCGGGTGACAAGTGTTCAATGCACTCCGCTAAGTTCTCTCTGTAGTTTTAAGAAAAGCGGTCAACAACGCTGACACATCATCGAGCAATCACCGACGGTGATCAACTAAGATGACGAAAATACTAGATACTGACATTGTGAGCTCCTCAGGGCAGAGATGTCTGGGACGCATCCCTTGGATGACCCCTTCCCCTTCCCTCTCGCTAAGGAAGCAATAATATAAGCGATGAAATGATGCGACTCACAAGAACTGCTTAAAGAGGATTCAGTCAAAACTTTCGGGGAGATATAAGATGACTTTTCTAATTTTCACTACTGGTTTAGAAACTTAATCTCGTTCCCTTCAATCAACAGGGCTCAGTCATGAATTTTAGTCTTTCACGTCCAACGGAAAGAAAATTGGACGAAAAGAGAAGATCAATGATCATACGTTAGAGTATCTCAACTAAATATTCACCAACTAACTCATACTCTCATACAGACATGTACTCTGCTTTCATGTCTTCTGCAAGTTTCTCTGCAATGGCAAAGCATCCACCAGCCTTGACTCTAGCCATGAATATTTTACCTGGAGTGAAATCGACATCATACGCACCGTATGGCCAGAGATGATGCTTGGGAAGATAGATGCATCACACACCCTGAGACCATGGATCCCATAAATCCTCAACTTGGCATCCACAACACCACCTTCTTCTCTTGGAGCCATCCTACATGTTGATGTCGGATGATATACCGTTTGTACGCGATCTTTAACCAATTCCGCAA
>Ga0153951_1000022_pt1 | contig 61145 bp, 54 predicted proteins | sample TSNJ035MetaG_FD_102278 | JGI IMG/M metagenome (GOLD analysis project Ga0153951, IMG submission 102278) | Attine ant fungus gardens microbial communities from New Jersey, USA - TSNJ035 MetaG | ecosystem: Host-associated > Fungi > Mycelium > Unclassified | place: USA: New Jersey, Wharton State...
TCCGTGTATCAACGTCGAAGCTAACACATCCTGTGTGTCGAAGGAACTTCGACTAAACCCAATACATCCGTGTATCAACGTCGAAGCTAACACATCCTGTGTGTCGAAGGAACTTCGACTAAAACCCGATACATCCGTGTATCAACGTCGAAGCTAACACGTCCTGTGTGTCGGACGTCATTCATTTTTTTCGCGTATACTCAGGGTTGAAACCTAGTAATTGCTCTGCTTTTTTATAGGAATAGCATACCTTACTTCCACTTGCCCCAAGCCACTCCCCACTCGTTAACTGTATAACATGCACACCGCTATCAAAACAAGCCCCTATCGCATGATGAATCGCCTCAATAAGGTCACAGATATGTAAGCAGTCCACAGCGGTTTGACAATCCAACTCTAGCCCTTCATACAGAGAAGGAATTCTTAAAATAACTACCTGCTTTAAACGCGCTGTGTTTTCAACCGTTTGTTTAACGACAGTTTCTATATGCCGTGCTTGTTTACCGAGAGGGGTTTCAGGGGCGAGTGGTGCCTGTTCATCCACAGTACCTTCACTTAGCCCGTAAATATCAATATGAGATAGCACAATAACTTTTTCAATACTTTCAAGGTCTATTATGCACTTCGTAAAATTAGCGAGCGTTAAATCACTATCCTCAGGCTGCAACCCATCAAATAGCAGCAAAACATCTGGAGTTAAACCTTGTTCTACCCAGTCCGTACTACATTGATCTGAGATCACCCTTTCACTAAAAAGAGCATTACGACCAAATAACAAACTACGCTTGACCGCTCCCTCATCTACCTTATAATAAGGCACAGTGACCTCATGACCCTCCACAAGCAAACGATCGGTGAGCAAGCTTCCCCAATACGTTAATCCTCCAAATAGTAATATACTAGCCATAGAGACACCCCTCATTGATTGCCTTAGTAAATACTTATGATTACTGTTTAAAAGTCATCCTTATAAAAGACACCTCTCCAACATTGCTCTCTGTTCAAACACCTCCAACCCAATGTCAATCTCAGATGACGAAAATCAACACCTGAACGTATACTTTTGGAAAACAAAATAAAAAATGTAGAGAAATTTAAACATCCCTCTACATATCACGTCTCTATAACTTCTTATATTAATGTTAACGCCGTCAATGCTGCAAAAGGCAACGTAAGACGACCAAACGGGCGACGGCCATACCCAAACCCGTACCCATAGGGACTAGCATATCCTCCCGGGTAACCATATCCCGGATAGCCCCATCCCCCTACACCTGGATAACCAAAGGCTCTATCTTCTCCTTCACGCACTCCTTCTGGGATATTAATCGGAATCAATAAATGCACCTGTTCTCCATCAATGGCCTCCATGATACCTTCATAACTCTTGCCATCAAGAACACTGACTTTAACAGGTTGATTCATATATGCCGACCAATTGTTCATCTGATTTGCCTCATTCTGTTGTGGAAAATGGTGATTTTCCATGTCAAAACCTCCTAGAACTCTTTACACTTTATGTGTATTCATCCCTACAAAAAAGGTTCTAAAAATGCTTTTGCTTAGTTTAAGCCCTGCATTTTCTAAAATTTTTGGCATAAAAAACTGCAACGGAGCCATCCCCGTCACAGTCAATAGTCCACTAGATGTCTATTTCCAAGTGATCATGAAGCCGCGCTACGAAACGCTCCACAAAGATATTACAGCGCTGAGTATCCTGTTGCTGAGGCAACAGCTCAACCTTAAGTGTCACAGCGAGATCAGTGTGGACATAAAGCATGTCACGAAATTGATCCACAGCACCACAAAAATGCGGATAAAAACTATCACCTGTACCAAATACAGCCGTGACGATAGAATGTGTGTCCTGCTGCTCAATGGCTGTGAACAAGGCACGCATCTCATATGGAATATTCCCATTCCCCCAGCTATAGCTTCCAATAATAATAGCATCCCACTGTTCTAAATGCTCTAGATCAAAGATATTGATGGGATAGACATCTATCGGCAACCCCTTCAATTGAAAGACCTGTTCAATCATGCGCATAAGGGCTTCGGTATTACCTGTCACTGACGTATAAACCATTGCTGCTTTCATCGCACATCACATCTATAATTCATCAAATCCATTGGATTGAGAGACTTTAGTATACGTTCGCGACCTTTGCTCAAAAAAATCGGATTTCGTTTCATTGATCATTTCATCACTAAACACATGGATCCAAGGCATCGGGTTATCGCGTTCTACATAGCTATTAGATAAGCCAATTTGCCGTAGACGCTTGTTAGCTAGATACTCAATATACAATCCAAATTCATCAAGATGAATACCATCAATGTTCTTCAAAATTTCCTGAGCCCAGTCTTTTTCTAGCTGTACAGCCTTGCCAATAGAATCATAAATATACTGACTGTTTTCCTCTGTATTTAACTCCGGATTCTCCATTAGAAGAATGCGCAGGAACTGCGAGACAAAATAAGCATGCTGCATTTCATCCCTTTGAATATAGCTAATCATCGTGCTCGTTTTCAACATCTTTTGCTGGCGTGCAAGATTATAAAAGAAAGCAAATCCAGCATAAAAATAAATACCTTCTAGGTTGATAGAATTGACCGCAAGCTTAAAAAGATGTAACGGTGTAGGGTCTTGTCTGAAATTCTCATAAGCTTCCAAAATTAAATGATTACGCTTTTGGATCATCGCATCCTCTTTTGCTTGATTGAAACGCTCATTTTGAATGTTTAACGGCACAAGAGAGCTAAGAAGATATGAATAGGATTCATTATGCACAGCCTCTTGCTGTGAGATGACTGCGAAAATGGCTTTAAAGCTAGAATCCGTGACGTAATCCATAACATGACTCATGGTGGGTGTTTGCAAGCTATCTAATGAAGCCAGCTGTGTGTTGACACGCAAAAATATATCTTGTTCATGAGCAGAGAGTGAATCCCATTGCTTGACGTCATCCTGCATGTTAATTTCCTGAGCCTTCCAAAAATTCCCCAATAACGTCTGATATAATGTATACATTTGCGGATAAGCAATATCATTCCAATTGAGCAATCCTGAAGATCGTCCATTGATAATTCCTGTTGATTTATTTGGATACTCCGAATTCAAGAGCTTTATTCTTTTTAAAGGTTGTACGACGTTCACCTTCATCCCTCCCTCAATAAACATATATGATTTAGCTCATACATGCTTCACATTCTTCAATTTCTGCCTGTGAGGTACTGCGTACATAATACGTTGACTTTAAGCGTTGCTTCCAAGCTTCCACATGTAAATTTAATAGCTCTTTAGCCTTGATATCATGACGCACATAGAGATTAAAACTGATGGCTTGATCCACATGGCGTTGGCGTGCTGAATTTTGCCTGATGCTCCAAACTTGATCAATATTATGGCGTGCACGGCGGTAATACTCATAGTTGTGATGATCAAGATCCGGTGCTGTCACTTTAAATTTAAAATTTTTCTTCTCCTCAGCATATTCCACTGCGTAAATAGGGTCGATTCCGTCAGTAGATCTGCCAATTTTAGCAGTCGACGAGTTGGGTGCCACCGCCATCATCCAACCATTACGCACACCATGCTCAGCTACAGACGTTTTTAAGCTTTCCCATCTAGATCCTGTATAGTCACGCCGATGAAAATACTTTCCTGTATGCCACTCTGATCCATCAAACTGGCTGTACGCCCCTTTTTCTTGAGCCAATTCCATTGAAGCTTGAATCGTTAAATAGGCAATATTTTCATAAAGCTCATCTGCATAGCGCACAGCTTCCTCTGATTCCCAATAAAGCGACTTAACCGCCAACAGATGATGCCAACCGAATGTTCCCAGACCAATGGCTCTGAATTTCTTATTCGTCTCTGTAGCTTGACCAACTGAAATGGTATTAAGGTCAATAACGTTATCCAGCATCCGCACTTGAATAGGAATCAGACGCTCCAATACATCCGCATTGACAGCCCTTGGTAGATTAATGGAGGAAAGATTACAAACAACAAAATCACCTGGCTTGCGCACGATAACAATATTACCATCCGCATCCTTGTATTCCCTAACGATGGTTGTAGCCGACATATTTTGAGCAATCTCCGTGCACAAATTACTGCAAAAAATAGCCGTACGCCCTTCACCTAATAAATGCTTATTGGGATTCTGACGATTGACTTCATCGCGATAGAACATATAAGGTGTTCCCGTTTCTAACTGAGCGACCATGACCCGTGCCATGATGTCCATTGCTCGATAGGTTTTTCTCGATAACAGTGGATGAGCAACGGCCTCTTCGTACTTCTCTGTAAAATATTTACGATCCGTTTCATCATAAAAATCTTCTAAGCCGAGCGGATTCCCTGCCTCATCCTTCCAGCCCATAACCTGCTTCACTTGATGAGGACAGAAAACATGCCATTCTCCAATACTTTTACCATTTTCATCAACTTCTTGGAGCTTCTCCATAAATAAATCTGGCACGGACAACCCAGTAAAAATATCATGAGCTTTCCTGCGTTCATCCCCATTATTCGTTTTCAAATCAAGAAATCCACCCATAATATCCTTATGGAATATGTCAAGATAAACTGCCACCGCCCCTTGCCTTTGTCCCAATTGATCAACACTAACAGCCGTATCGTTGATCAGGCGAATCCAGGGAACGATACCCGAGGAATTCCCCTTGAATTTTTTGATGTCAGAGCCGAGCGCACGCACTTTCCCAAAATAAATGCCAATGCCACCGCCATCTTTACTAAGACGGGCAATATCCCAGTTATTCAAGTAGATACTATCCAATGAATCATCTACCGTGTCAATAAAACATGAAGAAAGTTGCCCAAAGCTTTTTCCAGCATTTGATAATGTAGGTGTCGCTACAGTCATATAGAGATGACTTAACGCCCAGTAAGCTTCCTGCACTAATTGTAAGCGCTTGTCTCTTGGCTCATTTTGCATCAAGGTCATCGCAATAATCATAAAGCGTTCTTGAGGTAATTCATACAGCTGTCTCTCGTGATCACGAGCCAAATAACGATCCGCTAATAGAAACAACCCGATATAGTTAAATAATTGATCGCAATCAAGATCAATGACCTGAGATAAATTTTCAATCTCCTCTTTTGAATACGCACCTAATAGACTTTGAGCATAAATGCCTTTGTCTGTCAAAATTTTGATGAGCTGATATAAATCACCGTATTTTTGATTCACTGGGTAGTTGCGATTTTCGGCAGCTTCAGCATATAAATCATTCAAATATAACTGCGCTGCAGCAAACGTCCAATTCGGTCGATCCATAGAAATATGATTGAGAGAATAAAACAGTGCATGTTGATTCGCTTGATCAACCGATCCGTTAAAATCATGCAATTGTTGTTCAAGCTCTGAAACATCAATGGCATATTTATCAGCCATTGGCTTTATGCCTTCTATAACGACATCGATTTCACTCTGTAAATATGTACCCATGCTCCATTCCTCCTAAAATTGACGATCTGCTCTAAATTATTATTTCAACATAATAAATAGATTAACATTCTAAAAATCCCCTAGTTGTCCCAACTTTGTCTTTTACTCTTCAAAGAAATTGAAGCCACTCTCAGGTTAAGGTGGGCCTAGTGACTAAACCCTCCAATACAAAACCATACAGCGGCACTTGTTCAATTCAACTTGAGGCAATTCTAGATTCTAATTATCATCAAATTCCTAATAAGGTAAATCATCTTAATTATGAACCAATCACAATATAGAGTATTTATTCTCACTAAATACACAACATATTGTGTAGTCTTTCTCCATAGTACTTTATTTCGACGATTTTCTCAAGATAAAATTTTGGCGTAAAACGTCCTAATTCAGAGAAGGCTCGATGCACTAGGCTTTTCATCGATAAAAATAATTAAAAATAGATCGAAAACTTCAGAAAATTTATAAAAATAATGGAACAACAGACAATCATTGAAAAAAATGAAGTATAGCGCACGACACACAGGTCGCATCAATTCCTTCACGCTAAGTATGTAAATGTCCGCTACAGAACGCTCGCTTTCGTAAAGACATGCATGTTGTATCATCTTGCATGTCCATGCGCAACGAGGTTTTTGTCCTGTACCCCTTCATAAAATGCTAAAAATAAACACCCCAAAAGTTAGATTGTGACCCTAACTTTTGGGGTGCCAGACATAACCAGTATCTTTTTTTACTATATCAGACTAGCTTTGTCCTAGCCAGCCTCTCAAAAAATATTTTTTATTAAGAAATGCCTAAAGCAATCTTTGCAAAACGTGACATATTATCTTTTGACCACGGTGGACTCCAAACGATGTTCACTTCCACGCTATTGACACCTTCAATTGGAGCAAGCGCCGAACGCACTTCATGCTCAATGGTTCCTGCTAATGGACACCCCATTGCTGTCAATGTCATTGTAACCATAACATCACCGTTTTCATCTACATCTACACCATATACAAGACCAAGATTGACTATGTCAATGCCGAGCTCGGGATCTATCACTTCTTCTAATGCCTCTGCAATGTCATCACGCATTTTTTTTTCATCTAACTGTGCCATACCTTCTCCCCTTTTCCATTCCTATTTCTTTATAGTATAACCGCTGCGCCACTTTCAATAAACAGTTATGCATGAAATCTTCACGATTAATTTAAGAGGAAGCGACATAGTGCCTGTCCATCATTCGAGATGGTAAAGCCACAATGGGCTGATTGAACGCATCAAGCCTTCCTTCACTTCTAAAAAAAGGAAGGGCAATCCCCTTCCTTTCACACCTTTTAACTGAGCGCAATGTCTGTTACATTGCGTTCTACAATTCGCGCGCTGTGCTTTTTAATAACCTCTCCACCAGATGATGAAAAAACATGTTGTTCAACCACCGCATCCATCGCCGTATTGACATCTGCTGCATTAACCGGTTCCACAGGATCATTTAACGTGTATGACACGGTTTTCCCATCTTCATTTTCAAACAAAAGTTCTAAAACTTTAGCCAAGTGTTTCCCTCCCTTCTTCATTCTCCACATTCTGAGATTAAGACTGTTGTGAGATTTCCGAGGTATCTGATCGCTCAATAGCAATCAATTCATGCTGTTGAAGAACAACCAAAGATGTGGCAACAGCGTAAAGCTGATCGGCGGTTACTTCCAAATTTAAATTGTTAAAGCTCTTCCTCAGCCTTACAACCTCCCCCTGCTCATTCACCCCACCATCTAGCAGAAGTACCATACTTGATTGCTGTGGTTGACTTTTAGCCATATCCTCACCTCCTTCTCATATAATAAATAGACAGAAGGTGATTCAAACGGTGATACAAATAATTTTTGCAATGAATCATGCAAAGAAAAATCAAGGAGATGACTAACTCCCTTGGCATTTATACAATCGTCTGACAACGCTACAACTTCATCTTTTAGACTAGCATTGTACTTCTCATAATAAATCGTGTAAAATACCTATAAAAGGAGTTTGGCTCCTAGAACTTATGCAAGATTGAACAAAGGAGAGGTAAGATGGGAATTCATGTACGAGTTGATAGAACCCCTAACCCAAATGCAATGAAATTTACTGCACCGAAGCAGTTATTTAACAACCGTCTAATCGTCAAACAAGGGGAACAAGCGAACGATCCGTTAGCACAACAACTTCTTGCTCTTGAAGGCATTGATAATCTATTTGGTTATGATGATTTTATTACAGTAAATAAGATACCGAATGTGGAATGGGACGTTTTACTACCACAGATCGAAGCCGTATTTGAAAACTTCTCGAATTAAAGAGAAGAGCGTTCATATCCCAATTGAAAGATAGACTATAGATGAAGCTACCGACCCCAAAAGTCATCTGAATGATGCACGGAGCCGGTTTTTTTAGCTTATCCTATGTCCAAAAAAGGTCAAGTATCCCAGCCATCACATACGCTATGATTTTTGCTCCATGAACGCATTAAGCCTGCTTTTCTAATCTTTGTTTCAATTTAGCAAGGGTAGACTTCTTCCAAGAACGCACTGTATCCATCGTGACTCCTTGTTCTGCTGCGATGATCACCGTTTTTTTATCCTTTATGATGGCTTCCTCAATCCAGAGCTTCTCCCGATTACTTAACCATGTCACGGACTGGAGTGATCGCATATCTAAATCATGCGCTGCCTGAACAACAGCGATTTCTGGCAATGTCTCAAAGAAAATATGCTGGTCACCATAACGCTTTTTTCTTTTGATTTCTGTGAGCAGCTTACCTCTCACTACTAACTCAGCAAAGGCTGGAAAAGCCCCTTTCCTTGAATCAAAATGTTGACATGCCTCCCATAAAGCAATCAAAGCGATTTGATACATCTCATCATAATCACTCAACAAGCGATAGTTAACCAGCCACTTTTTAACAAGCGGATCAAAGCGTAAAGCAATCTCTGCAAATGAACACTCAGTAACCATTTTTCCCTCTTAAATAAGACGCACGCCTTCATTTATTCCGCGGTAAAGACAGGATACAGAAAATCTCACGGTTACGCACTTAGACGGACGAGGCATTTGCCTTGACCTCATCGACAACTTCGAAAATTTATGGTGAAGTTTTATTGAATGAAAGCTTCTTTCATTTTAGAAAAAAACAATGATAAAAAAAGCCCCTAATCGGAGCTCTATAACCATTCATTAGCTATTGCTTTTAGATAATCCCAATCTCTCTACGCTCTCTTTGATAATTGAAGGAAGTGTATCAAAAATTGACGGAAAATGGTAACCAAGTGCATCCGCCTTGGCATTTGAAAAATCATAAAGAGATATCATATAAGGTGATTAGAAAAAGGCAGTCATAATCGACTGCCTGAGTTTAGTTTAACACACCATATCCAATAGAAAAGACACCTGCTAAAGCAATGATAAGAATAATCCAATAGACAACCGAAGTGGTTCTCTTTCTTGCCTTATTGAGAAGCGTATCCATCATGCCTATAACTAAGAGACCGAAAAGTCCTTTGATCGTCGACCACACAAAATTATCTGCACTATATAATTTTGCCACCATGACAACGCCCGTAATAATAATAAGTATATAAAGGAGCCGAAGAATCATGTGTAGAATTCTAGCTGGTTTATTCGTCCCAATGATATACAGGATAAAGGTCAGTACAAAGACGATTAATCCCAATGTCCAAAAACCTACGTGAGCATGTAGCCACATCCACTACACCTCCCTCCAATGATGTTCATCTCAACATTATTATGTAATGATAATGATGAATCAAAAATCTTACAAAACTCTTCTCAAGCACCCTCATCCTACCACACTAAACATATAAGCTTCAACTTCCACATCCACTTAGTTAGATAACCAAGCGAAATGGCTACATTAAAGACCCCCACAGATCAACTCTGTGAGGGTTCTTCATCACCACCATTATAAGCTCAATGAAATATATTTTGTTTCAAGGTATTCTTCGATGCCTTCCGTACCACCTTCACGACCGAGTCCACTTTGCTTGGTTCCACCAAATGGTGCTTGCGCAGCAGATGGAACGCCATCATTCCAGCCAACAATGCCATAGTCAAGAGCTTCAGACAATCTTGTACCTCGTGAGACGTCCTGTGTATAGAAGTAAGCTGCCAACCCAAATGGCGTATCATTAGCCAAACGAATAGCTTCCTCGTCAGTCTCAAATTTTTGAATCGGAGCAATAGGTCCAAATGTTTCTATCTGCATCATTTCCATATCAGATGTCATGCCCGAAAGCACAGTGGGCTCATAAAAATAGGTCCCCTTGCTTGTATCAGCATGCCCTTGACCTCCGACAAGACATTGAGCACCTTTTTTAAGCGCGTCCTTTACCTGTCTTTCTACCTTTGCAAACCCATCCTTATCAATGAGTGGCCCTACTGCAACGCCCTCTTCAAGACCGTTTCCATATTTTAGAGCTTGCACTCTGGTCGTAAATTTTTCAATAAATTGGTCATAGATGCCTGATTGTACATAAAGCCTGTTAGCACAGACACATGTTTGACCACTGTTACGGAATTTGCTAGTTAAGACCATAGAGACGGCTTTATCTAGATCAGCATCATCACAAATAATCGATGGTGCATGTCCACCTAATTCCAAAGATATCTTTTTAATATGCTTAGCGCTTTTCTCCATTAAAAGCCTACCGACTTGCGTAGATCCTGTGAAGGTAATCTTACGAACACGCATGTCAGACATCACAGCATTTGTAAAAGCTTCTGGATCACCACAAACCACGTTAAACACACCCTGCGGTACGCCGGCTTGTTCAGCTAACTCAACGAGTTTCAAAGCAGTTAAAGGAGTTTGTTCTGCTGGTTTAATAATGATGGTGCAACCTGCTGCCAAAGCCGGTGCTAGCTTTCTTGTGATCATCGCCGCTGGGAAATTCCATGGCGTAATCCCAGCCACAATACCTACAGGCTGTTTGATCACCTTTATCCGATGATCTTCTCGAATACCTGGAACCGTTCGACCATAGACACGCCGTGCTTCTTCAGCAAACCATTCTATAAAAGAGGAGGCATACATGATTTCTCCTTCTGATTCTTTAAGAGGTTTACCATTTTCCAACGTCATCAGCTTAGCCAATTCATCCTTATGATCTAGGATAAGCCGGAAATACGCTCTTAAAATACGAGCACGATCGTCAGCGGTTTTGTTTTTCCATCCGTCTGAGGCACGATGGGCAGCTTCAATTGCCTGCTTTGTTTCTTCTTCTCCGCCATTTGGAACACTGCCAATGACTTTCCCAGTAGCAGGATCTGTCACTTCGATTTTATCAAGCTTCTCTCCCACCCACTTGCCGTCAATATAATTTAATAAATCATATTCAGCCATCTTTGTCCTCCTCCTCGTTACGTATTCTTTAATTAAGTCTTCACTTTTGAAGCGAAATTATTCTACTTCACAAGAAATCATCAACCTATGCTCTCGTCTTCATTATATACTACCAAGTTCGTCCCTTCACCAAATATACTCCTGGTTTTTCACCACCGTGTCTCAATGATAATAAAAATGAAAGATGCCTACCATTTTGTATTTGTACAAGGCTGATTTCCGAGATCCTTGTGATATTTTTTTCTAGCTTCTCCTACATAGCATAGCGAATGCGACTGCCTCGCCCTAAAGCTTCTGCTGGTTCAACCAAAATTTTCCTTGCTAAACGTTCGCGAAGCTCAGGCACATGGCTGATCACACCAATCGCCATATTTTCTGTATGTAGCTTTTCAAGAGCTGTCACAACCGTATCCAATAATTCCGGGTCAAGTGTCCCAAAGCCCTCATCTAGAAAGAAAAATTGCAAGGGCACTTCACCGCACAGCTGCACCTGCATGGATAAAGAAAGGGCGAGTGCGAGCGAAGTCAAGAAGGTCTCACCTCCAGAAAGGGTAGAAACCGGACGGCGAATGCTCCCATTAGCATCATCACGAATCACAAATCCTCCTGATGTATCGACCTCAATGGCATAACGCCCCTGGGTCAAATGTGCGAGTCTGTCCGATGCCATTCGACTTATCTGTATCAGTTGCTCTTCAGCAATGAATTCAACAAAACTATTGCCGCGAAAAACACTCTGTAACTTTTGCAGTTGTCCGTGTAGGCTTGCAAGCTTTACTCTCTCCATTTCCAACACTTTAAAACGCTTATTCTTTTCCTTAATCGACTGCCATTCCTTCTCCAATGCTGCCTGTCGCTTTAAATGCTGATCACGCCCATCCTCACTATCAGTCATTTGCTTTTGCAGGAGCTGCATATCTTCTTCGGTCAAACGCTCAGCGCCAAGACGCTGACTCAGACGTTTGATTTCCTGCACAAGATAACTATAGTGCTCATCAAAATGAGTTATTTTTGCACGCAAGGCTTCCACCATCGAATCCGACAGATAGACCTGTTGAACACTGGAGATAGTCTCAAACGCATGGTGAGTCAGCTGCTCTTGAAGCTGTACTTCCACCAATTGTTTTCTTTCACATGCTTGATCATAAAGAGCCTGAGCATTTGAATAATGCTTTTCTAGCATAAAGCTGTGCTGTTTTTTTTCATCCCATACATGTTTGCTCTCAGCCTCATGTGCTTGCAAGCTTGTCCATTCTTTTTCAAGCCGATCCAATGCTTCAAAGGGATCCACCTGCTTTCCCTGCAATATGACCTGCACTTGTTGCTCTAAGGACTGACGTGACCGACTGATTTCACCACAAGTCGCCCGCGCTTCTGTATACCGTTGTTCAAGGATCAGTCCATCCTTTTCTAATATTTCATTTTGTTGAAGGTCTTGATCAATCTGGTGCGTCAGCCGATCGGTTGCTTCTTGCGCCTCTTGAAATCTTTGATCCTTCGCTTGAATATCCAACTGCAATTGCTCAAGTGACTCCCTATCGATATCCGCATGATTGAGCTGCCATTCTGCGTACTGCGCTTGTAAGGCAGTGCTTAACTGCTCTGCATTGCGTTGATAGTCATTCACCTGATCCGACAAGGTGCTCCACTCCGATTCAAGCTTTGTATGATCGGTAGAAACACGACGAAAGTCCACTTGTTGACGTTGTAAAGCTGTATCAATCCCTAACACATCTTGCTTAAGTGCTTTTATCTCACGGTTTGCCTGATTTATCCACTGCTTCAAATCTTCTAGCTTCCATTCAGAAACTGGCAAGGGTTCTGACCTTGGTATAGCCTTCAAATCAGGTACGCTACCCTCTCCTAATTGTTGAATATGCTGAACCCTTTGTTCTAGAGCAGCCCGCTGACTACCAATGATTTGCACTGTCTGCTGAATCCACTCCCGACATTTTTTATAGAAGTGGTTCAGCTCCTCCAGTTGTTGCAAAGCATCCTCCACATCATCATCCTCTGCGATTTTCGTGTGATGGATGGAACCACACACTGGGCAAGGCTCTCCTGCCACAAGCTGTTGTGTTAATTGTTGAGCCAGGACATGTCTATAGGTCACTTGATACTGTTCTTCCCGTTCAGATTCCTTCACAGACAACCAATCTCGAAACACACGAAGCTTAGAGTCTGTATCAGCTAGCTTTAAAAAAACAGCCTCATAGCGAGAAAAACTCTGTAGAAGTCCTTCCAAAATGATGTTATATTGCCGCTCTGACGCAGCCATCTTTTCTTTAACAGCCTGTCGTTTCTCCATTGCTTCATCTAAACGCTTCTGCCACTCCTCAGAACTCTGCTCATCGTGCTTCATTTGCTGTTTATCCACAAGTGCCTGTTGTACGTGTTCTCGGTATGCACTCGTGACAGTGACCTCCTGCCTGACTGCTTGCCAACCTTGTAATTGCTCTTTTTTCTCCTTAATCTTCACCAAAAGCTGTTGTTGACGTTCCCTATTTTCTTGGAGCCCTTGTTGCTGTTGCTTGAGCTGCTCTTGTAAAACGTTGCCATGCTTTTGTTTTTCCAAAAGCTCGGTTTGTAGATGCTGTACCTTTTGTAGAGCCATTTTTTCTTTATCGTAATCAGGTTGTTTTCCAACCACAGCTGCTTGAGCCTGCCGATAGGCTTCAGCCGCTATTTGCTCTGACTTTTGACTCCTTGTAAATTGCTGTTTTGTTAACGTTAAACTCTTTTCGCCTTTCAGCACAGCTTCCTTTGCTTCCTCAAATACAGTGACATACGGCATCACCTTGGAGGCACGTTCTGCTTGCTTGACTTGCTGTCGAAACTGTCCTATTTCTTCCTGCTCGCTTTTTAGTGCTTGTTCTTTCTTTTCATAATCCAAGAGAGACCGCTGCATCTCCCACTGTACTTTCGCCTCATCAAAGCGCTGTTTAATGTCATTTAATTGCTCTTGATAGTCTCTAGTCGTTTTCTCCGCTTCTCGATACTGTACCTCTATGACCTGTAACGCCTCGTCAGAAGCATCTCCTAAACCCTGTTCTTCAGCTTCGATCGCTTCCAAACGTCGCTCCGCATGTGTCACGCGTTCTCGGATTTTTTCATTCAAACGATCCCCATATTTTTCAAGATGGAACAGGCGCTGTAACATACGTCGACGTTCTGCCCCCTTTAATGTTAGAAAATCTGCAAATTTGCCCTGAGGGAGGACAACCGCTCGTGTAAAATCATCATGGCTCAAGCCAAGAAGGGCTGTGACAGCTTGCGTGACTTCTCTTTCTTTATCTGCCAGCACCTCGTGCGTCGAACCCGATAATAAATGCAACCGACAGCTCCCCACAGTCAACCCATCACTTTTAGATCTTTTATAGACACGCTCTACACGATAGCGTTGAGGCGCTGTGATACCAAGATCAAAGGTGAAAGCAACCGAAAGCTCATTCTCTGCCTGATTTAAAATGCCTTGCGTATTCCCCGTAGCTCGCTCAACCTTACCATATAAAGCCAGCGTCATCGCATCAAGAAGGGATGACTTCCCGCTTCCCGTAGGACCGAAAATACCGAAGACACCTCCATCGACTAATTGAGAAAAGTCAATCATTTGTTTTTCTCTAAAGCTATGAAGACCTGCTACTGAGAGCTCAATCGGTCGCATCCATCCCACCACTTTCTTCCTCAGTTTCCTTCGCAATATCTAAAAAAAGCTTGATCAAATCTTGATCAGGCTCAGCACCCACCGTTTGTTGACGATAAAAGCGTTCAAATATATCCTGCAATGGTAGATCTGCCAGCCGTGTCAGCCGTCCGTCCATTTTTGACTCTAGATAGACGGGATGAATATGTATCAATCCCTCGTGTGCTTTGCGCAAATTTTGAATATCATGAATGCCTAAATCATCCTTAAGCGTGATTTCTAGATCAACCCAAGCATTCGCATCCCTACCAGCCTCAATCCATTGGTACACTTCCTCTAAACCCTGCTTAGCAGACCAGCGAATGAGCGGCTTGCCCGATTTCAAATAGATTTCTCGGATATCCGCCGATTTTCCGGGCTCACAATCAATAATCGTCACGGATTTTGGTTGATTAGCTTCAGAAAAGCTATAGGATAAAGGCGAGCCACTATAACGCCCTGGTGTCTGACCAAATGCTAAATTCTGGGGACGATGCAGGTGACCCAAGGCAATATAATCCGCACCGACATTTAACGATGAGGGAGATACCGTATAGGCGCCGCCGATCTGAATAGGTCGTTCAGAATCTGATTCTCTTCCACCTGCAATAAAAAGATGGCTCATGATAATGTTCACCGCCTGCTTTTTAAATGCTTGTGCATGCGAACGGAAAAGTGCAGACAAGCGTTGATCATAAGCAGAGCGGATCAGCTCCTCCTCATTCATTTCACTTAAACACTCGTTAAGCCGTGCTTCAGAAGGATAGGGAACAGCGCTGATAACGAGTTCCTGATGACAAAAAGGAACGGCGATGGTATGTGTCTTCTGTGACGGACGACCCACCAAGGTGATCCCATGAGTAAGGGCTAATGGTGACGCTGCCTCAATCCGCTCAGGACTATCATGATTTCCAGAAATAACAATGATTGAACGTCTTCCATCAAGAGAAAGTTGTTTCATTGTTTCATAGAATAACATTTCAGAAACAGCAGGTGGATTTACCGAATCATACACATCCCCAGCCATTAAAACAGCATCCACCTTCTCCTCATTAGCAATGTCGATGATTTCCGCAAGCACCGCTTCCTGTTCTTTTTGACGTGAACGGCCCTCCAGATTGCGACCTAAGTGCCAGTCCGCCGTATGTAAAAGTCGCACGCTTCTCCCCCCTTATATTAGCCAAACATTCTCCTAGCACCACGACTATAATGTGTATAAATAACCACCATCAAAAAAATACAGTCCGAGCTTCTCTACTTCTTGTTTCCAAATGCGCTTAATGGCAACCCGATAAAGTTCTAACTGTGTGCGATAGCGAGCCATGAGCGCTTGCTGCTGAGCATCTAGCGATTGAAGCTGTCCTGCAACCTGATCTGTTTTAAAATCCAGTAACACCAACCCTGACTCTGTTTCATATAAACAGTCGACAACACCTTGGACGAGTACCGTATCTCCCTCCCCTTGCCAATCTGAATAGATATCCTCTGTCTGAACAGCTAAAGAAAAAGAAAGTTCACGCACCACACGTTTAGCATGCAAAAGATCTTGTCCAATTTCCGTTTCAAAAAAATGCACAACCCTCTTGAAATCTATAGCCTCAGACTCTTCTTCAGTCAACAACTCCTGTTGCACCATGCGCGTTGCCTCAAGATCAAGGTGGCTCTGAGACATGGGCAAGGTGAGCTTCACATGCTGCATAAACTTATGCACAGCGGTTCCCCGTTCTGTAGGTGTCAATTGCTTACCGCTTAAAAAACGAGGGCGATCACCTAACGGTCGCCTAAGTTGCTCGATAAGTGCTTCATCATAGCCTTCGTTAAAATGCTCCTGCTGACGCTTAATTTCGGTTACAGTTTGCTTTGCCATGTATACCGTGGCCTGTTGATGAGCATACCTCCACGCTAAATGTTCAGCCACACGCTCATCCTCATAGGCATCGACAGGAAGCCAATTCTGCAATTGCCTTTCTTTTTCTAGGGGTTTCTCTTCTTGCTGCTCAAGCCCCCCAACAATATTGCCGCCTGCGTGAAGAACAGCCAACCACTGGGAAGGGTGTTGCTTCACAGGTTCATTGGTAGGGGAAAATCCTGCAAGATCATGAAGAACTGTAGCATCTTTATGACGTAAAATACTGGGGCCAAGCCAATCTAAAAAAGTCTTTGCCTGCATACGAGCGTAAGCAGATAACGTCCATGTCCCTTCACTCGCACCGTCACTCCATTTTTGCATCGCCTTTTCAGCATCTCTTAAAGTGCCTACAAGAATCAACTTTTCTCGGGCACGTGTTAGTGCCACATACAGGATGCGCATTTCTTCAGCTATGGTTTCACTTGCCATCCTTCTTTTAAGGGCTACATGAGGTAAGGTTAATGTTGTAAACCGCTTCACAGGATCAATATTTTTCGTTCCAAAACCTAGCGTTTTATGCAGCAAAACCTTAGCATTTACATCTCTAAAATTAAAGCGTTTATTGATTCCTGCAACAAAAACAACTGGAAATTCTAGCCCTTTACTCTTATGAATCGTCATCACGCGGACGACATCCTCTTGCTCGCTCAATGCTCTTGCTTCCGCAAGATCCCCACCCCTATCTTGAAGGCGTTCAACGAAACGTAAAAAGCGAAACAACCCACGAAAAGAGGTTTGCTCATATTGACGCGCTCGGTCATAGAGCGCACGTAAATTCGCTTGCCGCTGTTCACCTGCCGACAGACCCGCAACATAATCATAATAGCCCGTTTCTCGATAAAGCTGCCATATCAAATCCGCCAATGCACCACGCCGAGCACGATCACGCCAAGCTTCCAGCCTGTGATTAAACTCTCTCAATTTATGAGCCAGGTCATCCGTATAACTCTCGCTGTAATACCTCATCGCCTCATAATATTCCCCATCTTTTTGGGCAATGCGGATGCGAGCAAGCTCCGAACCTGTCAACCCTACTAGGGGCGACCGTAATACAGAAGCAAGAGGAATATCCTGAAAGGGATTGTCAATTGTTCTAAGCAATGCCATCATCACAGCAATCTCCGTCGCTTCAAAATAGCCCCTTGAAAGCTCCGCATAGGCGGGAATGCCTTTTTGCCTGAGAACATCCAATAACGTTGGTGCCCACGCTACTCCCGAGCGCAATAAAATGACAATATCACGATATAGTATCGGTCGATTGATCTTGGTTTCCTTATCATAGACCTCTTTTCCACCCTGAATCATCTCTTGAATTTGACCAGCAATAAAATGTCCCTCTAATTCTGCGGTTTCATAATCTTCTGCAGTCTCATCCTCTATACCGTCTTTATGCTCTTGACGATTGATAAGATGGAGCTCGGTCTCCTGTTTCTCTTCAGAGTAATAGGTGGCACCAAACCGTAAGGCTGCCTTGTCATCATAGGCAATTTCACCAATGGTCTCATCCATGATTTGTTTAAAAATAAAGTTGGTTCCATCCACTATTTCTTGCCGACTACGAAAATTTTGTGATAAATCAATGCGATACCCAGATGCTTCATCAGAAGATGAGTCATTCCCAAAACGCTTGTACTTCTTCAAAAACAAGCCGGGCTCAGCCAAGCGGAACCGATAAATGCTTTGCTTAACATCGCCAACCATGAATGTATTATCCCCTCTAGCAATATGGGAGATGATAGTCTCCTGAACAAGATTGGTATCTTGGTATTCATCAACGAGTATTTCTGTAAATTGAGAGCGATATTGCTTAGCAACCTCTGAGGCCAGCTCATGTCCCGGTTGTGACGCATCATCACGTAAAATGGACAGAGAAAAATGCTCTAAATCATCAAAGTCAACCACGGCTTTTTCTTTTTTCACCGCAGCATAACGCTGAGAAAAATCCTTGACAAACTGTACCAGCAACTGAACATACGGAGCCATATCCTGGAGATCTTCTAAATAGCTTGCAGGAGTCCTAGAAAATAGCTCCTCTTGAAGCTGGTTCAACCGCTTTTTGACCTCATCTCTTAGCCTCTTGACTCGCTCTTTCAAAGCCGGATCGATAGCATCACCTTTACAAGGCTTTAGCTTCATGAAAGAAATCTGAGAAAAAGCTTGATGAAGAGCCTCCCACGCTCCATGCACTTCTGCATAAAGCGATTGAAGCATCTGCCGATCTGCTTGTAACGTTTCTATATAAGGATGAGGACCACCTGGCTCAGAAGCGAGCGCTTCCGCTGTTTCCAATACACCGAGTAAGCCGTGCACAGTGGACCCCACCACTTGTTTTAAATCAGGTATCCACGGAAGGGTATCAATCGATGTGTCTGCAGTCACTTGATACGCATCAGCCATTTCATCCAACCAAGCTTCTGGCCAAGGATGACTGCGAGAAAAGGTATACAGCCTTTGGACGAGACCCATGAGCTCTGAATCACTGCGATCATTAGAATAACGATCGACAAGCTCATAAAAATGCTCAGCATCGTCAGCGCTGTAATAATCCTCAAAAAGACCTTCTAAGATATCCTCACGAATCAATGCCATTTCCGCCTCATCACCAATACGGAAGCTCGGGTCGATATCCAATTGATAATAATAGCGTCGAACCACAGACAAGCAAAAAGAATGAGAGGTCGTAATCGACGCTTTATTTAATAGCATAAGCTGATGCCGCAATCTAAGATCGCTCGGATGTTCTGCCAATTCTTTCTCCAAGGCATGTCCAATACGGATGCGCATTTCTGAAGCCGCCGCATTCGTGAAGGTAACGATTAACAAGCGATCGACATCGACAGGCTCCTTAGCATCGGTAATTTTTTGAATGATCCTTTCAACAAGAACGGCTGTTTTACCAGAGCCAGCCGCCGCTGCTACTAGCACGTCCTTCCCCTTTTGCACAATGGCCTGCCATTGATCGTCTGTCCATTGACTCTCCCTCGGCTTTTGTGGGTCCATGATCTAATCTTCCTCCCCTTGCTGATCTGATGCGGTCATATAGTGCGTTTTTAATTGCTCCAAAATAACATCATCCGCTGTTTTTTTTAAAAGACGATAGTTATTTTCTGGCTGAGTGGCATCAAATTGACAAAGTGATTTAAAGGCACAGTGCGTACAAGGCATGCGATCCTTTAATCTATAAGGTGAAATATCGATATTGCCATCGGTGATCTCGATTCCCACCTTTTGCATCGTATCTCTGACATGCTTGCGGAGTGCATCAAAGGTCTCACCATTGGCAACTGAGGACTGCTTAGTAAATGTCCCATCCATTTTAAAGGAAGCGGGAATACTATCAGAACGTCTAGACGTCAAGGTCTCGTCCATAAGTGTCAAGGTCTCCTCATCTTCAATCAACAATCCCTTCATCCTGAACTCCTTAAATAGTCGCTCCTCAAAATCTTCACCCGTCGGTTTCTCCGTTTCATTCAGCATGGGATTATGAACATGAAAGTAGAGGACACCAGCAGGATCAGCTGTCTCACCCAACCATTCTTTTGAGTGGGTCAACACCACATCTAAATAGGTGAGCATTTGCAAAGCAATTCCATAATAAACCTCAGCCACACTCACATCCTTAATGCTTGATTTATAATCAATTATCCGCAAGAAAAGCCCTCTGCTCGTCACTCCTTTATCAACACGATCAATCCGCCCAACAACCTGCATTGTACAGCCATTAAGCAGCGTGAATTTTAAAGGAGGTAAAGGCTGATTAAGACCAAAGGGCAATTCAATGCCCACAGGTGAAAAGCCACTTGTCTTCGCCTGACGATTCAATGCTAAAGCCACTCGGGTAACAACCTCTCGCATTTTCCTCCTCAAATAACGATAACGTGCTGAGCTTAAGAAAATCTCCCGTTGCAACCTTGACGCCAATCGCTCCACTTGTTCGACAGCAAGAGCCTCACATTCTTCTTTAGATAGATCAGCCCACTGCTTATTTTCCTTAAGCAATATTTCTGTCATTGCTTTGATAGCAGCATGAAAAAGCTCGCCAATATCTGGCGCCTCGAGTCGATAAACATCTCGCTCTTTTAAGCGCAACCCATAGTTGGCAAACTGAGCAAACGGACAGGCATTAAACAGCTCCATTCGCGATACACTCGTCTGAATATCCGTTCCGTAAAGCTCCTGCGAAGTCTCTTCCGGTAAGCGCTCTTCACGATTTGCATAAGAACGACTGCTCAACACCCGAATGGTTTGTTCTCGCCACTCCTCAGACTGAATAAACCAATTATAAGTCGCCCACCAGTACTCTGAAACAGGGTATCCTTTTTGCCAACGTCGAATATGTGCGGCAACATGACCCAGTGTTCGCGTTGAAGGCAAGATATAATCCCATTGTCTTCCCTCAGCGACTTCATGTGATGCACCTGAAGTGACCTGCACGCTAATCTCTGAAAAGTAGCGAGGCATCTGTGAAATCAAGGAGGAGGGCATGAGTGACTGCCCATCTTCGCTTGCTAGAGGATAAAAAATGTACAGGCGCTGACTTGGACTGGTCATCGCACGATAAATTAAAAATTCCTCATGAAAAAGCAAATCCCTTCCACTCGGTGCAAGCTCTACCCCATGATCACTCAGCCATTCCCTTTCTTCGTCTGATAGAATGCTATCCTCCGAATGCTTAGCTGGTAAGATACCTTCATTAACACCTAAGATAAATGTTGCCTTAATAGCATCTGTCCGAGTGCGATCAATTGTCCCAACTAAAACCTGATCAAGCGCAGGCGGAACAAGCGCAAATTGCAGAGCATCCAGCCCTGCTCCTAAGATTTCTGAAAAACTTTTTAAAGAAAGCGTCTCATCACCTATGGCTTCAACAAGCTGATCCAAGCAATCAATTAATGCCCGCCACACTTGATCATGCTCACGTGCCTCAGCAAGACGACCCTCCTTCTCCGCTTTAGTACGCAAAATATCAATCTTTCCAGAGACATTCAAAGATTCCAGAAACAGAAAAAGCTCTGAACACTTTTCCCATACTGTCGCTGCCTGTTGTATCTTTTTCTCAAATCCCACTAGAGGATCAGCAAGAGCCATCCGCCAATCGTCCAACTTCTTCTGCATTTCCTTTTCTTCACGGCTTTGCGGAACATCCTTTTCTGATAAACCACGATATTGCCGGTACTCCCACGGGGTACTATCTTTCCAATGCCTACCGTGAATACCAAAAGCGAGGACATAATTCTCCAGTTGTGCCACCGCCTCACGCATGTCTTCAACGCTCTTATCCCCAGGACAAAGCAAGTCGGTTTTTAACGCTCGGAAAACAGCTTCATATCTCCAATTTTGCAGCACTGTATCCAGTAAAGAACGGACCAACTCAATCAACGGATGGTGGTGCATGTCTCGTTTCTGATCCAGAAAGATGGGAATAGCGTAGTCCGTAAATATGGTTTCAAACAGATCTCGATAGGCAGACATATCACGCACTAATACCGTGATATCTTTATACCTTAACTGCTCATCACGAACAAGTCGGCATATTTCACGGGCTGTCTCTTCAATTTCTTCACGACGATTGACCGCTTCAACAATTTGGACGGCTCCGTCATTGCGTACTTGTTTAAAAGGACGCTCTTCAAATTTTTGTTCTAAATGGACAAGACTATGCTTTTCAAAACGCCAGACATCCTGTAAAATTTCTGGTTCTTCAATCGGCACCTTCGCCTCCCGAGCCAAAGTCATTAATCTTCCACAAGTAGCTGATGTCACTCGAAACAGTGTCAAATCTCTAGGAGTAGGTTCCTCATAAAGCCTATCTAGCGTTAGCGTCACCGTTACCCGCTTGGCATGACGCATTAAAACAGACAACAATGCTTGCTCCTGAGGCGTAAAGCTATCAAAACCATCCACCCAAACCTCAGCATCTCGTAAACTCTGCCATTTTGGCAGCCGCTCAGTAGCTATAGTTAAGTAATCATCACTATCAACATATTTATTTAATAAGGCTTTTTCCAGTTCATCATAAATGAGCTGTAAATCATGGAGTTTGTTTAATAAGATGGGATCCGCACTATCTTTTTTTAAAAACGCCCACATGACTCTCAAGTCTTCCGCTGATAAATTGTAGCGTTTAAATTCGCTGACAGCATGGTGAAAAATGTCATAAAACCCTTGTTGTTCAGCAGCTTTTTGAAAGATACGGAATTCATGCTGGTTGGCAAGCATAATCTTTCTCAACAGCATCGTCAAACCGATTTGATTGAGATGCAAGCGCGCTACTCCACCCACATTTTCTAATATTCTCAAAGCAAATCTTGAAAAACTATAAACATCTAAGCGTGTCATCCCAGTGAGACCAGGGAGCTTAGCAAATGAAAATTCTGTATGAAACGTCATTTGATCAGGAACAAGATAGATGAGCGGCGAACCGTCAGGGCTTTTTTTCAGCTCATGCTCTATCTCTTTAAAGCAACGGCTGGTTTTCCCGGTTCCAGCTCGTCCAATCATGACTCTTAATGACATCGTTATCACCACTCCATCACAGAAACTCTAAACCTATTATCGCACGATGATCAAATGAGAACAAGCAATCGTCTTAAGATGTTGAAAAGAAATAGTGAACTCATAAAAAAAGAAACCTTTTCAGGTATCTCTTCCGACACACAGGACGTGCTAGCTTCAGTGTTGGCACACGGATGTGCCGAGTTTAGCCGAAGTTCCTTATTCATTCACTATTGTGTCTCACTAAGGATTTTCAGCTGTTGCTTTTCCCGCAGGAGTCTTCGTAGGTTGCTTCCGCTAATAATAGAGAAGATGATTGGAGCAAAATACCCTAGCCTCTTGCGCTTGCTCGTTTTCGTAAAGGCATTATTAGTACTCAAGTGGATGAGAGCGAAAGGAACGAGACTCCTGTGGGAACAGCATGTGTCTGAAGACCCCACAAGAAAGTGTTTGGTGCTTTCTGAGGAGGCTGAGGCCGTGCCCGCGGAAAGCGAGCATTCTGTAGCGGACATCCATAACACTCAAGTGAATGAGAGCGAAAGGAACGAGACTCCTGCGGGAACAGCACGTGTCTGAAGACCCCACAAGAAAGTGTTTGGTGCTTTCTGAGGAGGCTGAGGCCGTGCCCGCGAAAAGCGAGCATTCTGTAGCGGACATCCACAGCATTCAAGCGAACAAGAGCGCAAAATTCCTGCGGAAACAACACATGCCCGAAGACCCACTTGAAAAGTGCCAACGCCTAAGCTAGCAGCATCTCCTGGACATCGAAAAAAGAGCGGTACCTACCAAAATATATTGGTGCGTACCGCTCTTTTCACTGATTGGGTTTTATCCCAGTCTCTTTGTTTTCGTCTAATGCCTAGTCCTCATCCCATACTTTAACTTCTATCATAACGTCACCATTTTGCATCGCACGTGCTGTTTCAAGCCCGTCAGTTACTTGACCAAATACGGTATGAACACCGTCAAGATGGGGCTGTGGTTCATGTACGATAAAAAATTGACTCCCTCCAGTGTCCTTTCCGGCATGCGCCATGGAAAGAGAACCAGCAACATGTTGATGAGGATTGTCCTCTGTTTCACACTTAATCGTGTAACCTGGACCACCAGCACCTGTGCCTGTCGGGTCGCCACCCTGGCTAACAAACCCTGGAATCACACGGTGAAAAGTAACATCCTTATAAAAATCTGAGTTGGCTAATTTTTCAAAGTTAGCCACCGTCCCAGGAGCTTCGTTGGAAAACAAATCAAATTTAATTTCTTCGCCATTTTCCATCTTGATCAAACCTTTTTTCAAAACAACTACCTCCATTTACATAGGATTTTTTCCACTGCTTGCTTTATTTTACACGACAACGAAAAAAAGACCAAATCCCAGGAATGGTTTTTATCAAATCACCATTAACATTTTATCTGAATCCCAAAGTAAGCTCAACGTCTGTCCATCATGCAGCTGCCCAATGAAACCCTCTCCCTTTATAAAAATGAGAGGGCACCATATCCCAGCGTCGCAATGCCAGCAGCAAGAACGGCAGATTTCAATTTAAAACGAGAATAGGAAACAGCTTTTAAATCTAATACACCTGCCATCGTGTTCGTATCATCACTTAAAGGGGAAGAAAATGTTCCGAAGACGCCGCTAGCAAATACAGCTCCGACAACAATGGATAAATTTGCTCCAGAGCTATGTGCTAAAGCAATGCCTAAAGGCATTAAAATTCCCCATGTTCCCCATGAAGAGCCAATAAAATAAGAGATAATCGCTCCTAAAACAAACATGACGGGCGGAATAATCGATGTAGGAATCCAAGAAACATGACTGGTGACAAAATCAGAGAAGCCCAATTTATTCGTCACAAGTGTAAGCCCCCAAACCACACTTAACAACACAATGACATTCATCAATTCATTTCCTCCATTAATAAATTCCGTCACCAGATCTCCCAAAGTAAATTTTTGTATCATGTAAAAAATGAATGCCATCAATGTTGAGATAATAAGAGCGACAAGCATCGCATTGAGTACATCCGCCTTGATAAAAGCCTGCACAACTCCCTTGGCTCCATGGCTCTTACCACTTAAATAAGTAAGAAACAAGGTCAGCACAATATCTAAAGCAAGCGGGACGATAAGATTAATCGGTCGTACGGGCAAATCCTTTGCGACAACGGGATGACAATCCTCCCAGCCTTTTGCCTCCGCTTGTTTCTTATTTTCTGGTTTTGATGCTTTTTTAACCTTGTTTTTATCTCGATGAAAAAAGCTCAAATAGATCCCAACCAAAATCAAAGCAATGGAGAAGAAATTAAAGGGCACACTATGAATATAGAGCTCATACGGATCCCCATCGATCTTTTCATTTTTCAAAGAAACATCGATAACGGATGTCATGTAACCAACAAAGGCTGTTGCAATAGGAATCAACGCTATCAATGCTGTTCCTGTCGTTTCAATTACATAGCCCAATTCCTGACCTGACATTTTTATTTTTTGAATTAACGTACGCATAATCGGGCCAACCGTCACAATCCGAAAGGTAGGTGAACTAAAGGTCCCAATCGTCGATGCCCAAATAAGCACCAATGCCTGCCGCTTGGTTTGAACATGCTCCGCCGACCATTTGACAAAGCCTTTAATGCCCCCTGAATACTTCATAATGCCAACTAAACCTGTGAAAATATAGAGAAATAAAATAATTTCAATATTGCTTTTATCTATTAAAGCTTGAATGACAAAAACAACAGCGGCTCGAATCCCTGCAAAGACATGAGGACGATAAATATAAGAGCCCACAATCAGACCTAATGTTAGTGCCGGCAAAACCTTCTTAGTGATTATAGCTACAGGAATAACCACTAAAAGAGGTACAATAGACAGCCAGCCTCCCCCCATGAATCATCACTCCCTTACGTTGTATGTTGGTCATAGTTTGTAACAATAGGGGAAAAATATGCTTATGACATCCTAGGAGTGATTCCGTTGGCTACACATAAAAAAAGAAGGCCTCTCAGTCCACCGCAATTCCTGGCACTTCTCTTAACGATGACGATCCTGATCGGAACCCTTTTACTGAAATTGCCTGCCTCTACTGAGCGCCCCATCTCCTGGATGACGGCTTTATTCACGTCTACCTCCGCTACAACGGTCACGGGATTATTTACTGTGGACAATACCACTATATTTACCTCGTTTGGCGATATTATTATTTTGATCATCATCCAATTAGGTGGATTAGGGATCATGACATTCGCCATTCTCATCTTTCTATTAATAGAAAAAAGCATTTCTATCAAACAAAGCCTCCTGATTCAAGAAGCATTGAATCAAAACTCTCTGGGAGGAATCGTTAAGCTTATTAAGCGCCTTTTCACGTTCTCCTTATTTTTCGAAAGCCTTATGGCACTCTTGTTCGCCTTCCGCTTCATTCCTGAACTCGGTTGGAGCAAAGGGATAGGCTATGCTATTTTTCACTCTATCTCTGCGTTCAATAATGCAGGATATAGCCTTTGGCCTGATAGCTTAACCCGCTACGCTAGAGATCCAGTGATCAACATTTTATTTTCCATATCCATTATGCTTGGTGGATTAGGGTTTACTGTTCTGAATGATATATGGGATAAAAAAAGATGGAGAGCGTATCTCCTACATACGAAGGTCATGCTTCTCGGTACAATGATGATTAATGCCATCGCCATGATCGTGATCTTTCTGCTAGAATACGATAACCCCTTAACCCTTGCCCATTTGCCATTCCATGATCGCGTATGGACAGCCTTTTTTCAAGCAACAACCACACGCACGGCGGGATTTCATACCGTCTCCATTCAAGATTTGCACCCCGAAACTCGCTTTTTAATGATGATTTTAATGTTTATCGGTGCTGGATCCGTATCGACGAGCGGTGGAATCAAATTGACCACAGCAGTCTGTTTGGTGATGATGGTCTATGCCTATATTCGCAAACAAAATGAACCGACGCTCATGCACCGATCCATTCATCAAGAGGCTATCTTCAAGGCTTTAACCATTACCACTTTATCTATCGGTATGATTTTTACTGCCATCTTTATCATGCTTATCTCTGAAAAATCCTCCATCACATTTTTTCAAATTGCTTTCGAGGTGGTATCCGCCTTCGGAACAGTCGGTCTTTCCACAGGAATCACGCCAGAGCTGAGCCCGGTTGGACAATGGGTGATAATCTTAGTCATGATCTTCGGTAAGCTTGGCCCCCTGACCATGGTATTCTCCACATCTTCGCGAACTCAGGATCATATTCGCTACCCGAGCGGCAAACTATTTATCGGGTAGCCCTTCCCCTTCCTTTTCTTTGATTTTCTGACGAGATACAGGGCGAACACCGTACAAGCGTTTTTCTAACCACTTTCCAAGCAACCAAAACACCCCCATACCGATGATGATTGGAATGAGCCAAAGTGGATGAACGAAAATATCACGCCAATCCGCGCCGATGAACGTAACGATGGCGATCATCACGACTTTTCCCAGCATGGTAGCATAAAAAAATGCATAGGCATTCATTTTCGAAAGCCCTACAACAGTATTCATCAAAGAAGAAGGAGCGAAGGGGATCGATGACACAATGAAAACAGACCCAATTCCCCTACAGTTCACCCAATCAAGCATTGATCGAATCTTTGTACTCTTTTCCAAGAAGGCAAGCAATTTTCGATGTGCCAGCCAACGAACAAACATAAAAACAATAAAGGAGCCAAGAACTGTTCCTATCCACGACAATAAAAACCCGACAAAAAAACCATAGGTTGCTGCGTTCGCCAAAACAATGACAACAAGAGGAAGCGGCGGTAAAATCGCTTCAAGCAAGGGCAAAAGGATCCCAAGAAAAATCCCTAATCTTTGATAGCTCCGCAATACATTCCCAATATTTTCAAGTGTCATATGAATGGACAACCAATTGTCGACATCATGAAAAACCGTCATATAACAGTGACTCCTTTGATCTGATTGTCAGGTTGTTATGCAAGAACGCCTAAGGCAACCTATTCTCCTCTATGCCTTTTAAACACGTCCTCCTTTTTATACACACCTTGCTCGAGGGTAAGCATCTTAGAACCAGCAGGCATGGAAAATCGGGCAATGAGTCTTACACGATCCTAGCATAATCGCAGATAACACTTTCATGCTCAACTTATGACACTTCTCGCTCACAATGAGGTTTAGTGAACATTCTTTACCTTTTTCTCTCCACACTATGCTATCCTAAACAAAGGAGGTGCAAAAAAATGACAACTCATTCATTTACCGTTCAAGGGCAATGGACTGGTGGTCGTGATGGCAAAGGTCAGATTGCCGCAACAGGTCTACATTCACCAATTTCTGTGGATGCATCCATGGGAGGACAAGGCATAGGCACCAATCCAGATGAACTCCTTATAGCTTCCCTACAGTCCTGCTATCTCATGACATTGGGCATTCATTTAGAAATGAACAAACTCTCCTATCACTCAATGGATATTCGCTCTGAAGGCATCGTTAGCGAAGAAGGTGGTCTTCATTTCGAATCGATTACCCACTATCCGGTTCTAGTCTTGGAAGCCTCAGCAAATACTGCCGATTATAAACAAGCAGAAGATGTATTGGCTAAAGCAGAAGAGCATTGTATGATCTCCAAAGCATTAAAGGGCAATGTTCACATTCATGTCCATCCAACTATCATGCAGCATGAGGTTGAGCATCAATAACAAGGAACGAAGAGAGCAGTGGGTGTTTCCACTGCTCTACATCTCATGCTTATCGGTATTCTGCTGTTTAAATGCCTGAACGATATGCTTTTGAGCCGTTCTAATCCTACGAACAAGATCCTTTGTTTGACTTTGCGTATATTGGATAGCAGATTTTTTATCCTGAACATCCTTGATTAAATCCGCTGTTGTTGCTTGTAAATTCTCCTGCTGCTTGACGATAGCTTCACTAGCTTTTCTAAGGTGCTCTGTCTTTTTAGACACATCGACAATCACTGATTTCATAGCTTTTGCTTCCACAATCACCCTAATGATTAGCCAGATTAATGCTAAAGCAATAATTCCTAAGCTCACCCAAACGATAATCAGTTTAACCACCTCCATTAAGCGGCAAAATCATGCCATAGCTCATTTCATCATTATCTTAACACTTCTGATCAACAAAGAAATCTTTTCTTTACTAAGCTTCCCTATTTAATGCACCCTTAATCTTATTTAATCTGGATGCTTATCAACCAATTGAGACGGCTTTTCTCGTCCTAAAGTTTGATCAAGAATGACGGCAATGACAACACCGACCACCAAGCCATTGTGAAGGATGGAAGCCACAACACTAGGCAATCCAGCAAGCGCAGCTTGTGGGAGAAGAAGAATTCCTGTACCCGCCATGAGGGATAATGTTGTTACAGTCACTTTTTTTTCTTTGTGCAATTCACTTTTTAGCTCATTCAGACCAAGACCAATGATGCCCGCCATCGACATAAAGAGGGTAGCATAACCAATCGGAGCAGGAAGTCCGGCAAAAAACCCCATGATAATCGGAAAGAAGCTAAGGATTAAAATAATAGATGAGCCAATGAGAAAAGGCAGACGTTCCTTGATTCTTGTCATTAAAATAAAGCCGGCAGAGCCGGAAATTGGCACGCCACCAACCGTTGGAAAAATACCTGCGAGGATTTGGTTAATACCCATGATAAAGCTTGTTCTTCGCAAGCTTTCATCTCTCTCTGGCTTGACAACCTGTTTGACAGCATTCACGCTCGCAATCAGATTGGTCAACAATAGAAGACCCGTCAAACAGGCAGTAATGACCACCCCAAGATTAAAGGTAGGTCTGCCCCACGCAAACCAATGCGGCACGGAAAATACTTGATGAGCGGCAACGACATTGTTACCGGTTAATCTAAAGACAGCAAATAATAGCCAGCCAATGATCAAGCTAAATAACACAGAATAGTTTTTGAAAAAGCCAATGCGAAGCCGTGATAACACAATAGCGATAGCAAGTGTGATCAATGACAGAATCGCAACCTTTCCATCGAGCTTCCCCTTCTCTGCACCGAGAATGCCCTCAACAAATGGCCCGCTCAATTGTAAAATCAACAGAATAAGATATGTTCCAATGATGGTTGGTGTGAACAATTTTTTGACAACATCAATGAGATTTAAAAGTGCTAATACAAGAAACAACGCACCAGAAATAAACAACCCTAACTCAAGACTGCTGAGAATGCCATAACTATTATTCCCCACCGTCGCACCACCAGCATAGGCAAGAAAAACACCCCACCATAAGCCCGCTGGTCCCTCCATTAATGGAAGCCTATGTCCCAAAAATCCTTGTAACAAAGACGTTAAACCCATCACAAAGAAGGTGCGCTGCAAAAGCTCTGCGGTTTGATCTGCTGAAAACCCATAAGCAAAGGCAACAGAGACAGGAGCAACAATCGTACCCGCTAAAATAAAGACCATCCATTGAAAGGAAGACAAAGTTAATCTACTCATAAAAAATCTCCTACGTATAATTTAATTAGGTAGTTATATTTTAACAAATCGAGATGAAAAGTATAGTGATAAAAACCTTAACATACCAGAAAAATTAAACCTATTTGCCGCACAAAAAAGCCACTCGTCACAACAATGAGTGGCCTTCTTATATGCATGTCTCTACCACCATCCAAATGGCGTACTTCCCGGATAAGGATGGTAGCCATATAGATTGCCCCAATGAGGATTGGCAGAATAACCGTGTGGATAATCATGTCCGGAATAATAAGGGTTTGGATAAGTCTGCTGAACCTGCCTCTTACTTTGCGATTGAATGGCACCAACGATCACAAGCAAAATGAACAAAATAAGATAGAGTGTAAACTCCTTTTGTCGGTCCTCCCTTGTATATTGATCCACAACACGTTCCCTCCATTTAAGAAGACATCACTGCATCATATGCAGCTCTTCAATGAAAGGTTTCATCGTATATATCTTCACTCATGTCCACATCCTTGCATATGTTCAGACAATTTTTCACGAACTTCGTGAAAGGCATAAAGCTGTCCACCAAAACCTGTTACAAATTGCTCAGCATGCCTCTGCTCAGCAAAGGGAAGAACTTGGGGCTGACAACAGCCAATATTCAATGATGTATCCATAACAAACCACGCTGCCATAGCACTGATCGTTGTATGACATAAAAAATCAAAGCACAGAGCTTGAACAACTTTGTCTTCGATTTGTTGATGCCGTAAAAGCCCACAATGAGCACAACATGCCATTTCCGTGGTATGATCTTTTAAAAACAAACGATATGCCAAATGCGCTTTAATCGAACGACCACAGTGAACACAGCGCGTTTCCACAACTTCTTCAGTTGAATGTGTCGTTGCCAATGTAATGCCACCAAATGTCTTCACGATGACACCCTGATCGATTAGTGGCTTAATATCACGATGAATGGTCATCTCTGATACACTAAAATGACGACTAAGCTCCTTGATTTTTATATGATGTTTGGACTGAATGAACTCTTTGATCTGCTTTTGGCGCTCAATAGGTAGCATACCCATCCTCCCACTCATCTTGACACACTTTTCTCACAATCTCGTCACAAGTTTTTCATTCTTCACTCAGCCATTTTTTAAAGTATGATATACAATGTAAAAGGGTATAAATGTTATAGTTTGTTATTTTTCAACATATTCTATCACTAAGGAAGAGGAGGTGTCCAATTGAAAAATAAAATCATCACTTGCATCGCATTATTATTATTTATTATAATTCCACAAACAGCAAGTGCACACGCTCACCTGCTCCAAGCAACACCTGATAACGGTCAACAATTAAACCAAGCTCCCAATGAAATCAAACTGATATTTAATGAGCGGCTACAACCGGAACTTTATTATATAAAGGTCTACGATTCCAAGGGTCACATCGTATCACAAAAGACCAAAATGTCAGCAGATCACACGACACTATCAACTAAATTGAAAACAATACCCAAAGGGATATACACGGTAAACTATCATATCATCTCTGCAGACACGCACCCTGTTGAGTCTTCCTATTTATTTTCTTTTGGACAATCATTATCTAGCGCAACTATTCCCCAACCTAAAGCATCTCCAGGACAGAATGGAGATGGCTGGCAATCCATCATCCTTCATGCTATTTATTATCTTTTACTATTAAGTGTCTTAGGTTGGATGTTAATGAGTACATTGCGACCAAGTATGGTAAGAGAGGGCTTCCGATGGTTCTTTAGCCTAAAGGTCTTTTTATTCATTATCTCCTTACTCGTCAGCCTTAGTGAACTCTTTCAATCCATTTCTAAGTTTAATGGACATGAACTCAATCTCTTTTTATTCCATACAACAACGGGTATTTTTGCGCTCGCACGCGTTTGTTTGGCGCTTATCATTCTGTTCCTTCCGCAAAGATCTCGCTGGTTTAACGGAATCGTCTTTATCGCCTTTATTGCACTAGAAGCCCTCAGCGGTCACGCGATCAGCTTTTCTCCAAAATGGGTTTCAGTGCTTCTCGATGCCATTCACTTAATCGGCGCAGCTTTCTGGGTCGGCGGCTTGCTTTACATCGCTCTTCATTGGAAAAAAATACGAGAGAACATGCAGGGATTTTTACCCTTTTTCTCTAGAGGTGCCTTTATCAGCCTCATTGCTTTAACAATCTCAGGCATTCTGACAACTCTGATCTTTTTACCAAGCATTACCGAGATTGTCGATAGCAATTGGGGAAGACTGATACTTTTAAAAACCTTGCTGGTCATAGGTGTTTTCATCACCGCCTCTTTCATGCGCAAACGCTTAAAAAAGCAACAAAATACTTCTTTTTTAAGAGGATTCAGAATTGATTTTATCATGATGCTGACAATTATCATTATTGTTGGGGCTATCACACGAATGAGTCCAATTCCGCAAAACACACCGTTGGATTGGAAAACAGAGAGCAACGGATTCGTCACAGATTTGTCCGTTAGCCCTCGTGAACCGAGCGTCATTAATCGTTTTCAACTCACCGCTCGCCACCAAGATCTACGCATTCAAAATGTACATCTGATTTTGAAAAATCCGGACAAAGGCATATCAGGGTTAGATATCCCCTTAAAGAATATCTCAAGTAAAACAGACAAGCACACAAAAATTGATGTCTTTCAAGCTCAAGGCAACTACATAACGCTTGCTGGTCACTGGCAACTTGAATTACAAATTCTTGATAGCGAAGATGATTACACCGTTCTCAAGAAAAATATATCTATCTACCCCAACCAATAATTATAATTAAAGGAGAGGATTTTTTTGAAAAAGTTTTTAATGATGATTCCAGCTATCGTGTTAGGTATTTTCATTTTCTCAAGCATGGCAAGTGCTCACGTGAAGGTTCATCCATTCGAAGTGACAGGAGATTCTTTCCAAGAATTTACAGTTAATGTTCCTGTAGAAAAAGACATTCCTACAACTAAAATTCGACTTGTTATTCCTAGTAGCGTCGACGTGTCTACTTTTGAACCAAAAGCCGGATGGAACTATGCCACACAGAAAGATAAAAATGGCAAGATTACTGAAGTCACCTGGACAGCACAGGGAAAAGGATTACTCCCAGGTCAATTTGATGAATTTAACATCTCTGCTCATGTTGCAAAAAACGCCAAAAAAATTAGTTGGAAAGCCTATCAAACCTACTCAGATGGCAGTGTTGTCAAGTGGATTGGTCCTGAAGATTCCGAAAATCCTGCTTCCGTAACAAAAGTAGTCGCTGCCGATGCCACAGATACATCAGCTACCAATGATCAACCTTCAGGACAAAATTGGGGACTTTACCTTTCTATTATCTCCATTGTTTTTGGCATCATAGCCATCATTATTGCGCTTGTGACAAGAAAGAACTCCAGTGAGAAATAAGGATCATTATCTAAAGCGATGGAACATCTATCGCTTTAGATAGCTTTCATACTTTATCAAAGGCGGAGGAGAAGGAATAAAATGCCAAAAATAATCAGTTTTATTTTTGCTCTGCTCCTATTTGGTTCACTTGTACCACAAATAAGCTCTGCACACTCTGAATTAGTAAAAAGTACACCTGCCCAGGGCGGAAAAGCATCTGGATCTGTTACAGCTCTGAATCTAGAATTTGGAGCTGCTGTTGAACAATTTCTTGATCTCACACTGACTGATACCAATGGCCACACCTACGCACTTAAAAAGCCGATCATCAAAGAAACACAAGTCACCATCCTGCCCAAAACACCCTTGAAAAAGGGGCAATATAAACTGTTCTGGCATCTGATTGGGATCGATACCCATAAAGTACATGGCTTCTTGGTTTTTGGCGTAGATAACACTGCTCCAAAAGCTTCAGCCATCGTGGCTACCAACGAATCGTCTCAAGATGATCCCGTACAAGCTGTGGAGCATAATCATAAAACACCGCTGTACATAACGATGATGATCATCTTTGCCGTGGTTATGTGTATAGGACTCTTTTTCACTTTTCGAAAACAGCCTGAATAGAAGAAAAAGGAGGAAGTCTCTTGTTCTTTGTCTGGATCACCGAATTTCTCTTATACACTTGCTTCTGTCTCTTAACAGGAACCTTAATTTTTTACAGTCTACCAGAGCACCGGCGTCCCAATATTTTTGTCCCTAAGCGTCTGTTATTATGGACGACAGTTGGCACCGGCGTTCTATCCTTTGCACCTATTCTGAGCACAATGTTTACCCTAGCAAAAGGTCTTGGTTTCTGGGTAAGCTTCAAAAGTACCTTGTTGGTCTTCGACGCAGGACAAGCGTGGATCTTCACATTGGCCATCGCTATATTGCTCTTTGGGTTAATTTATTTTAATAAACTGCATGCCGATATCTTTCTGGCGCGCATTGGATTGATTCTATGCATCCTATTGATTGGCGGCTATGCGCGTTCCAGTCATGCTGCATCCCTAGAACCTATCGCAGGCTTCGCTTCCCATTTTTTTCATTTGTTTTTTGTCAGTGTATGGGGAGGGTGTCTTTTTGTAGCGGCTTGGCTGAGTAAAGATGAGCGCAACTGGGGGCGCTTTTTAGCGTGGTATACGCCACTCGCCTTAGTCTCGATAGTCGTGATTATGGTAGCCGGCTTTCTGACAATGAGTATTGATATTGCAGCACCTATCACTCATTCACTAAGTAGCTCGCTTCCCCATACGCTTTATCGGTACAAGCAAAGCTTCTTTTCAAATTATGGCCAAGCACTGCTCATTAAACATCTTTTGGTTATCCCATTGGTTTTGTATGGTCTATTCAATGGCTTTTTCCGCAAGACGATCAAACGCTACCACTCGATTAAATGGGCGCGGGCTGAAAGCTTTGTCATCCTATTTATTTTCGCTGTCACCGCCTTTATGGGGCAGCAAGCACCGCCACACCAGCCTGACCAATATTTGCAATTATATGGACCCAGCCCGCTTTTTTTAGCACTCTATCAAAAAAATATTCCGAACAATTTCGTGGTCAATTTCCATTTCAATGTCTTTAGCTTTATCTTTATTGATTTTTGCCTGCTTTTTATACTCATGATTGTTTTAAGCTTTGTTAAAAAGCTACCCAGTACAGTAGCTCTATTAATGACGCTTGGATTTCTCGCCAGTGGTTATTCCAGTGTCATGTCTACCATCGCTTAAATAGCATCAGGATCATGCCCATCCCGTGTTTGCTATGTTTTCACATAAAAACAAATCGGAATGATGGCATGATCCAGCTTTTAACTTAAACTATAAAAAGAACTACCTCATCTAAAAGCAGTTCTTGAAATGGCTATATTTAATTCATCAAAAGATCAATCTTCTCAAAGAGATAATCCCTTGCACCATCTAAATAGTGCACAGCAACTTGGTCATTCGCTAGCTTCAGATAGGCATTTAAAACAAAATCTGAGAGCGTATCATCGCCCGCCTCTTGAATCACTTCAAGCACCAATCCACCTGTTTTTTCAGGCTCCCTATCCATCAAAATTGCCGTTTTAAATTCACCAATAATCTCCGTGAGAATCTGTAGTCTCTCTAAGTAGCTCACACGCTTCACTTTTCTCTCTTATAAAAGTTTATTTTCTAATAGTATAACATAACTTCACCTACTAGCATTCAAAACGTTAATTCTAACCGTAGGTATACTAGCTATGCATGTTAAGAATTACCGATCCTCAAAGGCTATTATTGAATCACACCACATGCGATTCTTGCCCCCGAATTCCCTGAAGGATTGGTCATTTGATCGTCAATCTCCTCATGAATGATTAACGCCGATCCGTCCAAATCTCGTAGCGAATTTTCCCTATCTTTCACCAGAGTCACTCGTGGACTTATAAATATCGTATTAATTTTGCCATAGGCATCGGCATTGATGTTTCTCAAATCTCCAGCATGTGGTCCTTTAGGATTTTTAAGTCCATGTTCTTTTTTAAACGGATTAAAATGTTCACCTGCACGACTAAAATTAGGTCCCTCACATCTGCCTATTTTGTGAAAGTGAATGCCGTGAAAACCGGGAGTGAAGCCCTCTGCAATCACCTGGATAACAACACCATTATGCGTTTCTACCAGCTTTGCTTGACCCATCACTTTCCCATCTGTTCCCTTTAAAGTGACTGTATAAGATTTCCTTATCTTCTCCTTCGCATGAACTTCTGGTGAGGCAATTAAACAAATCATAGCTATCATCAGAGTAAGGACTAAGCAACCGAACATGCCTTTTTTCATCTCACAACCTCCATGATCACATCATATCATGTATAGTTTGAGCAAATTTTACAGATTCATTCCTTTAAAACTAAGCAATCCTTAACCTGTAGATTCATCCAACCAAGCTATCTATCTCCGGATCATGAACAGATAAAACATCATAATAAGCCTCTGACCTGATTCCATTCTCCTGTTGAAGAGTAACAGGAATCACTCGTTGTGGACGTAGCACCGGATAAGTCTCTGTCATTCTCCCAAATAAGAGACCAGAAAGCATAATGATTCCAATGATTGAGGTAAGCATGAAGGATCTAAACCGTGCGCGACGGGGGAGCGACCGATCCAGAATCAACGTACGACGGAGACGTCGTTTGACCTTCTTTTTGGCTTCTAAAACTCTCATAAGCTCCTCTTCTCGCCAACACTCATTATTATCACTCATGCCCGTGATCCCCTCCAAAAAACGACGACCAATCTTCCTTAAGCAACTGCTTGCGCAAATTACTCAATCCATAACGTATTAAGGATTTTACCGTGCCGATAGGCTTGTCCATAATGGCAGCTAACTCTTTTTGTGTTTGATACTTAAAATACTTCCCATACACAGCTTTTCTTTGAATATCAGGCAATTGATGCATCGCCTGCAAAACCCATTCACGATCCATGTGCTGCAACACCACTTCATCAATAGCAGGCTCCGCACGAGCTGGATTTAAAGATTCTATGTAATCCTGTGAGCGCTTTGTTTTTCTTAAACGATCAATGTAACGGCTTTTTATCTTGATTGCCAACCATGTTTTGACGCTCCCTCTACCACTATCAAACTGTTCGGCGTGACGAAAAATATCTACAAACACATCATGACATAAATCTTCTGCCTCACATGTATTTTCTGTCATTCTTAACGCCAGCCGATAAACATATTGGAAATAGATTTCATAAAATTGATCAAATGCTTGTGTTGATCCTAAGCTGATTTTTCTCAATAAAGCCCCTTCAACTTGATCCATGATGCCACCTCCCTACATGCCTGATCATTCTCAACAAGCTACGCATAACAAAACATCGTCAATGTGTTGTGTCAAATGACTTCAGCTCTCTCCCAAAGCGAATAATTATCGCAAACAGCCCCCTCTCACTATATGTCCCTCGACGTTTTCTCTTAGAAGTATCCGGGAGATATTCTTCTTTTATATTTTACTATGATTCTTCTTGATAAAAACCAATTATTAGAATTTTATAACAAATAAACAATAACTTGATATGACAAGAGATTCATTTTATCCTTTGCCTCGATGAATGCTCCAATCAAAGAGCCAAGGCTCAATACAAAAACTCCCTACTAATAATCCTAAATTCTTATTTTAAAAGCAGCAGAATTTTTTTCAACTATTGTGTTTGAGTCTTCATCGGTCTACGCTCATGCTCAAGTACCCTATACCTCTTGTTATTATAGCCACTCATGTTAACAACAAGCAAATTGATCTCCTTGAGAAGCTGAAACTGATGCCCTCGAAAATATGTGTCCAAAAACCATTCACCTTAAACCTTTATTAGATTTAAGCATTAAAAAATATGACGAAGTCATTTATAATCAATTTCTTATTAATCTCATATTTAGGAAATATAATATAAACGCCCTGAAAAAGTGATATCTTCGCTAGAGGAAGGGACTGATTAACTCTTAAAACACCAAACCCTAGGAGTTTAGATACTATATTTTTAGACAATTTTATAATTTAATTGACAATTATAGATAACTTGATTTAAGCTTGGACAATTACGTAACACTCCTCACATAAAATGAATGGACCTATGACCACAACGCTACACTCAAAGAACGATAGAACATGTCTTCAAAGACACATACTTATTCACAAAATCAACAGAAAAATAATTGTATTTTAAAAACATACCATTAAATATAGTCATCCACATGGTCATATAGAACTGTTTTTATGACCCTAAATGTTATCAAACACGTCACCAATTAGAAAATAAAAGGAACCCTTCAATAAGATCACTGCTCCTTTTATAAGAATTTAGAACTAGCTAACCAACTGCTTCTCTTTTGAGGGCAATAAAAAGCTAATATTGCTCAATATGATAGGAATACCAATGAATGCGCAAATTCAATATATGGGGATAACTACTAAAAATCAACCATCTTTTCGATAGTCGATAAATGAGAAAAACAGCTATCCAAGTTCCTTGCCGACCCCTCTAGTAAATGTTTGGGGTCATGTAAATAGTGCTATGCAACTATATGAATGGTAAACAATTCATGCTATACTTAATTGTGTCATTATTTTCCTATGACTTTGACGTAAAAAGCCATGTGGAAATATAGCACATCGCTCTTTAAACTCACAGATGTGTTGTCACTAACTCTTATCCCATGTAAGGAGTGTTACGTAGTGTCCGTATATGAATCAGGAAATCCACAAGAAGACCGCAGTGAGTATTCAATCGCTGTTGTCGGTGGTGGCGCTGCATCAGTGGCTTTTATCAAAGCCTTTGTTGATCGCATCGTATCACAACATACAAAAGGAATTCAGCTCACACTATTTGAAAAAAAGGATGTCGCTGGAACAGGCTACCCTTTCCAAGAGGACTTCGAGGGGTTGCGCTTAATTGCACCTTCTGAAGGAATGTCCATATCTGCTGAAAATGCCATGCATTTTACAGAATGGCTAGATGCTAATGAGACATACCGCAAGATGCGTATGGACAATAACTACCTTCCCAGACGGGTATATGGAGACTATTTGACCGATACCCTGCACACGTCTATGGAGAAGGCTAAAAATTACATAAAGTGTGAGATTATGTTCAAGCACGTTGTTGATCTCCATAAACAAGACAACAATCAGTACGAAGTTATCACGGAGGAAGGGCAATCGTTTGTCTTTGACTTTGTGTTGCTCGCTGTTGGCGTAGCCGAGTCAGATGATCATTATCAATTGATGGGGCAACCTGGCTATATTCACCGTCCGTATCCTGCAAAAGTCTCTTTAGCAAACATAGGAAAAACAGATACAGTTGGCATTTTAGGAACCCGTTTAACAGCAATTGATATGGCCCTAGCTCTTCGTGACAACGGGCATACAGGATCCATGGTCATGATGTCCGAAAAGGGCCAATTACCTGCTATGGTGGATCGGCGCGGAATGCATGAAGCCAAATTTTGTACAGTTGACAGCCTTAATAGCGTGTTAGAAAAAAATCATGAGATCAGCCTACGCCATATCGTCCGTTTAGTGCGAAAAGAATACAAAGAAGCTGGCTTGGATTGGAGAGAAGTCTATTTAGGTAAAGGAAAACAGCGGGATGATGTGGAGAGCGTTAGACAAAACATTGCCTCTGCAAGCGATAAAGAGCAAGAATGGCTTAACATCTTATTTGGTACACTCCCCGCATTTTTATTCAGCTGGAAACACGTTCCCGAAAAAGATAAACAACTATTAACACAGAACCACATGCACGATGCTATACAACAACAGACGCCCGTTCCTATCGGTCATGCCAAACAAATTTATGACCTGCTTCTATCCGAGCAACTTCACATTGTGGAGGGAATCGATGCAGTTCACAAACAGGAACAGGGCTTTCAGGTCACCTTCCGTGATGGGAGTGAGTTGACCTGTGATCACATCATCAATGCGACAGGATATTCAAGAGACGTGTCCAAAAATGATCTCATAAAAAACCTGCTTACAAAGGGATATTTAGTTCAAGATTATCATGGAGGTATCGAAGTTGATTACGATTCAAGTGCGGTGATTGACAAGGATGGGAAGAAGCAAGACACACTTCGTGCCGTAGGTTATGTAACACATGGTACTTACCTCATTGTGACTCTTCTTCCATTGGTCGCTGGGATGGCCTATCAAGTGGCTCAGGAATGTGCCAAATTGGCAAGTGCCGAATAAACACTCTCTATCAAGAAACGTAGAGACATAACTTGCAAGTCTATATCCCTCTTTTTTAGGTTAGGAATCTTTCTCTTTTGTCGTGCTATTTTTTTACCAGCCAATAGGAAGAGACCCCCTAAGAGAGGGATTTTTCTACCTTTTAACACGTTCTTGTTACTTTGGGTTTCCAAATGAAATAAGGGTGATTGACATCACCTCCATGCTTGGCAATATCAGTCACCTTCGCCCTACTCTCTGTATATTATGAGAGTTTTTTAATGACTACTTATTTTTTCTTGGCATAAACGCATGTATCTCTCAATTCAGTTTCATCAACTGACAATTGGTTGTTCTCTAAAATACCTTCTAATCTAAACCCTAATTTTTCTGGTATGGCTCGACTTCTGATATTTTTCGAGTCGCAGCGAATTTCCACCCTATTCGCTTTTAATTCATTAAAAGCAAACCCCATAATGCCCTCAACAGCTTCTGTCATATACCCTTTCCCACTAAATTGAGAATGAAGCCAATAGCCAATCTCAAACTTGGGAACACCCCACTCAATACGATGTAATCCTGACGAGCCAATAAATTCCCCTGTTTCCTTCAGAAATAGCAACAATCGTAAATCTTCACGCTTTAAAAATTTGATATGGGCTATTCTGATATCTGCTTCCATTTGACATTCAGTTTGTTCTTTTTGCACAAAAGTCATCCAAGGCCTTAGCTCTTTAATGGAGGCATTGATAGCCTTATGAACTGCTTGTCCATCTCCCGGCGTTGGCATCCGTATGAAAAGTCTTTGAGTAGAAAATTCAGAAGGAAAATCTAATAGCAAGGGATTCATGTCACACACTCCTTTCACAATAATCCTGCAGTGCTGTGCATAAATGACTATTAAAATAGTATATCATGGAATCCAGGTTTTGGAACTATGTTAACTGAATTTATACTCTTCATAATGCTCATATTGACGTATTGATTTGTACTTATATAAAATAAAAAGACACTTCCAAGCTCATTTGATACAGGGAAATGTCCTCCTTTTAGTTATTTGATCTATAACTATTGAATCGTGTAGAAAAATCCGTCTGAATGAGGTTTGGAGATTTATTCATGAGCCATCTCCACCCCTCTTTATCTGAACGACTTAACGATAGGCTATCATTAAACCCTGCGTTCTTAGATCCATCTAGTGCATTAAGCCAGACATTTGTTTTCTCCTGAAGTCCTTTTATATAGGAATCTGCAATAATAGCTTCATCTTCTTCATAAAATGATACCTCCAGTGCCAATGGACGAAGTTGAGTAATAATATCTTCCATTTGTGCAACATCTTTATTAAAGACTTTATGCATATAAGAAACTTTGTAGTGAGTCAACTGTTGATAACGCTCAACCTCTGCGACGGGTGCATCGCTTTTAATGACGACATGCTGAAAGGCATCTTGTTCACTCAAAATCTGAAAAATATCATCCCGATATTCCCAGCCTTGATCAGCATTAACAATCGCTTTCCCTTTAATAACGGACAAAGCTTCTTGAAACGTCGGAACCTTTTCATCCGTCAATACTTGATTGTCTCCACTTCCCGTATACAAATGCAAAGACTTGATTTCTTCTAAAGTTAAATCCGCTATGGCACCCGTTCCATTTGTCATGCGATCAACCGTAGGATCGTGCATGAGCACCAGCTCTCCATCCCTTGTCTTTTTAAGATCCATTTCAATAAACAACACATGTTCATTAATACAGTGACGAAGCGCTGCAAGAGAATTTTCAGGTTCCGTTTCATGCAATTGTAAGATACCACGATGGGCAACGGGATAATTAAATAATTGCCGATTTGTTAAGGCGTTATAAAACTGTTTATAGTGCTCCTGCTGTGTCATAAAATAAAAAACTCCTATATTATAATATATTTTAGCTTTTTTTCTGTGCATAAAATAATTGTTATTTTATTTTTCACCTCTTTAATGATCCATAGTTCGACCATTTAGATCAGAATTTTTTATTTTATCCTTCGCTAATCTTGAGTAGTTGACACACTATACTAACCTCTTGCATCAATTGTCCTTTTGCACTCAATATATCACGGGATAGAAAATTTTTATACCGTTTCTCTTTAATAATAAGGAAGAAATCAATGAAAGGGTACGACAGAGAGCTTAACGTTCGCAATCAATTTGACATCGTTAATCATCATCTTCTTGGATTTTCACTCAAGAAATAATCCCTTCTTACTCTGTCCAGAAGGGATTATAATTACTTATTATGCCTAGCCTCTCTTAGTAGTGTTCGGTCTATATTTATTTCTTTTCATATCCTCACAATTTGTGACATAGACATTCCATTTCTAAAACTGTCAGGCTACATATCATGCATTTCATTAGGATGGAACCCAAGACGAAGCCCTCGATCCAATCCATTAATAGCTTTCATATCTTCTGAAGTGAGTTCGAAGTCAAAGACCTGAAAATTCTCTTCTATACGGGAGAGCGTGACCGATTTTGGAATGGCAATGGTATCATTTTGCAGATGCCAACGCAATACCACTTGTGCAGGAGTTTTACCATGCTTCTGAGCTATTGCGGTGGTCACTTCATCCTTTAACACATCTCCACCCTTTGCAAGCGGGGCCCATGCTTCAACAAAGATGTTCTGCTGTTCGCAAAATTGTTTCAGCTCATTCTGAGCCAAATAAGGATGGCATTCTACTTGATTCACAACCGGTTTGATTTCTGTTTCCTGCATAAGGCGTTGCAAATGCTCAATTTCAAAATTGGAGACACCAATCGCCCGCACTCGACCATCTTTATAAAGCTTTTCCAACGCTTTATATGTATCAATATATGTATTAAAGCGTGGCATCGGCCAGTGAACGAGGAAAAGATCTAGATAGTCCATCCCTAGACGTTCCAAGCTGGCTTCAAAAGAAGCGATGGTCTTATCGTATCCTTGATCTGTATTCCACACTTTCGATGTGATAAAGAGATCCTCTCTATTGACCTTGGCTTGCTTAACAGCCCTGCCAACGCCCCTTTCATTTTTATAGAGAGATGCTGTATCAATACTCGTGTAGCCTACTTCTATAGCTTTTTTAACAACATCTTCTGTTACTTCATCTGTTACCCGCCAGACACCAAATCCTAATTGAGGCATTTTGACACCGTTATTCAATGTCACTGTGTTCATGATACATCAACTCCTATAATTAATTTATACAATTTTGATGCAAACTGTCTCGTGATGGCGACTATGTGCCTTTCAAATTATGGAAAAACACCTATAAAAATTATAAATTAAAAAAATGTTTAAAGCAAAAGTAAACGCTTAAAGCTGATGTCGTCAACGCATCGCATCCATAACTTAAAAGCAAAAGAGACACGCTAGAGAAAAGACATGTCTCTTTTAACCTAAAAATTAATCTACACAGAAAGCTAAAATGAAAGGCTTTAGTATTCTTTTCATGTCTAAACCTTCAATAGATAAGCATTCACAGCAACCGAAAAACGGTCAAACTACTTGACGTGCACTTCCTTTGGATTGCCCCCACGACGGAGCCCTTGATCCAACACATTAATAGCTGTCATATCTTCTGTCGTAAGTTCAAAATCAAAGACCTGAAAATTCTCTTCTATACGAGATGGCGTGACCGATTTCGGAATGGTGATGGTATCATTTTGAAGATGCCAACGCAGAACCACTTGCGCCGGGGTTTTACCATGCTTCTGAGCTATCGTGGTGACCGCTTCATTCGTTAACACATCTCCACCTTGATCAAGTGGGGAGTATGCTTCAACAAAGATATTGTGCTGCTTGCAAAATTGTTTCAGCTCATTTTGAGCAAAATACGGATGGCATTCCACCTGATTCAGAACTGGTTTGATTTCTGTTTCCTTCATAAGGCGTTGCAAGTGCTCAGGTTCAAAATTGGAGACACCAATCGCCCGCACTCGACCATCTCTATACAGCTTTTCCAACGCTTTATATGTATCGATGTACATATCAGAATTCGGCATTGGCCAGTGAATAAGATAAAGATCTAGATAGTCCATCCCTAGACGTTCCAAGCTGGCTTCAAAAGCAGCAATAGTCTTATCATATCCTTGATCCGTATTCCACACTTTCGATGTGATAAAGAGATCCTCTCTATTGACCCCTGCTTGCTTGACAGCCTTACCGACACCCGTTTCATTTTTATAGATGGCAGCTGTATCAATACTCGTATAGCCTACTTCTATAGCTTTTTTAACAACCGCTGCTGCTTCCTCTTCTGGCACTCGCCAGACACCCAATCCTAACTGAGGCATTTTGACACCATTATTCAATGTCACGGTGTTCATGGCACGTCAACTCCTATCATTATTTTATACAGTTCTAGTTCTAGTCCAAACTGTATCGTGATTGTCATCATTTTTTACAAACATGGAAGAACATCCACATAAAGATTATAGGTTAAAAAAGCTTTTAACGCAAAAATAAACACTTAAGAATGACCATTATCCATCTTGCAAGGAAATATAGTTACACCTTACAAATTGCTAGTTGTATAACAGCTTATTAAAGATCACTAGGCAGTAGCTTAAACAGCTCTCTTCTCAACAGCTTGCCAGAGGCATTTCTTGGCAAACTATCCATGAAATAAAAATGGGTAGGCACTTTATATTTGGCTAAGGCACTTCTACAAAATATCAGAAGATCCGTTTCAGAAACTCTGGCCTTATGTTTGAGTTTTACAAACGCTACAGGAACATGTCCCCATTGTTTATCTTCCACGCCAATAACACCGGCTTCCTCCACCTCAGGGTGGGAGAGCACAATCGATTCAACCTCCGCTGGATAAATATTTTCTCCACCTGATACTATTAAATCTTTGCGACGGTCGAGCACATATAAAAAGCCCTCTTCATCAAAATAACCGATATCACCCGTGTACAACCACTGATTTTTAAATGCCTTCTGAGTAGCTTCTGGCCGTTTGTAATACCCCAAAGTCACATTCGGTCCTTTGACGACAATTTCCCCTTCTTTATTCGCAGCAACGTCGTTCCCTTGTTCGTTAACAATTTTAACCTCGGACAAAAACAAAGGTTTCCCTGCTGAACCCGCCTTAGTGATCATATGCTCCGGAGACAGTGTCACAATTTGCGAAGCCGTTTCAGATAATCCATACGTTTGGTAAACAGGTATATCCTTGACAAGGCAAACATCTAATAATGGTTTAGGGACAGACCCTCCACCGAGTAGCATACAGCGAAATGTCTCAGGATAGCGCTCATCCCCTATATCCTCTACCATTTTTGTCAGCATAGCCGTGACAACAGAAACCAAGGTGACTTTATGATGAATGATCGCCTGATTGACCGCTTTCGCATCAAAATAACGATGTAATCGAAGTGACATACCGTAGATGACACTGCGCAGGATGATTGATAGACCACTCACGTGAAATAAGGGAACAACAGTCAACCACTTATCTTCTACAGTGCAACCCAAATTAAGTACTGAACCGATGGCACTTCCCCAGTGGTTGGCATAGGTAAGCATCACACCCTTTGGATGCCCTGTTGTCCCTGATGTGTAGATAATCGTATGCAGAGCGTCCTTGCTTATCTCCGTCTTTAAGCGACTATTATCTCCTACTTCCGAGTGATCTAATGTATTAATATTACATACTTGGAGTGAAAAAATTCCTAAGACAATGCCATTCACTTTTTCCTGATGAGCAGTATCATAGAGCAAAAACGATGTCTCACAATCATGGATTTGCCAAGCTAGCTCTCGTACAGATAATCGCGTATTGAGAGGAACAGCTACCGCCCCTAGGTAGCTTAAAGCATGATAGCTTACGATCATTTCAACAGTGTTATCCTGCAATAAAGCAACCTTCATGCCCTCGATGATCCCATAAGTTGTTAAGGTAAGAGCTAAAGCGCAAGCCGATTCATCAAGTTCTTTAAAAGTCAAAGCTCGTGATTCTGTTTCTACTGCCAGTCGATTTGGCGTTAAAAGAGCTCTCTGCTTTAACCAGAGCGGTGTCGTCTGTTCCATTTCAAAAAACTCCCTTGAGAAGGCAATCATGATTCTCAGAATGTATCTCTCTATCCATTTCTAAATCACAAACGCTCGATATGACCATCACGCATAGACAGCGACTAATCAATCATGGGAATCTTGGAAACTGTTCAAAGTTTGGCGTTCTTTTTTCCTTAAAAGCATCGCGACCTTCTTTGGCTTCATCAGTTGTATAATAAAGCAATGTCGCATCACCGCCGAACTGTTGAAGTCCAGCCAAACCATCTGTATCAGCATTAAATGAAGCTTTTAAAAAACGGATGGCTGTTGAACTTTTTTCTAAGATTTCTTTCGCCCATTTCACTGTTTCTTCTTCTAGTTGCTCTAACGGGACAACGGTATTAACAAGTCCCATTTCCAGAGCTTCTTGTGCATTATATTGACGACAGAGATACCAGATTTCCCTCGCCTTTTTGTGACCAACGATTCTGGCAAGATAACCAGCACCATACCCTGCATCAAAACTCCCTACCTTAGGTCCTGTCTGTCCAAAAATGGCATTATCAGCAGCAATGGTAAGATCACTGATCACGTGAAGAACATGTCCTCCACCAATCGCATACCCCGCAACCATGGCAATCACCGGCTTGGGCATGGTGCGCATCAAGCGCTGCAAATCCAACACATTTAAACGTGGGATATTATCATCGTCAACATAGCCACCATGACCTCTTACCTTTTGGTCTCCTCCAGAACAGAAGGCTTTATCTCCTGCACCAGTTAAAATCACAACACCTATGCTTGAATCATCACGCGCCCTTGAAAAAGCATCGATCATTTCAATCACTGTTTTAGGGGTGAAAGCATTGTGAACATGGGGACGATTGATCGTCACCTTAGCTATCCCCTCATAGGACTCATACATTATTTCATCATATGTACGAACGGTCTTCCATTGAATCGTCATCTAACATTCTCCCTTCACGATATTCTATCATTCGATAAAATTCATCGTATACTATTTTATCAAATTTCCCAGCGACTTCCACATGAAGCGTATGTCCAGCTCGACGAAAAACAACCAAAAAACTCATTGGCAATTTCCGTTTCATTTCCTGGGCAATGTTCAAAAATTTCTTATCTTTTTCTCCCGCAACGAGCAGGACAGGAACAGAAACTTGGAAATCTGCAAGTGCCTCCCATAAGGAAGGCTGCCTACCCGTTCCCATGCCACGTAAACTATTAGCAAGCCCGATCGGTTGATGCTGGAGTCTCTCCTTGCGAATAGCATTTTTCATCACTTTTGGCAGATGCTTTTGTGTAAAAAACAAGGGGATCTTCTCCCAATTATCAACAAATGCTTCGATGCCGTTTTCTTCAATTTTTTGAGACAATGTAGTATCTTTTTGGATACGCACTTCCCGTGCTTCTTTTGAGGCTAAACCAGGGGAGGCACTTTCCAGAATGAGTCCATTGATACGCTCCGTATAGTGCAAGGCAAAATACAAACCAAGACGCCCACCCATGGAGTAACCTAACACACTCACCTTGTCTATTCCTAGAACATCCAAAATATCCCTGATGCTTTTCGAAACCTCTGCCATGCTATATAAGGCAACCTCTGCCGGACTTTCTGTTTGCCCATGTCCTATGATATCTAATGCAATCACTTTATAACGCTTAGACCAATGAGATATAAAAGGCAACCATGTTTGGTGACTCCCAGTAAAACCATGCAAGAGCAATAAAGGAGCTCCTTCGCCTTGAACAATGACGAAATAGTCAACACCATTTGCTTTAATCCTCAAGCCCTTCACCCTCTGCTCTCCACTCTATCTGAATGTCTTGCCATAATTTATTATGAAGCAACACATTTTCCTGGCGATTAGTAACCGCCTCAATAATTCTCAATCCTTTCAAGCCCTGAGCTTCTATCAATGCATCATCAAAGGCCTGCTGGTGAGTCGCTTTGAAATAATGTGCCTCATATAGTTTAGCAACCACTTCAATGTCATAATCAAGGGGCGTCCCAAATAAATCCTCAAACACCTCTCCAGCCTCACTTGCCTGTGGTAAAAAGGAAAAAATCCCGCCTCCATTATTGTTAATGACAACGATGACCACATCCAATTCATAACTTTTTGCCATCATTAACCCATTCATATCATGAAAGAATGCCAAATCACCGATCAGTAAATAGACGGTTTTATTTTCTAGGACACTGCAGCCTAGGGCTGAAGAAACAACACCATCAATGCCATTCGCTCCTCGATTAGCTATGACATCTAAGGCATCTTCTCGAGTAAAGAAAAAAGTATCAACATCTCGAATTGGCATACTATTGCTAGCAAACAATGTTGCTTCAGCAGGTAACCTCTTATATAAAGAAGAGGCTATATGCCCCTCAAACCACGGAGCTGTGCTCATATACTGTTTCAGCGTGTCCTTTGCCTTTCTATTCGCCTCTTGCCAAAAACCTTGCCAACTCGTTACTGTAGCACTGCTTTTTCGTATGCATAAGCGCGAAAACTCACGACAAAAGGTGACAGGATCAACATGGAGTATCTGTGTTGCTGAGTGTGTGGCATCCAGCCAATCAAGACCTTCATCTACGATGAGGAAGCTCGCTGGATTAACTCCTTTGAGGTATTTTGTCAAAGATTTTGATACGGGATGTGCCCCAAAGCGAATAATGCCATCAGCTTGATAGGTTTCTATAAAATCAGAATCCCTTAATAAAGCATCGTAACCATCAATGATCCCCAACTGCTCCGTTTCCTTACCAAAGCGTACACCTGATAACGGATCAGCCAATACGGGGGCTCCTAACCTTTCTGCCAATGCAACAATCGCTTCTCGTAATGCCGCTTGACGATTAGGACCCACAACGATCAACGGTCTGCAAAGGTCCTGCCATTCTATGGCAAGTCGCTCATACGTACCCTCTTCTAAAGCAAGAAACATGCTCTCACCTTTGAAGGTTGAATGCTTTTTCCCGTACGCCCATAGCTCTGTTTTTTGAAAATCAGGAACAAGGGGCTCACGAAATGGAAAATTTAAATGCGTGGGTCCTTTAGGAACCTTATTAGCAGTATCTACAGCACGCTTTGCACTATAACGAGCAAAGGTCCACATTGCCTCATCATCTTCTGGTAAAGACATATCCTGAAACCATTTGACATGATCTCCGTACATTTTTATCTGATCAATAGTCTGGGGAGAACCGTTTCCCCGCAGCTCATGAGGTCGATCAGCTGTTAGCACAACCAAGGGAACTCGTCCATATCTTGCTTCAATAATAGCAGGATAAAAATTAGCTGTGGCTGTTCCTGATGAACACACAATAGCAATCGGCTGATTGCTTTTCTTAGCCATGCCTAATGCGAAAAATGCCGCAGAACGTTCATCCACATCAATCCAGGTTTTTAATAGTGGATGAGCATAGAGCAACAGTGCTAAAGGAGTTGAGCGAGAGCCGGGGCTGATGACAGCATGACGAACACCTTGCTCGACAAGCTCGTCTACAAATGCAGCCGTGTAAGATGTTAGTGCAGAACGCTCATTCATTTTACCTATCACCCCTCAAGGCATTGAGCATGGTGCGAAATTTCATTTGTGTCTCTTTGTATTCTAAATCCGGATTTGAATCATTCACAATACCACAACCAGCGTAGAGCCGCACTTTATGATCGCCTATGAGTCCTGACCGAATCGCCACGGAAAAATCACCATTGCCTCCACCATCCAACCAACCAATCGGAGCCGAATACCATCCACGATCATAGGTTTCGAGCTCAGCAATCCGTTTCATAGCCAGCTCTCTCGGCATTCCTCCCATGGCTGGCGTTGGATGAAGATGCTCAACAACATCAAGCAGATGAGCTGAACCCTTGGCTTCCCCTTTAACTGGCGTATAAAGATGCTGTACGTCCTTGATTTTGAATAGAACAGGACATGTGTGAACCTCTACTGCTTCACACCATTCTTCGAAAACATCCTTCAGCATCTGAACGACAAAAGCATGTTCTTGAAGATTCTTTTTATCACGCAATAAAAATTGTCCAAGTTGTTCATCTTCGTAAGATGTATCGCCACGCCCCATCGTTCCAGCTAAAGCATCAGCATAAAATGTTTGACCCTCACGCTTCACAAGACGTTCAGGCGAGGCGCCAATAAACACATCCCCTTGTCTTTCAATGGCAAACACATAGCTATTAGGCTGCTGTTCGGTTAGCTGATGAATAACGGATGAAATATCAACATCACATGATAGCTGCGCCACTATAGATCGGGAGAGTACAATTTTTTGTAAAGACCCATATGCCATATCATCAATGGCATGAGCCACGGCTTCCTTCCACTCTTCCTCTTGCACATCGTGAACCTTAAGCGATTGCCTATGTTGCATAGTGTGCAATGAATTATGCTGCTTCAGTAGCATCTGACATTGCTCTTCTAGATCCATTATCTTTTGATAAACATTTTCCCCATCTGGACGAATGATGACATTAAGCGTTAACCAGCACCCCTCATGATCTATTGTCAATACAAATTGTGGTAAAACAAAAGATGCCGAAGGAAAATGTTGCCACTCTTTTCGTTTGCTTTCCGTTGAGTCAAAACGAAAGCCACCCATTAGCAAAGGTCCTCTAGCAGATGCCTTCATAGCAATCGAATGTTCTTTGACAAAAGTCTCCCATTCCGATTTAATAAATTGAAAACGACCTGAATCACCTTCATAGTTAAAAAGGCGTGCAGAACCAATGCCAACCAAGGTTAATCCCTGAGGGTTGGACCAATAATGTCTATAAGACGTCTGCATGTCATAGCTATTTGTATAAAATTGTATAGAGCTTATATCCTCCACACGTACTGTATGAGAAAAAAGCTTTTCTATGTGCTCATCTTTAGCATTTTCAACAGTCCTAATAAAAGATTCCATGAGAGAATCTTGCTCTACTTCGTTAATCATTGAGGTTTTTCCTCCTAGTTCCCGCACAACGCTTTCCTAAGCTTAACTAACAAAAGACCGACTATGTCGGTCAAAAACACCTTCATTAAAAGAATACACCCGTATGAATTTCAGTGTCAATTCAAGTGCAATAATGCCAAAACATTCAGAACCTTTATCCTATTTCTTCTATGTTATCGTGTACTATCTATCGCCCCTTAAGATTATTACTCCTTAGCACATCAATAAAACGCTTATCCCTTACACGAGCACAAAAAATAATATGGGACAGGCAGGTTTATAAATTGACACCTTTCAGAAACTTTCTTAGAATTGATATGGTTTTATTATGATTGTAGGAGAGATCCTTTATGCAAAGTAATAAAGAAGTAATTAAAAAAAATAAGAGCTGGAAAATTTGGTGGCATCTTTTACGTCCTCATACATTGACCGCTTCCTTTGTTCCCGTCATCCTTGGTTCAGTCTTAGCATTGCCTCAAAACCATTTTCATTGGTTATTATTTATAGCTATGTTTATTGCTTCGACGCTTATTCAAGCAGCAACCAATATGTTTAATGAGTATTTTGATTACAAGCGGGGGCTCGATACCAAAGAATCTGTCGGTATTGGCGGCACGATCGTCCGCGACGGCATTGCACCCAAAACCGTTCTTTATTTAGGTTATATGTTTTGCATGATTGCCATACTCATTGGGGGTTATATTTGTCTATCAACAAGCTTGGGTCTGGCATTCGTTGGTGCCATTTGTATGATGGCAGGTTATTTTTACACTGGCGGTCCTTACCCGATTGCTTATACAGCCTTCGGAGAATTAGTAGCCGGTCTATTCATGGGTCTCGTTCTTGTTCTCATTTCCTTTTATGTCCAAACAGGCAGTATCACGCTTACTAGTATCCTCATTTCCATTCCAATTGCTATTCTCTGCGGTGGCATTTTAATGGCTAACAATATTCGTGATCTGGATGGAGATAAAGAGAACGGCAGGCGTACATTAGCTATCCTTTTGGGAAGAAAAAAGGCAAATATTTTCCTCATGAGCATGTTCATCGTCTCTTACCTATGGGTCATTGGTCTTTCCATTTTCAATGTTGAAACATTCTGGATACTACTGGTTTTTGCTAGCTTACCTAAAGCTTACCGGGCTATTAAATTGTTTACAGAAAAAACCAAATCCATTCAATTGATGCCAGCGATGAAAGCGACAGCGCAAATGCACACACATTTTGGACTTTTTTTAACCCTAGGTCTTATTTTAAACTACACCCTGCACCACTTTTAAAATGACAGTTCTTTATATAATTAAATCACTTTTTTTCTCTTAAACGTATACTATAGTATTCAAAGAAAATTTCTCCTATATGTTTGACATTAATAGCATAGGACATTTCACAAGGACGAAAAGGGGGAGGGGACAGCTTGTCTTTAAAATATGGCATATTGGGGTTCTTAAGTGAGTGGCCTGGTGCGAGTGGTTATGACCTCAAAAAAGAATTTGATACGTTCATGAACCCCTTTTGGCACACACATCTTTCACAAATTTATCCTGAATTAAATCATTTAGAAGAAAAAGAACTTGTCCATTCGGAAGTGGTCGAACAGACTGCTAAACCCGATAAAAAGATCTACACTATTACGAAAGAAGGACGCAATTACCTACGTGATTGGCTTTCTAGCTCACCACAAAGTCCGAAGATCAAAGAAGCCTTCCTCATGCGTAGCTTTTTCTTAGATAATGTCACAGCGGATGAGGCCATTTTTCAATTACAGTTATATAAAAAACGCCGAGATGATCGGCTTAAAAACATGAAAAAAACCTTAAAGCAACGTTTAACCGAAATAAAAGATGAAAATGCAGCACTCACGCCGCGTATTCTAATGATTACTTCAGTATACAAAAAAGGATTGGATGAAGAAAAAGGATTTATCCGTTGGTGTGAAGACACCATTAAGCTGGTTCAACACTATAAGGATCTATGGAAAAAGGAAGATAGAGAAGATGATGATATTCTTCTCAACCATGAGTCACTGAAGGATGCTCCAAAGTGGTTCGTAGAACTTATTGATGAAATTAATGAATAAATGGACCTTCTTCGTTTCTTACTTAAGAATTTGAGCATAATTATTTACGCTGAACATAAATTCATCTATAATGATAGAGAATTAAATAAGATGTTCCTTCAGGGCAGGGTGAAATTCCCGACCGGCGGTGTTGAAATGAACTGATTTCTAAGTCCGCGAGTCGTTATTAACGACAGGATCTGGTGAAATTCCAGAACCGACAGTACAGTCTGGATGAGAGAAGGATGATGGTTTATCAAACCTATTCATTTAGGTCACTGTGTAGTGAACCTTATTTTAGAGACAATGCCCAAGGAATTTCTTGGGCATTTTTTTGTGTGCCAATATACAGCACCTCATGTCGATAACCATCATCAGATAAACTCAAATAAATAGAGAGGAAGTCGTCTGATGCGTTCAACATCTTTAACCAAAATGGTCACAATTGCTTTACTTTCTGCCATCGCATTTCTAATTATGTATATAGCTTTTCCTTTACCGCTTATGCCAACATTCCTTACCATCGATTTAAGCGATATTCCTGCTATCATTGGTACCATTCTCTTTGGACCTCTCTCCGGAATCATCATTGAAGCACTGAAAAACCTTCTTCATTATGCAACAACAGGCGGTATTCCGATCGGAGAGTTAGCTAATTTCGTTGCAGGAAGTGTGCTTATCATTGTCGGATCACTCATTTTCAGAAAACGGCAGACAACCCGTTCCTTGCTCATTGGATTAAGTCTTGGCACCCTGATGATGGCGATAATCATGAGCTTTGTTAACTACTATGTCATTTATCCTGCCTACGCTGTATTCATGGGATTTCCAATTGATCAACAAATTCAGCTCGCCCAAGCCGCCAATCATTCTATTCATGATCTTATGACTTTGATCATTTTAGCCGTACTCCCCTTCAATATTATTAAAGGAGCGATCCTAATACTGATCGCCGTACCAATATGGTTGAGACTGCGAACAAGGCTTGTCCGCAAGACACACTAGCAACTAAAATAATCATCTAAAAGATTACGGGAACAAATAAATTATAACAACATCATGAGTACAAGGACACTGTCCTTTAATGAGGACTGTCATGTTGAGTAAGCATGTGGGTGAATGCTCCAATCATCTTCTGAAAATATCTTCTGCTCTATTATTAGCGGAAGCAACCTATGAAGACTCCTGCAGGAAAAGCAACAGCTGAAAATCCTTAGTGAGACACAATAGTGAATGAATAAGGAACTTCGGCTAAACTCGGCACATCCGTGTGCCAACACCGAAGCTAACACATCCTGTGTGTTGAAAAAAGAGTGGTACCTACCAACATGTATTGGCGCGTACCACTCCTTTCAATGACTAGAATTTGTCCCAACATCTTTTAAGAAATAATTCTTTTTCAACATCTGTTCCTTAAGAATTTTCCCTTAATTCATCCTTGAAATATCCAGTAGCCACCTTTTGTATGACACTTCCATTTATTTGCCGCATCATGGTCACCGCAGCTACTCCAATGCCAACACCTGCCAGCATAGATACCATACTCCAACGCTTTTTCATGTTATCCCCCTTTCAATCAATGTCAATTTTACTTATTTATAGTTTGTTGAATCATAAAAAATCATACAATCTGTTCATTTCCATTTTTTAATACATACAATAAATTCGAACCAAGGCGCTTTTTTCCTATTTCTTACAGAATAAAAAGCTGTGTCAAAGCTATATTAAAGATATGGAGGTGAGAGTGATGACTGTTGGAACAAAAATTCAGCAAACCATTGCAAGCTGCGAAGGTACCTTAGCTAACTTAGACAGCTTTGCACTTGAAACCCAAGATCAAGCAGCGAAATCAACCTTTCAATCCCTTGCGCAACAGCAAAAAGCCATTCTAGATCAATTAAATCAACGTCTACAATATGTCCAAAGCGAAGAACCCCAGTTCAAACAACAATAAGCATGTGGCCAAAACAACTTAGGGCTATGTATATCTGATATAAAAAATCATACAATTTTCTCATCAGGACACCCTGGAATGAAGCTAACTAGCCACCACTTCCTTCACAGCTCAAGAATTTCACCCTTAAATGGTGCCCAGTTAGACGCATAAAAAAAGGCAGTCCTTAAACCGTACAGGACTGCCTTTTCAGGAGGCATGACATGGTTAAACACGACCATAAACAGCGAGGAGGTAATGGACGGACACGAAACACTTTCATGTCCATTAATACTATATTCTCTCCCCCTATGAGTGTAAAAGACAAATGTGGATATTTAAAATAAAATAGACGCTGATTCCACATGATTAGCGCCGCACTTCTTGTACAGCATTATCTTTAATAAATATGACTTTATCCGCAATGTCGATAAATAATCCGTTTTCAACGACACCCGGAACCGTATTTAACCAAAGAGATAACGCAGCTGGATCGTCAATTTCCCGCATGTAAAGATCAAAAATCACATTACCGCTATCTGTACGATAGGTTGTCCCATTTGCATTTTTACGAATGACAGGCTTCATGCCTTCACTCTTGAGCCTGTGGAGAACATGGGTGTGTCCAAAGGATAGCACCTCGACTGGAAGAGGAAATTTCCCTAAACGTTCAACAGCTTTTGAACTATCCGCAACCCAGATATTTTCTTGGGAAGCAGAGGCAACGATTTTTTCATATAATAAAGCGCCGCCCCCTCCCTTAATACCTCGTAAATGTGCATCGAATTCATCACAGCCATCGATCGTCAAATCTATACATCCGACCTCATTAAAATCAAGAACAGCTATCCCATGGGCTCGAGCTATCTCTGTTGTTTTGCTCGAGGTGGACACTGTTTGAACGTTCATTCCTTCCTCATTTATCCTTTGTGCAAGTTTCAAAATTGTATAATAAACAGTAGAGCCAGTACCGAGTCCCACCATCATACCATCTGCAATATAAACCGCCGCTGCTTCCCCTACCCGCTGCTTTTCTTCGTTGATTTGATTCATTGTGACAAACCCCTTCCAAAAACTTGTTGTGCGTGTTTTTTAACATTCATGTGTACCAAAAAAATGAGGTTAGTTCCTGCTAACACTCTGTCTTTGAAACCTCATTTTATTTTAGCACATTGCCCATATTGCTTCATTTTTTTCTCTTAAAGCCAAAACAAATAAGACAAACCTTTGTATAAAGATTTGCCTCCTTAATATTTCTCATTTTACTTAGAGTGCTTAAGCGGATAATTTTCTATAAACGTCATTCGTTCTAGCATCGTTGGATGGTCATATTCAAAAAATTTAACGAGCCCTGGCGGATTGACATCGCCCAAACTAGAAACCGAAAGTTTTTGAAACGACTCAATTCCTGCTTTTTTATCTTGAGTCATTTGGATAGCATATTGATCAGCTGATCGCTCCGCGTGGCGAGAGACTGCGTTATCGATAGGTGTCGCCGCAAACGATAAAATCGACAGAATCAATAACAAAATAGGAATAGAGGCAAGATCGTCTTTTTTTCTTATGCCCAGATGCATCCCCCATTTTCGTAGCGATAATGCAAATAACTTAGAAGTAATGTATAGCCCAACGAGGATTGAAAAAATAGAGCCCACAACACTCCAAAGCAAATGATGCTTTACATAATGCCCCATCTCATGCGCCATCACGAATAATACTTCATTATTTTTAAGATGCTGAACTGTTGTATCCCATAAGACAATCCGTAAATGAGAGCCAATCCCATTAACGTAAGCATTCAGACCATTGGTTTTTTCCGACATATTGACCTCATAGACATTATGAGCCGGAATATCTGCTTGATGAGCCAGGGTCAATATCTCTGTTTTTAGATGCCCATCCGTCAAAGGATAAAAATCATTGTACAGCGGGTCAATCCACACGGGTTGTATATAAGTCATAAAAAGCATAAATGGAATAGAGATGAGCCAAACCGGCAGCCACCAACGCTTCGGATAGCGCTGAATAAAAAAATAAATAACCCACACGGTAACAAAAGAAATCAGCCAATTCAACCAAAAGGAAACTAAATCATCTCTCATCCAGCCACTAAATGCCTGTATAGATATCCCATAGTGACTGGACACCTCATGTGCGATAAAGTTCACTGGAAAGGAAATCAACCATGTCAGGACTGAAAGTGCTAAAAAATATACGCTTGTATGTAATACGCGAAATCGCGTGATATCTTCAGAGCGATTTCTTAACCACCTTGAGAAACCAAAAACGAGGACAAATAAATAAATTCCCCAATCAAGCGGCATGCTTATAAAAGAAATCACATCCTGAATACGTGAGTAGTCTTGACTCAAATGTAATTGATGCGATGTCATAAATGTCTGAGGATCAGCTACTGTTCCCTTGTATTCAACAGGAACCCCTGGATGAACCCATACGAAAAAGTAAAAAAGAATGAAGAGTATATAAACAGCATAAATCCCAAGAAACCATAAAGCTGCCTTTTTCATCGTCTCCCCCCTTTTGGACTTGTCTACTCCTAGTGTAGTCTCGTACCTGGGGAAATAGAACCATTTAAAAAACCCTAGAAACGGCGGCTCCTTGCTTTACAATGTTTGATTCTGATTTCCTGGAATGCCGTTTTGATCATTGATAGGGGAATCCACAACATCATTATCTAAAATGGTGCTTACTTGATTAACCACATTAAACCCTTGTAATAACCCGGCACCTAAATTATTTTTAGAATGAGCCAACCAACCGGGCTGATTGATCTCACCTATAGAAATGGAGCTGTTATGATTGAGTGCATTGACGTTGATTGCCCCAAAACCGATATTAACTGCCATGATACGACCTCCCGCCAATATAGACTCCTTATATATGTATGGGCATCTTCTACTAAAAGTGCAATGAATGACATGTTTCAAAAAACCTTCTCTCATTCAACGGATGAACCTCCATCTACGCTCCTTCATACCCTGTGAAGAGGTGATATAATTGGCTGATAAAAAAAAGGAACCAATCGCATGCGTGCGTTGTCAGCATGTCGGCAACGAAAATGATAAACACTGCGTGAAGTGTGGAGCTCCTCTCATCAATAAATGCGGTGATGAACCTGGTGGTCTGCTTTCCAAGGGATGTTCCCATGTCAATCGACCCGATGCAGCCTATTGTGCCAGCTGTGGGCACCCTACACTTTTTCACAAAGAAGGCCTCATCACGCCCCATCAACCTACAAGGTATCCTATTCAAGTACAATAATTAGCGTTAAAGACACAAGGTATTCCTCCCTTTCACACTAACTGATGGCACTCCCCCATCTTAAACGCTTCACTGTATTTAGCCATAAATAAACACCCCAAAAGCTAGAATGTACCTCTAACTTTTGGGGTGCAGAATAGTATCTTTTTTTGATAACTGAGCAAGTGGATCTTCAGACACGTGCTGTTCCCGAAGATGTCTCGCCTCTTTCGCTCCCACCTACTTGCATACTGACGATGCCTTTAGATGTTCATGCTCAACAAATAAAGGCGTTTTCTTGATAGAAGAAACAGATACGATTGCTTAGGGTGATAGTGTAGATTGATGCTTTAGCGAGTACAGATATTGTATTGAAAAAATGCTGTGTTTATGATGCACGATGATAATACAGCTGTTCCTTTATAAAAACTAACAAACGAAACAGGCTATCTTGCCCTAGTCAACTTGTAAAACTATCATCCGTTCTCCCATGAACGGAAGCAACCTACGAAGACTCCTGCGGGAAAAGCAACAGCTGAAAATCCTTAGTGTGACACGACAGTGGAACACTAAGAGGAACTTTGGCTAACCCCGACACATCCATGTGTCAACGCCAAAGCTAACACATCCTGTGTGTCAGAAGCGTTGCCCGCGGAAAGCGCAGGAGGTTGCTGAAGTGGATTTATGAGCGTTACGGAAAGCTATGGAACTTCGGCTAAACCCGGCGCACATCCGTGTGCCAACACCGAAGCTAGCACACCCTGTACATCGCTTATCCGCTCCTCTTTAAAACATCAACTCTAATAGATCATCTCTTGTCAATTTACCGAAATAATGACCCACATCAATAGATGATAGCTTCTCCTTCACTTCACTATATTCAAAACGTGTCCCTTTTAAAAGATTGATCACATCATTAACGTCTCCCGCCCCGAAGAAGTCACCAAAAATAACACCTTCGTGAATGACACCTTTTTTGACAATCATGCGAATATCCACTGTTCCGGAACCAGGAAACCGCTTTTTATGTTGAACATTGAATTCAGGCGATTTCCCATAAACCCAATCCCAATTTCTATAACGACGTTCCGCAATAGCTTCAATGCGCTTCCAATCAGCTTCTGTCAGTGTATATTCTTCAATCTGATCTTCAGAACCAAAGATATGCTTCAATAGCGTTTGCTTAAACTCTTTAATCGTCATATCCTGTGCTAAGTGCTCACGGATATTAGTCACGCGACTACGTACAGATTTGATGCCTTTAGAAAGATACTTTTCAGCATCTGGGTTGAGAGCCTTTGCCACATTTTCAAGATTGACATCAAACATCAGCGTTCCATGACTATACATACGCCCACGAGTTGAAAATTGAGCATTCCCGCTTATCTTTTTCCCATCAACAAGCAGATCATTTCTCCCTTGAAGCTCAGCCTGCACACCCATATGATGCAAGGCCTGCACAACCGGATCGGTGAATTTTTTAAAGTTATGAAAGCTGTCACCCTCATCCTTTGTAATGAAACTAAAGCTGATATCCCCTTCATCATTATAAACAGCCCCACCACCTGACAGGCGCCTCGCCACCGCAACATGATGCTTCCTTACATAATCTAAATTGATCTCTTCAACCGTATTTTGATTTTTCCCCACAATGATCGTTGGCGTCATGCTATAAAAAAGCAAATAGGTTTCATTCACATCCAGCTCTGTCAAAATATACTCTTCAATGGCAAAATTGAGATTGATATCCATGATATCTTGGTTATCTATATATTTCACGCTTGTCCCTCCATCTATCTCTTAAACAACCTTATTCATTTCCTTCTCTATCATAATGACACACAACGCTTTTTTCCATCAAAAGGCGTTTACAAAAATAGGACGCTCACAGATATTTTTATTTAAAAGGTGTCTCTTATTTATTTTATCCAAGCCTGTCCTTTCAATTAAACATAATATACATAAATTTTTTATAATTTCACTAAAAATTAATTATTAAAATTTTAGAAAAACTATTTACTTTTTCATAGAAAGTTTTATAATTTTCTATGAGGAAGGAGGTGGAGAAATGAAAAGTAAATTAGGTTTAGCCCTATTGTTGACGTTTGCTCCTGTCATTGGTATTGGTACTAGTGCATTTGCCTCTACATCACATACCGCTTCTGCGAACCTTGGACCATCAGATTGGCACGTTACACCAAATAATGCTTCTGTACAAGGCGGTCCATCAGATTGGCATGTTACACCAAATAATGCTTCTGTACAAGGCGGTCCATCAGATTGGCATGTTACACCAAATAATGCTTCTGTACAA
>Ga0153951_1000025_pt1 | contig 59759 bp, 69 predicted proteins | sample TSNJ035MetaG_FD_102278 | JGI IMG/M metagenome (GOLD analysis project Ga0153951, IMG submission 102278) | Attine ant fungus gardens microbial communities from New Jersey, USA - TSNJ035 MetaG | ecosystem: Host-associated > Fungi > Mycelium > Unclassified | place: USA: New Jersey, Wharton State...
AAGCAAGCTCCTTGGGACGTAAGGTGATCGACGATCACATCAAATCCTGGCCTATATAGTAATTTTGGATGATACCATCGGTTTCATTGACTATCCCATGTTCTTTGGCTCTCACTAATCAGCATTCAGTCCCATCTCCAACGATACCAATGATCAGTGTGCAGGAATCTCCATCAATAACTGAGTCGGTGGATAACGTTCTCCTCCTCGCTACTCTTCATCGTCTCTCAACTCCACAGTTTTTGGCTCCTGTCATCATCCATGCAGCTGCAACAGCACGACGACGTCTTGTGATTGTTCTATTTTCCAGATTCTTCAACAAAGGAACCCCACATAGCCATCTAGATCAAGGATATCTTGCCTCCCAGGCAATATCACACACAGGCAAATGGAGGGCTGTCCAGGAGATTCTTACTTATGTTTACGTCCAAGCAACGAAGGTTGCACAGAACATGAGGAAGGTACTGATGGATGTTGATGTCCTGTTGAAAGGAATGAACGAAGACATAGATGAGAGCTTAGGAGCAGGGATGGAGATTCTGTTCCGTGTCAGTGGCGGTGCGTGAACTTAGTCCTCATAGGAGTTCGATGGCTTCATGTTGTCTTAGATGCCATCCCAGTCCCGCTTCCCGAGGTCATTGGCCTTTTGAGGACCTCGTACATATCCGTGGAGGAACGAGATTCGCCAATTGATTCAGTGGCAGAGACAAAAGCACAGCTGGAGAAAAGTCGGCCCACGATGTACCCTGTAACTGCACTCGGCGGGACGTTTGACCATTTGCATGCTGGACACAAGATACTTTTGTCAATGGCTGCCTGGATCACATCGGAGAAATTGATTGTTGGTTTGACAAGTGCGTAGCCGCCGAATACCAACAAATATTAGGAACTTACCAGACCCATCGTTCAGACGATAACTTGTTGCAGAAGAAGTCTAATAGACATGTCATGGAGGACATCTCCCAACGCTCCGATCGTGTGCGAGGATTTCTAAATTTTTTCAAACCTGGGCTAGTCTACGATGTTGTACCTATAGACGATGTTTACGGTCCAACTGCGTGGGACCCAAACATCCAAGCTCTCGTCGTCAGCAAAGAGACGCTCAATGGTGCTACAGAAAGTGAGCTGCTCGGAATATTGAATGCCCAATCTCACAGTGTCTCTCAGTCGCGATATATAGAAAGAATCATAATTTATCAACGCTGGAAGTCTTTGTGATCGATGTTATATCCGCAACCTCTTCAAACCTTGACCACCAAGATGCGTCGTGGTTGAAAAGCGCTAAATTGAGCAGTACATATATTCGTCAGTGGATTGTGGATAATCCGTAAGCAACATAATGTAAAGTAGTTCCTGTGCAATCAGCTGCAAAATCAGCTGCAACTGCTACACCAACGACTGCAGCACTGATTAATTATAGTACATCTGAGTAGCGTAGAGGGCATGCCCTGGAATCGCATGTGTATATTGCTGTAGACAAGCCACTCTTGTTGACCCCTGAGTCGTAAAGGCGTAGCTTCTCGTTGTGGCCCACGAGTTGATTTTGCAGGCGCTGGGCCAAGGTTTTCGGAAATTATATAAGCACTAGTGCTGACATACTTAACACGGACCCGTGGATCCCCCTGTACTCTCACGCACTTACCTGACTTTTTCTTACCATCCACCTACTTCTCCATCGATCTCGTTCGCTGGTTTATATGCATTTTCAATAACTCTGCTATCCTATAATCTTGATTACACCAAGTAAATGTTGATTTGCCCAAATCATGTTCATACCCAAGAAAACTTTAGCGCTTGTCTGGTTGTCACAGTCTTCCCTGGCGTACCAATGGCCATCACCACAATATGATGCACTCGAGACATTCCTATATCAAGGCCAGAGGAGTGATGGCTCTAATCTCGCCTCATTGGTGCATCCATGTCGCAAGCGCACAGGGACTATGGCATCTGTAGCTGCAGAGTGGTTGCGCTTTGTATGCTTTGCCATTTCATCTCGAGGAGTTCGTTCACTTATCTTCTCTCATGACAGGCATTCCATGATATGGCCACTCACAATGTTGATGATGGATCTGGAGGGTTAGATGGGTCTCTTGTTTATGAGCTCGACAGGTCGGCGGTATGTCTTTGTGCTCTGAGTTTATCGTCAAATTTCAATGCATGAACAGAATTTCGGCCTTGGCTTTAACCAAACCGTCACAGATTTTGAGACATTTCCAAACAAATATGTTTCCCGTTAGTAAACTAATCTCACCTGTGAAGTTATTAACCATAATTGTAGGAGCGGACATCATTGCTCTAGGAGGCGTTTTCGCAGTCGCAACTTGCGGAGGGCCCATTGTTCCATTTCGTGGTGGACGTATAGATGCATGGACACCAGGTGGATTTGGAACACCTGAACCTCAGCAAGATCTAGATACCCTTACCGAGAGCTTCCGAAAGCAGGGATTTTCGAATACAGAGATGATCACCTTAACGGCCTGCGGTCATACCGTCGGTGGCGTTCGGGATGCCGATTTCCCGATGCTTGTATCTGCTAGCACTACACCAGGCCAACCCCACATCATCGATTTCGATACAACAACACAGTATGATAACAAAGTGTAAGCCAACATCTGGCCCTCTACCAGGAAATATTCCGACAAACAGACAGAGTCACAGAATACCTTGATGGAACAACCCAAAATGTGCTTGTCATCACCCCAAACACAACTATGGCCTCAGATCTTCGTGTTTTCATGAGTGATGGCAATCAGACCGTACGCAAGTAGGTCTTATTTTCCTTTTCCTATCGAATGACGACTGCTGAAGTTGGTTTATCAAGTTTGGTAGATCCTACCACATACATGAGTCAATGCCAGTCCCTGTTGGAACGCATGTTTAACACTGTTCCCCATGGTATTTCCTTAATGGAAGAAATTACTCTGATTCCCGCAAAAGTTTGGGGCGTGCAATTGACTGTTGAAAAAGGTCAACTTGTCTTCAAAGCGAATCTCCGTGTATGTTATATCTACTGTCATGTGGAACATGCATTCATGAATCTTCTCACAGCTCACACAACCCATTGACAACAAACTCAATCTGAACAGAACAGTCACTATGTTGTGGTGTGACAAACACGGTACTTCAGCCGACTGCAAAGATAAAACGATGTCCACTCCGTCAGTAAACGTTGTGCAAGACGATCCGAACAACTCACCTATCACCCTTCGCATGGGAGTCTATTTCGTGCATTACAATTTCGTTGTTCCCATCGAAGGTTCGGCATCGATCTCAAAGTTCTGGTTCGAGGTTGATGAGCACAATGGGACGAGTGCGACGGTGTATAATAATGAAGGCAATGACTATGTCATGGCACAAGATCAGGTCATTTTCGTCCCAACAATGAGCACAGCGTTTTTTAGATCAAATGAATCGTACACAAAGACCTATACTAACCGAAATGGGGAAGCCTTTACCAAAGTCTACAATCTTACCGTTGCTGTATGTCTAAGGCTTTTTGAGGGTTTGCAAGAATAGCTCAATTGATAATTCCTAGGTTCGGCAAGGTTCCAGTCCTTCTCGAGTCTACGCGTCGGCCTTCGACAACGCTATCCACGACTTTCCGTATGCTATGAATACAACAATAGACTTCTCCCCCAATACCTCTATCTCCTCCATCGGTGGATACGATTTTTACTCAGGGACATTGGAAGACACAGGGCTCCAGACGACTCTGGACCTCCATGTTGATATAGACGGACTAACTTATACCGAGGACTTTGTACCCACAACCTTTTTGGATAATACTCCATACACCCAGCCCTCAATTGTGAACACGGATGCTCACACAGTTTCTTCTTCGCGGTCCTCATCCGTTGCATCAATATTCTATGTCAGTGTTGTTATAATGGTCAATTTATTCTACATGTTCGTGTATCTGTTATGATAGATGAAATTCATGGACTTGTTGATGCGAGTAGATAGTCTGTCTAGTACCATAGTATTGAGTCACCATTGTGCTGGGTGAATAAATGTCAATTGCTATATTAAGTCCGTTCCGTTTATAATGCCGCGCTGACCCCTCCGAACGAATCATCATCATCATCTACTCTTTAGGTATTTCGCTTTTCCACTCGTCTTGTTCGCATGGTACGTCTTTGCCGTTATCAACTGATCTCCGAAATCTAATATGCCTCGATCATAGCAAGCAGATATCGAGGCTCTGGTTCTTTCTGGTGAATTTTTCATCGGAGGAGAGAGATCGTCATCCCCCAACCGGTCCGAATCGTCTGAGGATCCTGGTTGGCACGATGATGAAATTGAACCAAGCCCAGAGGAACAGAAATACCGAGACATGGGATATGATCCTAAAACAGCACAGGAGCGTGCGTACAAAGAACACCAGGACGCAAAGGCACAACAAGAATCTATCGGTATGGGTCCTGGACGAACAGGTGTGAAAGGCGTCATACGAGATAGAGATGAAGCTATGAAAATGGAGCATGAGAGACATCAGAAAAACATAGAGAATCTACGAGAAAGGATGGAGGCAGGTAATTTGGGCGGCAAGACATATCTGCAGGAGGAGAGGGAGAAGGCTGCCAGGGGAGAGGAACGATTTGATGATCTCATTTTCAAAGAATCGGAAAGGGACCAAAAACGCGACATTTTTGGTACACTGCGAACTCGATTTGGGTATTTGCGTGAAGTCGGTGTGAAACAATATGTGAAAGCAATCGAACAGGAAGTGAGGGGGATATGGGTAATAGTACATCTTTACGACCCAGTAAGCTGGCTCGATTTTTGATATGCCCCTGCTAACGACCATTCCTGTGTACACAGTCGCTTGAACGCTGTCATCTTCTCGATAGTCTCCTAGCTCAACTTGCTAAAGATGAACCGGCAACCAAATTTCTTCGTGCGAGAGCGTCTGCACTCGGATTCACTGCGGTGAACAGATCATCATCGAAGCCACAACAAATGAAGCGACTAATTCGAACGTTCAAGGAAGAAGATGAATTCTTCGGCGATGATATTGATGAGAGTGAAGAAAGTGAGAACGAAGATCCGCGCGTAGACGATGAAGACGTTGATCTAGAAATGTTGCCCACTCTCTTGGTTTACCGTGATGGCCAACTAGTACATAACTGGGTGAGAGTTGACTGGGTAGCTGGAGAGGGCACAGTGGATGATCTTTTGCGGAAGTATGTCCCACCTTTTTACCATTATGAACTCATCCGACAATATACCCCACAGTCATAATATAATCCAGCAAAGTATTTTCGCTCAGGACATTGACACCGAGCACCCAGATTCTGATGATGCAGAATTTCAAGAAAGCCTGAATAGACTCCTTCAAAAATCGGGAGGGCCTAATGGCAATTAACCTGGACTGTAATGATCTTCAACTTTATACCCATAGATTAGATCGGTAAGTTCAGTCATGTCAGTGCTGAATCCATTGAATTCCTACAGATTCGAAAGACATATCTTCAGAGTGATACAACTGAATTCACTCTGGTTTGTGGCAAAGCATCTTGTAATCCGTCGCAACCCGAAAAATGACGGTCTGGGTCACTGTTCCACTCCTGAAAGATGTCGACGGGCCCGATAACCATTGTGCAACGCCACGTAAATAGTGTGATTAGGGATCTGGCCCGTAAACATGAAGACGAAAAAAATGTAGTCATTTGCTGGCTTGTGCATTACCATCTCGATGCATACTTTTGGGTTCTCAAAGAAAAGATTGTATGAATTCACGGACCTGATATCAATTAAAAGGCTACGCTACCGTTCGGCTTGTTTGCTCAGCAGTTGCTTTGGTGGAGTCTTATAGTTGTGCTGGTGTTGACCCACTCGAGACACTGCCTACCCTTATATAAGGACCGACACTGCGACCAACTCCCGCATCCTCACTGTCAAGTGACCGGAAATCAACTAGTTGACCCCTTAGCACGAAATAGTTCAAGCGAGCTAAGTCTGTTAAGTTTGTTCATTTGCAAGTCTTCAAACATTTTGAGCACATTCGAATTGAGAGCCGTGTCGTAGCTATGGTCTCGAAACGTGTATTGTGAACATTGAGAAATGTCTGTTGATTCCACGATCTGAGCATGGATGAGGAGTTTGATGTCCTATCTCAATAATCCTTTAGGAAAATCCGCACCTCTCGGTGAAGACGAGCCGTGTTACACTTGATTGAAAGACAAAACACTTCAGATCTAGCACACGGGAAATTCTCCTTCATTCCAGCCAGTGTTAAAGACGCTCTGACGGTTCAGAATGTTGCAGTTGAAGTCGAGTTCCTGAGGCAACTTGATTACTGTCTGGATTAGATAAATTAGATAAAGCGATTGACTGGTAACCTTTCCTTCCCTCCACTACATGTGATTATGGCCTCTACACACGGCTCTCCAAAGACGTACAATGAACTCATAACCATTCTTGACTCTGACACCAAGGTCAAGGTAGCAGGTTCGTTATGATCCAACATATTCATCGATAAACTACAATAACGCAGTTGATAAGGCATTGACGGTAGAAAGACTCTTTTATCCTCGACATTTGTTTCGAAACTGATGACCACGTAAATTACTCGTCTTCTCATAGCTGATGGTGTCTTGCGCGGCAAGTTTCTTGTCAGTCCATAGCACCTCTATCTGATTCAATCTGACGTCACGAATTTGACCAGTCAAAAGAGAAATTCCTTAGTGCGGCAAAGACGGATGGTTTTGGTTTCTGCAGCGTTGTGTTGTACGTCATATTCATTTATTCAATAATTGAGCCATTTGAATCAGTCTGACACGAAAAGTGGATGGGATATGCATGATCAGGTTTATTCTCAGGAATTGTCAATTTCTAACAAACGAAATGGCTACCGCGATATTCTCGCCTGGATAGACCTGTCGACATATAGAAGGATACCTTGGGAAAACAATGTCCCATTCTTCTTAGTAGTGTTCAAAGATCCCAACACCAAGAACGCTTTGGTCGTTGATCCTCGGGATGTCGTAGCTCGAATTGAGCTCAGAGCGACACAGGATCTGGGTTTTCTTCCGTATGCGGGCGTGGAGTACGAGGTGAGCGTAATGTTACTCTTAGCAGATGGAGAGAGATTTAAATACCTCAGTATTTCAATTTCAAAGGTAAGTCTGATTAACGATTACTCGTGAATGTGCGCAAATAATTCCCCAGAGACACCCAACTCGGTCGCAGAGAAGGGATTTACACATCTTAATCCCCTTACGCCTGGAAGTGAGTTATCTCGTGTGGTTATTGAGAAGGAAATGATTCAACATCACCCAGTGCACGGCTATTCTATGCTCAGAACGCAACTCAACAATGCGTATTTCCAGGACATCATGGATGAGGCACTTCATTTTGGAGTCCAGGTTGAGAGCCATCGTATGATTGCTTTTGCAACATTGATGTCAGTTACCTGACGGAGGCACGCAGACACTGAAACTGGACCAGGGGTCTATGAAACAGCCCTTGCCTACACAAATGCTTTGCGAATGGCAGACAATGCAATTTTGTTCAAATACCTAGTCAAGAGCGTAGGAATGAGACACGGTATCATACCCAGCTTTATGGCAAAACCGTGGGGCAATGTGAGTCAAATACGAAGGTCATTTTGCGCCTCTTACATTGGAATCTAGCTTCCAGGTTGCAGTGGGTATGCACGCAAATTATTTTTGAAAGACCTATAAACTGAAATCAGAAAGACATACTCATGTTTCGTTACGTGATAAGAACAACAGGAACATATTTTCTGTCTCGAAAGAGCAGCTGAAGAGCGGCCGCTTGGGCGCTGCGAATGAAGATACGAGATTCATCAGTCATGAAGCTGAAATGTTTCTAGCTGGGCTATTAGACGGGTTATCCGACGGTGAGAATTTGACATACTTCACAGCAGTCAGCTTATTTCCTTGTAGTCATGCCCATGGTATCCAATTGATCTTTACTAGAAATTTTTTCACTAACTCTCATAAGCTAGTCCCCACAATCAATGGGTACAAACGTCTCGTGTGCGGAGAAGCTTTCTGGGCACCAAATACTGTGACTTATGGTTACGACTCTCGCCAGGCATCGATAAGGATTATCGCGCCACCATCTGTGGCACCTGAAGCCACGAGATTCGAAATACGCGTTCCTGGAGCAGATATGAACCCTTACTATACTTTGGGGGCCATATTCTTGCTGGGGATAAGAGGAATTAATAAGAAATTGCAATTAAAGGAACTGCCGTTCAGCCGACTTACACCCGAGGACAAGGTTCAAAACAAAGTATGTGTTATTTTTTCTTGTTGTCCTATGGAGACGATCAGAGTCTTAAGATTCTCATGATTTCCAGGTCAAGACACTGCCGAGGTCGCTTGAAGAGGCAACACTGCGAATGATGCGCCCTGACAGCATTGCCAGAGAACCTGAAATTTTTGGAAGTGAGTTTGTGGATCATTTTGGTGGGACAAGGCTGCACGAGGTGAAAGTCTGGAATGAGGCAGTCACCAATTGGGAAGGTGAGTTTACCTGATTTTTGGTTACTAGAGATTCATACATGTGTTGTAGTTGAGCGCTACCTAGAGCTCGCTTGATCGCTGTTATCAGATCAAATAACCATGTACATGTAATACAAGGATTGATCAGAAACATAGTCAATGAATTAGGAAACTGACTCGGGTCCAGTTGTTGAGATCTTCTCGAACCAATGAAAGAAATGGGGAACATCCTGGACGGAAAAGTCCTTTGATTATTACAAAGAGGTTTGTGTGAGAAGACGCGTACTTCTGCTATGGACTTGTCCACGCTCCTTTCAGTCACAAATTTGGGGATGAAACCACCAATGTCACTTGAAGTTGCCATACGCCACTCCACGTTTCCGTTCTCAAGCTGCTTGACGCGTTCTACACTGACATAGTATGCTCTTACCCCCTTTTCTTCATATTTCTGTAACTCCTTGTGCTCCGAGAGATCAATGGGGATAGAGACGATCAATCTGAAGCACTGATATCAGCGAGGCTCGGATAGGAAGTGAGATGACACGAGACCCTGAGGGCGGATTTGTATTTTCTTCATGGACAACCTGAAGCACAGTAAAGATTCGCTTTGAGACAGGGAACGGAAATTTGTAGTGCAAAGCCCATATCTGAGCAGTAGGTGAGAGCTCTTTGACTTTGGTAACTTTGTTTAGAATTGGAATAAATCTGGAAGCAATGTGGTAATTATGATGGGCTTCGCAAGAAATGACGCATACTCCTTTTCATTCGGCGCTTTGTCATAAGCCATTTTGTCCCAGAGTTGCTGAAAAGTAATTTGGTCCGGTGGGTGTTCGCTGAGACGACAATGCCAGTCCCCAGAGTGGAACAAAGTCTTGACCCCGGCAAACGTTTTGCCCTTTTTCCACGTATCAGTTGACTCGATGAGTTCACGACCAGCAGCAATGATCACTTCTTCCGAGGGGATTTCTATCCCTTCTTCTTAGAATTTGGAGATCATCTAGATGGATTGAGACTTGCCGGAAGGCCTCAGAGCTGCAATATTCAGGACGAATTTGGGATCTACCATTGGATGCTGAGAAAGAAGTGGCGGATTCCTATTCTTAGCCTACTATGTAATCGTTCAAATCAGTGTCTAGTCTACAACGGCAAATCTATGGAGCAACTGCAGAAGGCTTATCCACATTGAGGTTAACGTTGACAAGGCCGAAATAACGGCTGCGACCACGCTCAGCCTCATCACGAGGAAGGACCTCTCCACGTTCCAGCACGACACCAACAAATCGTCGGGTGCCTCGCATCCATTTTTCCTTATAAAATCGAACAAACCCAGGTGCAACGGCGTATACTGTGTGGTCCCGTCCCATCTTGACCTGATAACCGTCGTGAGAGTGAGAGATCGATATCCAGTACAAAGTCACACACATGCTGTCCTGGGTGGAACAATGTGCCCCGTTGTCGCACAATGATGTTGCCGGGAATCACCTGTTGGTCTGGAAAAAAATAAGCCGGTGATTGACAAAAATGGTCCACATTACGAACCCGAAAATTTTTTGATACCAAGACGCTTGCCAGGAGAGCCTCCATGATTTTGAACGGTACCTCCTGCCCTTTTCGTTGCAGTTCTGACTGAGCCTAGATGGACGGTTAGTACCAGGAGGAATTAGTCATAAACAACAAACCGAGGAGGGAGAAAGGCGAGTGGACGGCATGAGCAATACGAGTCAGAAAGGACATGTCGCAGCCGATACAGAAAACCACACTTGGACCGCGTACCCGGCAATCACCGACCAGGATTCATATATTACTGTCCCCTTCACTATCCACTTTTATCTTCTTCTCCCCTCCATACAATGGTTCTCCTCGTCACATCTGATAACGAAAAGTTCCAGGTTGACAAACAAGTCGCAGAGCGCAGTATTCTCATCAAGAACATGCTTGAGGGCATGTCTCGATTTCTCCTTCAACATGTCACACATCTTAATTCGGCTTTCCTTTTGCAGATGTCGGTGAATCTGACCAAGCCATACCACTACCAAACGTGAGCTCGAGTGTGATGAAGAAGGTCAGTGGTTGGAGCGCGTTATTGAGTTGCGATCTTGACGTTAGCCAACTCTAGGTCCTGGAGTATTGCGAGAAGCACAGAGACGAGGTCCTCCCCTCCACTGACTCCGAGTCTGGTCAAGATGAGACCCGCAAGAGAACTACTGATATCAGCGAATGGGACCAGAAGTTCATCACCGTGGACCAGGAGATGCTCTTTGAGATTATTCTTGCTGCCAACTACCTTGATATCAAACCCCTTCTGTGAGCTTATCCTTGGACCTTCTCTTAACCACGTTCCCAATAATTGTCTAAGTGATGTTGGTTGCAAGACTGTTGCGAACATGATCAAGGGAAAGACACCTGAAGAAATTCGTAAGCTTTTCAATATCGCCAATGACTTCACCCCCGAGGAGGAGGTAGGAAACATTATCATTACAAGGAAAACATTGACTAACTTGCTATCGTGTAAATTAGGCGCAGATCAAGAAAGAGAACGTGAGTAGTGATCGTCTTGTGGCCTCATGGAGGATTGTTCATGTTCATCCTTTTTTTCAGGAATGGGCTGAGGACCGATAGGGATTTCACACCTCATACTTCTACTTTTACTATGTCGCTGTAGCATTGTCATAATCAACTTCCATTTCTTGATATTTTCATGAACATTACATGCTTTGTGCACGGACCTCTATCCTTGATTGGTCCGTTCTTCACTTTAGGTAATATTGGCCCAAGCTCACATTGTCGACTCGTAGTCATCTATTCCTTGTTTTCTATGTCTATCATTCCTGATCTTCCAGGAGATCTTGTCGCACGGAATTCCGACCAGGAGCGTTGGCTTAAAAATCGCGTTGGCAGATTATGCCATATGGATTCCGAGCGGTGGGTCTCGGCTGACTTCAGGCTCAGCTATGGCAGCTCATACTCGGCCCAGCTTTCCAGGCAGTCAGCCAGTTAGTTTCTCTGTAACAGATTTGGCAAGGCTAGAATCCCACGAGCAAGTTCTCAAGTACTTCTGCCCAGCTTTCCATTTACTCCTTGTTTCAGTTTCTGGGTATGCGAAAAGTCCGACGGTGTTCGCGTACTACTGTTAGTTTTGACGGATCCTACGTCTGGTGAGCAGACGGTTTATATTGTGGGTATACAACATGCATGGTACAATTTTTTTACTGATAGTTATATTTAATAGATTGATCGTCACAATACTTATCGTCAACTGAGCGGTCTTTACTTTCCCCATCATGAAAATCCCGTGAATCCGCTCATGGACACGCTGGTAGATGGTGAGCTTGTGGTCGATGTGGATCCACGCACACAACGGGTTTCTTTGCTTTTTTCTTTCCAGTCTTTCAAGTTTTTCTAATCGTCATGCCTAGGAAACCCCGCGATACCTTGCCTTTGATTGTCTAGTTGCAGACAATCAGAATGTCATGTCCAGACCACTGGATAAACGCTGTGGTGTACGCCCTTTACCGTTCTCTGCCTGTGCATGTTTTTCATTCACTTGCATGCTCAGCGTCTGAATGCATGGTTTTTCAAACCTTACGAAAAGATGATGATTGATCATCCTCACATGGCTGAACGGCAACCCTTCGAGTAACCTTTCCTCATCCTTGTCCTCATCTTGAGTTGAATCTGGCTTTCAGAATTCGAGTAAAGCAAACAACTTTTTCATATCATGTTCGAGCTGTATTCGATGGTATACCATTGCTTCAACATGGAAACGACGGCCTCATTTATACGTGTGTTAACGCTCCTTATAGTCCTGGGACAGATAACAATATGTAAGTTGACTCGCATATCTAGATAGCCGCCTCTTTCTCATTCGTGCTTAACAAAGACTGAAGTGGAAACTGCCATCGGAAAATTCGGTCGACTTCAAGCTCGTTCTACGCTTCCCACCGCTTCCACATGATGCAACGAAACCTGATTTTCATGCCAAACCTTTGTTTTTGCTACATGTATGGACTGGGGGTGACGGTTATGAGCAGTTTGATGAAATGTATGTTGAGGACGAGGAGTGGGAACGGTTCGTCTTTCTTTTTCTTTTTTCAATCATCCATCTTGTGCGTCCGTTGGAACTTATCGTGGTTTTAGTCTTAAACAGGGTGGTGAGCAGATCGATGATCGAATTGTCGAAGTTCATTGGGAAGTTGACCATTCACGTTGGCGCATGATGCGATTCCGTAATGATAAACCCAACGGGAACCATCTCAGCATCGTCGACAATATTATTCAGAGCATTGCAGATGGAGTAGAGAAAGAAGCAGTAAAGCTGTCAAATTCTTCTTTTGTACACTGTAACTCATGGCAACGTCCTTCCTTTGTTTTAGCTTCTTGAACGCTCTGATGCGATCCGCAATGCTTGGAAGGCACGCCTAGGTAAATCGGCTTCCACGTCTTCACATCAACAAATGCATCCACACGTGCTTCCTGTACCACCATCAAGATCAATGCCGCCTCCGCCTCCACCTCCACCGCCTCAACAACAGCGATCATCGTCATCACGACCAGGATCCCATCTTGTGCCTCAGGTGGAAATACGCTACGGACCTTTTGCTGAGCCGATGTGGAGTAAAGTCGCGGGACCATCCATAATTGCTGGAATGCAGCGCTAAGTGTCCATTGATATGTGCCTGGCGCTGGAACCGTGTTTCTGGTCTTGCTTTTCGGTTCCCTTTCAAATCCCGTATCGTATTCACGGACCCAAACCGGAAGTATCCATGCGTATGTTTTTATCACAGCATGTAATTTCTAATCATGTATCGCTTTGCCCCGTTGTCTTAACTTCTTTTTCATCTGATTAACCTGCATGTAAATTTATTACGCACCCTATGTAATTTGCTTATATATCTCCCACCATTGACGTGACGATCAGAAACGTATAGCTATCTTCAATCATTGGTGCCTTGCATAACAACATGATGTCGAATGACTCATTTACTTGCCAGGGTCCTTGTTCAGCGCTAAATTCAATGAGGAATGGACAGAAATGATGGTGAGATCAACTCTAAGCACAGTTGTAGGCTTTTTCTCCGATGCTTGATGATTTCGTGTGAGTTTGATTGTGCAAGACCTCAAGACTTCGAATCTCATGTCCATCAGAGTGGGTCAAGAATGCAACTGTAAGACGTGGCACTTAGGGATATTATGAAGCCTTGTGTCAGCTCCCTTGGCATGATTGTTCGGTCTCAAGACAATGTGCTTTTTAGTCTGCAAGACGAGCAAAAGGTGAAATTGAGAAAGTAAAAATCGTAACAGGTTTCGTAAGCATCAACAGATATTCGAGCAATTTGGGCGACAAAGGGCGAGGCATAGCGAGAAGATGACGAGGAAATGGGGTGCATATCTAATCGTTACAGATCGAGATTCAAGTAGAACGAGATGGAAATAAGGTGACGGAAGGCGGAAATATCAAAGCTGTCATCACGATTCGTCGGAGACGTGCTGCTGTACCCTCGAGAGGAGACAACAGGAGCTATTCATGAAGAAATAGAAAAATGTGCAAGAAGGATAAACATGTCATGAAATGAGTTGAAGAATTAATTGTGTCAATGATGCAGTGAATGAATAAGCAAGATTGCGGGAAAATGTGAAGAAGATTGCTGAAGAAATAATATAAGATGCGAAAGATTTTTGAATGCTTGAAATGGGCAGATGAATGTAGTGGAATACCACGACGGCGGGAGGAGTCAGAAGCGCAGAGGGAGTTGGCAAATTCCCATGACTCAATTTAAGAAGTCCAGGGCGGAGGAAAGAGGCGAAATGGCGAAGTCAGCATAATGGCTGGGCTTTTTGACCCGCAGAGAATAGGTATCCACGAAGCTGAGCGAGCGAGCGAGAGCAGGGGCTAGCGTACAGGGAGGGAGGGGAGACAGAGGAGAATCGAAAAAGCCCATGTCGAGTGGAGAAAGGACGGCCTCAAACGAGTTGTCGGAGAATCCTGAGCTGGAGTCTACAGATGAGTCCCGTTTGCAGGGTTTACCCGGAGCGATTGCAAGGGCTGCAAACTGCGCAATGGGCATGGCCTACATTAGGTAAGACGAGTTAGTGCTAAGTGCTAGTTTTCAAGGACATTCCGCTAGGAGTACCTCTGGAACATCTTCTGAGGAGGTTGAGAGCCAAGGCAGCACAAGACTCGGTGGTTGGTGAACGCTAGCATCGATGGGGGAGGCGTCGTCGATGTTGTTTTCAGCGAAGGGAGCGTCGCTGATATCGACAACATTGGAATCGCACTGGCCCTCGGTGACTGTCCACCAAGTGATGTCTGCAAGAACTCGCCTGCCAGACATCTCTGACGGTGCAGAGCGCCTGCAACGACGAGCGCGCACGGAGGCAGAAGAGTAAGGAGAGCGGCGGCCTGCTGCAGAGGAAGGAAAACGACGAAGAGACGGCATTGTGAAGAACGGCGGCCGAGGGCAGGGCCTTGAGGGTTGGAGGCAGACATTGGAATCTGCTTTTCTCTTTTATATAAGAGCAAAAAGCGTCACTCCGGTCACTCTCCACCTGCCGTCTTCCCTGTCTCCGGTTCTCAGCCACCAGCTCCGCACACAATCATCCACTATACCCAGTCTGACATCCCGCATGCCGATCTCAGTAATCTATTCGCTTCGGCTAACCTTCTCCACACCATGCCTGCTTCGCGGCGATTTCCATGTACTGTACGGACGCCGAGCGGTGTGATGAATTACGGATCATCCCTTGACTTTACAGTTGTTCAGCTCAACGTCACCAGCTTTCGACTGACACATGCACGCGTCTTTGTGCCCGGGGACAAACTGACGTCCAGCTCATACGTAACGGCGCGTTTGGACGCGTCGAAACTAGGTTAATTAACGCGTCAACTTCTCAGAGTCTCTTCTCACTAGTGATCATAGGCCAATCTCTTAAGCTTCACTAGACAGTTAGATGTTGCCTCTCGTCGGATCCGTGCTATTGACAAGAAGTCATCCAGTATGCAATTCTTTCATATAACGAGTGTCTGGCTCTCGAATCTTGCCTTATGTCAACCCATCAACTAGCTAATGCACAATAGTTCATCCCACCCATCGTCGCTGATTAGTTTAGCAACACCCCAAGACCAGAATTGTGGTCATGGTCGTTCCTGTGCGGGAGCAATCCCAGCTCTCTACGTCAATATTTCATCAGTAGCATAGATAGGGGTTCGATCACAGTTATGAATGGCTTTCTTGTTGCAGCGGTTTTATATGCTGGACGTAATGCAGTTAATTCGCATTTGGTATTGTGCGGCTGATAGATATCAGATCCCCCAATCCTGGCATAAAACGCGACTTAGTAGCAATTACGGCGGCACCAAACTACTTTTGTAGTCATCCACTAATGCCAGCTGGGAGTTCATCACCGGTGGCGCGGACTTGAGATTTAGGGACAACCCTGAAGGTTGAGAAAGCTTCGCGAAGGCCGGAGGCGCTGAGCTGTCTGACACACTCACCAATAGCACTTCACGAACCATAGGGAGACAAGCTGTTTCGACTGCTATTTATTTTTATTTCTTCTGGTCGACTTCGTGACATTCGTTGGGACAGGCTGTTTTGGTGAAAGAGAAGACTTCAGATGCAAATGTCAGTCCTGTTACAAACCATGGATTCGAAACCTCATGAGTATTTAGATTAATGGTTATGATGTCTTCGTTGATATCGTCATTTATCTTTTGACATGTGGAACTTGGTCGCCTGGTTTGTTCTAGTTCGCCCGGATCGTGCGAACGAGTGTTGTGAACTGGCCTTGAGACTGAAAATTCATCTCAGATGACGTGGTCTCACACTACATGATTGATATATCCTCGGCGGAGCTTCAAGATGACCAGGTAACTGTCAGATACCAGCGCGGAAAGATTAAAGACCAATATACTCACACACTACTCACACACTTTAAGCTTGTCCTCCAAATTTGTCCGTTGTCACTATAGCGGGATCGCATTGGTTTCCCAAACTTCCCATGTAAAAGCTTACATAGACCTTACCTCATCCCGTGCTTCACAGAAGCCCCGCTACGTCTGAGACATGAGTAGTATTTTACGATAGACAAGACGAACCCCTAAGTAGTGTTCGGTTTTGACACGGGAATTCAGGTACGCTGACGCCCTGCTATTCGAACTTGTTCGCCGTCACTACTGGCCCACCACCCGTTGCATATGCTATGCGACGAGTATAAGAAGTCTGATCATTCAGTGGTATGAAGATTAGCACTTCAGTTTCCCTGAAGATTCCAAGGAACGAACAATCCATTAAACGGGTAGTGGTTTGAGACGAGGATGGCAGGTTTGTGTACGTAATTTCTGTTGACATGGTGAATCGAAAGAGGTTGCTACTGCCAAATTTGCATATGGCTGGAGTATTTCGCGCAGACGCATAACACAGGGTTGGACCCATATCCATTTTGAACTAGAATTGCTGCAGGCCCCTATCACAGCGGACCATTGTCGGAAATTTTGAGCAATGCCATCATGCCGGCCAATGCAAAATGGTTGCCGGATATCCGCACCGGAATGCCATCTAAAATTAGCATATCTGCTATATAATCGGGAAGTCAGTATTCATGGGAGCCAGGTGATTCCTTATCAAAGCACCTGTTGCTCCTCCTCTCATCCTTGTATGACTTATGTAAGAGCTCTACGATGCCCTCTGAACCATTTAGGCCTTGTTTCCTACTCCCATGTCTGGCTCAGTAACTATATTATATGGTGCCGTCATTACTCCTGTCGACTCAAGGACGTGGAAAGCCTTGCCTATGTGTTTGATGGAGATCGGCTCGACTGGGAACATAGGTTGGATGCTGGACTGTGTCAAGGAGAATCAGCTAGAAGAGACACTCAGCCAGAAGGGCTTAGCCACCAGCCAGGTAGTATATTTGAAGGATGGCGAATTTATCATTCCTGGTTTCATTGATACCCACACGGTATGCGCGTGCATACTCTTTGTCGGGCTCTCTGTTGATGACAATACCAGCATGCTTGTCAATTTCCTAATCTTGGAAAGTGTGTCTCTTAGTAATGGTCTCTTGTTGTTATGCTCATAATTGACCAAAGAGGAGGTCAATATGAACTGCTGGACTGGTTGAAAAACATTACCTTTCCCAAGGAGGCAGAGTTCGCCGACTTGAATTTCGCAAAGAAGGTGTATAATGATGTCGTACGGCGGTCACTGGACTGCGGAGTATGTTGCCTCAGTCATAATGTGACTACCGTCTTGATCTTGCTCTCAGACGACAACTTCGTGTTACTTTGGCACCCTTCACCTGGAAGCTACAAAGATACTCGCAGATGCTGCAAACCAACTAGGTAAAGAACCTTCGTGCCTGCCGTGCCTATCATCCAATTCTGGGATCTAATATCATGGTATTACTTTCAGGTCAACGAGCGTTTATCGGGGTACGTCATTCATCTCGCATAGCATTTGCCATGCTTTCTCATCGCGTCAAACTTCGGGGTAGAAATGCAACATGGATAGAAAAGAAGGAAGCTCGGGATCCTACATAGAAGAGAGCGCGGCGAAGTCTCTACAGGACACTGCATCATTGATCTCCTATATCCGTTCGCTCACTCCTGTCTCAAGTCACGCGAACATCGGGACCGCGCCAGAAGCACTTGTACAACCTATCTTAACTCCTCGTTTCGCAATCTCTTGCACAAGTGAAAACCTCCATGGAATAGGTGAACTTGCGGACCGATATGACCTACAAGAGCGGCGCTCTGATGAATCCCGAATGCGGATACAGACTCACATATCGGAGAACCAGGGAGAAGTGGGACATACCCTCAGTTTTTATCCTAATGCAGACTCTTATGCCCACGTGTATGATTTCCATGGACTACTCCGAGATACTACCATCTTAGCACATGCGGTTCACCTATCTGACGATGAAATTCAACTTATCAAGGTGCGGAAAGCAGGCATTAGCCATTGTCCTACGAGCAACTTCAATTTGAGGAGTGGTGTTGCTCCGATAGGAAGATACCTCGATGAGGGGTTGAAAGTATGTTTAAAATAAGCCATTTTCATTTCCAATTGACACTTGACCCAGGTTGGACTTGGTACGGACGTATCGGGTGGATTTTCTGTGTCAATCTTGAACACGATTCGAGATGCATCAACGGCATCCAAAATTGTCGCCATGAGTAATTTACTCAGTCCTGAAATCACAAATTCTACTGAGACGGTTGACAAGAAACCAACCTCTCCACCTTTTCCTTCCGAATGCGCTCCGGTCTCCTGTTTTGCCAATCAACAGCTCCCCATAGAGACGCTATTCTATCTGGCGACGCTTGGGGGAGCGCAGGTCTGTAATTTATCTGAGAGGACTGGATCATTTTCTCCGGGAAAGAGTTTTGATGCTCTTCTAGTTGATGTGACAGGGGATAAGGGAGCTCTTGGGCTGTGGGGAATGGACGCTCAATCAAGTGGTGACTCAGATTCGAAGAGAAAGAAGCTTGAGGAGAACTTAGAGAGGTTCTTGTTCTGCGGTGATGATCGACACATCCTGAAGGTCTTTGTTCAGGGATGTTTCGTTGGTGGCAAATTATTCCGGAAGTGAGTCTATTCCAGCGCCCAGAAATGGCGTCATGTATTACATAAGAAGATCAAATGATAAATGATTTGCGGTAGATCCATCTATTTGTGTATATTGATATTCAAGGCCCTTAAATCTGTATTCAACCATGACCCTATCTTCGCATCGTCCCAGTAACGGATAGACAAGAACTCTGTCCGCTTGCAGTATAGAAACAATGTTGGAATTTGGATCTCATACGAGCCTGTGCGATGCATGTGATTCCTTTATTGTATTTTTATTGTTCTAAATAGGTATATAAGTAGTTTGTACTTGCTATCCGTTTGCCTCCCCCGTTCATATTTCAACAAATGATGGAGGACTCAACAATGCCTTCAAGCGCCGCAGAACTGAGAAGAAGCCCTCCACAGAAACCTCAGGAGATGTGTTTGCGCCTGTGGAATCCTCCATAAACTTGATCGAGGGGTCCAAATTTGTGAGTTCGGAGAAACGCGTGAAAGGACGACGTGGTCAGTCGAAATTAATAACCAAAAATCTTATACGAGAGCTTTAGTGGCCTCGAGTCACTCGATCTCCTGTGTCTTTCTTGATCGAGTAAGAGCCTCAACTTTATCATCACGGAAAGAAAAGCTCGGTATTTATGGGAAGAAGTGAGTCATTTTCTCTATCCAACGCCCTTGACCCGTTGATTTTGATTCACTTGACTATGAGTAGGCGTTTGAAAGGTGATACAATCCTCCACCACGTTGCCCTGATGACCTTGACTTAGCAAAGCACACCAAGTTCTTGTCCCACAAGGACTGTATGGTACGTTATGATTGGTTCATCTATGTTGGTCTCTGAGAAAATTATTCAGTTGTGTGGCTCCATTTATGGCAATCATGCATCGTGGGCGTTACGTCTTCGGGCTTCTATCCGAACCTGGACACGTCTCTTTTTATCTTCTTCGAACTTGACAATATATTTACCGGTCAAAGATTCAGGAATTGTGGTTCCTATGCTTCGTTTTCACAATACTTACAAGTGAGTACAAATAAACTACTTTCAAGCTGACTTTTAGGGTACAGGAAACCAAGAGTATGGGTATTGCTGGATTGAAGATTGGGCAAAGTTCATTCCTAGGCCCAAATGGCGCAAGGAGGTGCTAGAACGGATCAATATCACGATAGAATGTGAAGACAGTGCTGCTATCTGATTTCGAGGGAGGGCAATATAATTCACCATAGGGTTCGACCACTTTGTGGACTTCCCCTGATATCGGGATTTCCACCCGTCGGAGTTGAATTACAAGGCCTGTATCATTTCCAGAAACGTCTTTTAAGATGTTTTTTGTCTGGACCCACTGAAGGCTACTTTGGCTGACGTAGAGAACAGTCGTTTGAGATTCCAATGCACCCAGTGTCCCAGGTATTCATCGTGCTTCGGAACTATGAGAAGTTGGTTAGAGATTGTATGTCCTTTTTTCGGTCGACTGGGCCATTGAAGTTTTTGATTCCTTTACTGCAGAGATCGATCACGAAATACATTACGACGGACAAACTCCCATGAAGAGATGGAACAACTCGCTTTGGATACCTGATGCACCCGACACTGGCTGCAATTACTGAATTAGGATTTATCGACGAATTTACATGACTTGCTGCCTTGATTATGAACAACGATTGTAAACACTGAGTCTAGATGACATTTGGGTTCTGTTGTCCAAATTTGTCACGGACTCCTATTTCTAGTGATCGGAAAGAGAGATATATGATTGACCAGAATGAAGAAACTATAAAGCATTACTCAAGGAATCACTAGTCAGATGCTATGAGTCTCCCGTATGTCTTCGTAGGCGAAAGAGGATTTTCTAGATCTGTCAAGTTCAGAGCGATCATCGCGTGACTGTGGGAGCAAGGCACTAGGCCCCACTAACAAATCACCAAATGTCGCAGCTTGAACGCCAGAACAATGGAACCGCATAATGTGACAGTCACTGACTGGGGACCAGGGGCGACTTACACGAGTGTTAATCTCACTCTTCCCCCTCAAGACTTCCTCCCGAACGATGTTCCACAGTCTGAGCATGCTGCCCTTCATCCACGATCACGATACAGATGGCAAGATCATGACTAATTGTTCTAAACGGCGGAAACTTGTGGCAGAAGGCCCAACAAATTCGGTACAAGCGGATCGTGGTCGCATCAGAGGGCGAAGGGGCCACTTGAAATTAATGACTGAGATACCGTTTGACATTCTCTATGAAATATTTGGGCACTTAGATCCCATTGATCTCCTTCATCTTTCTTGGTCGACTAGGACTCTGAATTCAATCGTAATGTCTAGGAGTGGCAGGATTCTATGGATCAATGTACACCGGCTCAATTTTCAGGTGGCAAATTATTGACTGGCACTTTCTGCTGCAGGTTTTTGAAAGACTCAACAAATCTGACAATCCTCCTCCAGCATGTCCTGTGGACCTCAACCTCGCCCAGTATACCTTTTTCTTGTTTGGAAAACGTTGCATGGTATGATCCGCGTTCCTGGTTCTGATCGGATTTCGTAAACAGTCTACAGTTATGTGAAGTCTACCTTGGAAATTATCGTTCTTGGTCAATGAGGCTTCGGATTTGCCGTCATTGCCTAAATCCAGAGAGGTTTGAAACATGCCTCATCACAATCGACTCACGGCATGATACATTAATATTAGGTTTATACGTGCACCGAAATGTGAAAGTCCTCTTGAGCATACCTGGTGGGGCCTTGCTCGAATTTTAACTGGTGTGTTTGGCAGGATATATTATGTCTATTGGTATTCACACATGCAAAGCCCGTGGTATGTTTTTCTTCAAGGCAGAATATGACAAGGTTCGAGAGGAAGTGAAAATGATGGATCGAGAGACTCTACTTCTCCGACAAGAGGAATGGAGACAAATACGTAACTTGGAGAAAGAGGTAAACCAGCTTTTCATCCACAATAGAGGATGGTTGTTCACCTTCAGTTTTTCACAGGCTGAGATGGATTACCATACCTGGATTCAAAATAAACGCCAGGAGAGGAGAGATGAAATATGTTTAATAAGACAGCGGAGACGAGAAGCGTATGTTACCTATCGATCAAACTTGATATTTGGCTGATTCTGATTCAGTATCCTTGAGAAGCTCAGTGATTTAGGTATATCTCTCACAGTTGCTTTTGCCTCACATCCAATTTATCAACCCATTCAAAGGCTGGAAAGATTCGGAGGTCTGTTCACTTGCACTTACTGGCGTGGCGGAATACTCGAAGCCGAGACTATTGACGCAAAAAGGTGACGATTTTTTCGCGAGACTAATTTAAAATGGGGCTTATATGACTCTTCTGATATCCAGAGTGGAAAACCCTTCAACCTGTCTTTAACGAGCGTTTGGAGAGGTTTGGATTGATTGTTCAGCAAGGCCGTCAAAAGGGTAGGATTTTATGCCGACTCAGTGTTCTACAAGACAAGATCGATCGTACCTGCATACTTCTCCTACTCGATCACGATGAACGCCCGTTTGCGGAGGATATCGCAGTCCTCGAACCTTTCAGGTCCACGATATTCCTAGATACACGCGACGAGCCTGAATGCATGTCCATGAGTGAATCAGAATTTACCGAGATTGTGGTGAACTGGCACCGCGAACGCAAAGAATATATCTTGTCTTTGCTACCCAGAGAGCTTACCGAGGATATTGAAGGAAACCCAGTTCATGACCCCCTGTCCTTGGAAGTTGCATATTTTCGTGGAGATGGTGAACCCACGATACAATACTACTATCAGGCCATCTGTCGTTCCAGGAAAGAGTCTGGTGCGTTCCCCAGCAATGCGCCGAAAGAACTATTGCTCCTAAGTCTAAGGGAATTCCGGCGACCCTGGGAGTGGGATCGAAATAGATGGACATTTGACTCGGATAGATATGTCATCGCAACAACTCTGATGATATATCTTGGAATGGATCCCAGGTCAACCAGACCCGGGGATTTCCTGTTCCATTGCAACCATATTCGACTTCAGTGTGCTCAGTGCGAGCCTGGGGAGAGGGGTTTGCACAATTGTTGGTCGGCTGTAAGTATGAAAGCGTATTTTGACCTTGAAGGCTCCTCAATGACTTTTCTTCAGATACAGCATGAATTACAATTCCACAGAAATAACGCCATCTTATTTGGAGGACTGAAGTGGCTCATTGATTGTCAGTGCTAGAGGGGATTATAACAATTGACATTTCACATTATTCTCTCATTTGTACCATACTTCTTAGCTTTCAGATTCTTATATGGACTGATAAAAAATTCCAGATGAACGAAAAAGGCAATCTCTTGTCAAGAATTAGCTTGATGATGTCAAGTGGTTGTTAATGTTCCTCGGATCCACTTCTCTCACATGTCTTGTCCTTTTCGCCAATGAAATCCATTCGCAACAAATAACGTTTGGACTTCAGCGTGAATTTACTCCTGAGAAGTCTCTCAAAGACGTCAGATTTTCCTCGGGAATCCTGCAGCCACTCCGATCCAGTTATGCAGCACTCAGAACACGACGAACGACTGTGTACCGCCCACGCTCGTTGGAGGCATTTAATGATGCACGTATGCGTTCTATCTACATGAGTCAAAGCCCCATAAACCCCATAGAGTGGGAAATGAAAGAAGTAAGGGGACCTGATGTCGAAGACCGACATACGCTGGCGCAGTTGGCCCGGATGTCTGGAGACGCCTATGCCCTACCTGGAAGATCAAACTGGTGGGAAGTGGACCAAGCATGGAACCAGGTAAATATGCTCCCTTCTTGTTTTCTCCCCCTATCATCTTATCTGCAATAGAGCTTCCCTTTCGGTTGGCAGGATATCAATGACGGTTTCAGAGGACAAGTCTTCTTATCTGAAGATAATTCAACTATCGTATTATCTATCAAAGGAACTACGCTGAACGGACCCACTTCAAGAAAGGATCGATTCAACGACAATCTGTTCGTAGAACCTGGTCTTTTCAGCAGTGTTCTAGTTGACACATCTCCTAGGTTGTTTTCATGTTGTTGCGCCCATATATTTCCTTCTTGGATGATACGACGGGTCTGCAAATGCTATACTGGCCACAATAAATGTGATAGCAACTGCCTCTCCAAAGCCCTAGTTGATGATAGTTTATTCTACTCTATTGGCACCGTAAGTCTTTACAGTGTATTAAAAGAGCAGATTTCATCGGGCACGTTGACAATCTAGAGACTAGTAGATGACCTAACGGCGGTTTATCCAGACGCCAACATATGGCTCATTGGTCACTCTCTCGGCGGCGCTCTTGCTTCACTCCTGGGTGCAACTTTTGGCTTCCCTGCTGTTGCATTCGAGTCCCCAGGAGAAAGAGTTGTCGCAGATCGTTTGCATCTTCCACTTCCACCATCACCCCCATCAGTGACATCATCTCACAGAGTTGTTAGCTTCAGGGACAAGCCTATCAATTCTGCATATACACACCTCCCAATAACTCATGTCTACCATACTGCCGACCCAATTCCCCAAGGTGGATGCACTGGATTTTTTTCACTGTGTGTACAAGCCGGCTTCGCTCTCGAAACGAAATGTCACTTGGGTCAGAGTGTCATTTTTGATACTGTAGGAAAGCTGGGCTGGGGCGTTGATGTGAGGACGCATATTATTGGAGTTATAATAACTCGTTTGTTGGAGGACGAAACGGTTGACTGGGGTGACGACGCTAGCACTGATGATGCACGTAGTTGGTGGTGGTTCAGGTTCAAGGAAGAATTGTGGTGGAAAAAGACAGATACAAAGACCCTTTCGGCAGAAAGGAGACGAAGAGATGTGCCGAAAGCAACGACTGAAGAGGATTGTGTGGTAAGTAATGACATGACAACTTTTGTGCAGTAAATCATCACAATGACGCTGGAACCTCAAGGACTGTTATAAATGGGAATTTAGCAATTTTGACGACGGTGATGATGATGATAGAGATTCAGACAATCCTGGGGCTCGCTGATGTCCATTGCTCGTGGTTTGAGCTCAGTTTGATACCCTGCTGGGCTGAAAACTTAATTATTTGCTTCAACAGTTTGAATATAGCCTTCCAGGAATTATGTTGCCAACCACTACTTTGGCCAACTGTGTTGAGATGATCTTGATCATTATTGCATTATCAAACCCCCATTGAGCAAGTATTTTCAGGTTTCTCGAGAAAACTATAAATTATTAGGCATCTAATCACAGTCTGGTTGAAGGTCTGCTTACACTCTCCAGTCCTCTACACACTAAGAACAGTCTCCCAGGACTCAGGATAGGAATACTCATAAGTAGCAGACATATCAAGCCGCCATTCAAATTGGGATGCATGGCTTTTCTACTAAGAAATTGGCATTGTTGCAGAGATCATGCTGTCTCGCTGAGTCATCTGTAGATCCACCAACTCAATGACTCCTGATGTATTTCCCAAGTGGACACCCAAAGAAAGATGAGATATCAAGTAATGTTTGTTGAGTATACTATTGATACCTTTGTACCTTTGGCACTATCAGTTAATTCATTCTCCAAGAACTCATAAATGTGGGTAATAGGTTTGAGATGATGGTGTTGAGTAGAGTTTGCAACTAGTGATACACTAGAATGGTAGAGGTTGGATTGAACTTATCAAAGGGCGAGGTAAAGATTCTGGCTGGATACTTTACAAGTTAGATCACATCATTCAAAAAGATTAAAATTTGTAACAGCTGGCTGCTGTTGCAACTTGTCAGCTGAACTTCATAGATCTCGAGTCTTGCTCTATTGCACCTAGCTAACCTTCTCAATGGATAATTAGATGTGTATGGATCGTTAGGATCCATGAGATTGAAAGCTTAAGAGTATTTGGAGCAACTGGCAAGCTCCGATAATAGCAGCTGCTAGGGCAAAAAATGAGCGTGACAGGCCAAACATGAAGTCAGAGCACAGCACAAAAGTGCACACGAGTGATAGGTATCACTGACCTGACAATATAAGCATCTGAGGAATTAGTGCACGTCCGCGGATTCCGCGTTACAAATTTATGAATTTTGATTTCCGTAACGAATTTCTAGACGTAATGTCACATTGTCACACAGGGTTGTCAATGTGGGTTGCCAATGTGAATGCATCCTTTTTTCAGTTATCTTGAAGACAAGACGTTCATCACATAACCTTTGTTGAGGAGAAATAAGAAAAAATTAACCTGTTCATTCTTTATTGGGAACAACATCTGTATGTGACCTTGTAATGGTATCTATATATGATATAGCACTCTGATCTATCTAATTTAAGATAGGTATCTAGGAGAGCTATTTTTATCACAACATCTAGGAAAATTTAGCATCCCGGCAGACTGCTTATGGGAATACCCGTGTGAGTTATACTTACCTTATTTGAAAACCAGGTGCCGAGTTTCAAATTTCAGGGGTTCTCGGATGTCATGATCTAGGAAAACCACCAGACTTTTTATTCTCCTCTATATATCAGAGATGCATACGCTGTATAGTCTCCATTACTGATATCCCATATACAGGTTCTGATATAAAATGAAGCTCGATTAACTAATTTTCCTCTGATTCCTCTCTTGAGTGTGGTAAATGCACAATCTTCCTGGCTGAGCTGTGAGGATTTGAAATTACTCTTATCATCGTAGATAGAGGCATTGTGGATTTCGGCATCGTTACTGAACATTAGCTTGAGGAGCACCATGGCATGCTCAGAATTTCACAGGTCTGAATCCCAAGAAGACCCTCGGATATCATGAACGACTGATGTTTTTCTTTATCACCATCTACCGAAACTCATTATAAGCTCTTCCAGCGCTAGGAAATTCCTGACGTGTCCGCACGCTGGGAAACAACGGAACATTCGAAAACTCTGGTCCCCACAAGTGGGTTATCCAACCCTGAGAGATAACCAGGTTACATCACGATACCTGGGGTTGTCTGGGAAACCTCAGTTTATATTCGGCATCTCGGCACAGACTGAGAAAGTCTGACTCACCCAGTATAAATATCTGACCTCTTGCTTATTGAACATTTGTCCAAAGAATCATGGCAGCTCCAAAAGACGCTTACAGCCTGTTGCATTACAACATGGTTCGAGGTGAGCGGAGCTTGCATCAACATCAATAGGGCGCTCATTTCAAATTTAACACAAGCGCATCACACCTTGAAGCTTGGCTTCAATTCCGTACTTACACATCTCACCGAGGACACTATCACCAAGGATTTAGACAACTTTATTGGATATTGCTTAGCATGGACGACTTCAATCATTGGTCATCACGAGAGCGAGGTAGGCTGCTCAAATTAATAAATTTCTTTTCTTATTTTCTTTTTGCACAGGAGGTGATAGTTTTTCCGTTCTTGAATCAGAAGATGGACTTTGCTTCTGAAAAAGAAGCCCACGAAGTTATATTCAAAGGTATCACTGCTCTGGAAACTCTTCTGAAAGAATTCAAAGCGGACCATGCGAAATTTGACCCCTCTCAAATTAAAAAATCGCTGGAAGAGATGAAAGAACCATTGGTTGGTCTCGTCCTTGTCTTGTGTTGTCATTATCGTTGATTTACATACAGTTCGCTCATTTGGATGCTGAAGTCGAACACATCAAGGCTGACGAGCTGAAGAAGGCTGGTTTCAGTGAAGCAGAGCTTAAGGATATGGACGCTCAACTCGACAAATATGTTAAAAGTCACGGAGACCCATTCATCGTTGTCCCATACATGATGTCGTGCGTTTTTTGACCCTGCTATCATGGCTGACTCATGTTGACCCATGCCCAGTCACAATCCTCCTGAAATACAAGCTGTTTGGCCCCCTATGCCATGGTTCCTTCGCAAACTTGTCATCCCTTATGTACTTGCGAAGAGACACTCTGGGTATGTTTCATGAAAGAAGGTACCGGAACGATACTTACTCTTTTCTTTAGATATTGGAAATATTCCCCATATACCCTATAATGAAACTAGTATCTTCATGTTTACTACCTGCTGTTGAAATTTTGTGTGCTTCATCATGATCTCTTGGGCCAGAAGATCTTATTATAATGTCTATAATAGCATTTTCATCCTCGGTTCGCTAGATATTGTACAAATACAGGAGCAGAAGTAGACAAACAAACATACGGAATTGACATAGTACGAATAGTTGCATTAACAAGTAAGAGATGTTTAACGAACAATTATCCACTGTCCCATTGCAAGATCAGAACTGCAGACGAGAGTGTCCGGGGCTCGGATGACGCATCACACTTTGATGCATTGCCTGAGTCTGGCTGTTCAATTGTCCCCCATATCCTTGCTGGCTGCCATAACCTGTTATCCCTTGGCCATAACCCTGATGTCCATAACCCTGTCCACTTTGTCCATAGCCCTGACTAGCTGCATTTCCATAATTGCCTGCGGCGCCAACACCAACACCATAGCCACCTTGTCCAACCGGATTGCCATATCCGGACACCATCGTGGCCGGTATTTGATAAGGCACACTAAACGCATTTTGCTGTGAGGTAAGAATAACGGAAGATTGCATCTGTGGGGAGTGTACAGCAGATTGGTTTGCTGATTGAGGAGGAGAATTAGCATTGGAATCCCCTTGTTGCATCTTCTGAAGTGATTGAAGCTGGGAAATCAAATGTTAACGTCTGGGATCGTGAATAATATTATCTGTCAAGTACCTCATAGTAGCTATAGTCTTGTAAAAGCGAAGTTCTGGACGGATGGGTAAGGAAGATTCGAAGCATTTCCTGACCTGCATCTGGTAGGAGTTCTTGTGTGTCCCGAGAGTTTGTAACGGGTTTGCGTTCTTGTGTGTTACTTCAAAAAAAGATCGGTTATTAAGATTGGAAAAGAAGAAAATGTCGTACTTCAGCCTGATGTGTCTCAATGTTGAATTGGGGATATCGCGAACAAAGATCCATCTGACATTAAATACACCTTTCCATTTATCCGAAGCCCAGACTGTACTGCTCCTTGTATAGTCGACCTATCGAGACAGTGAGAAAAGGTCTCATATGCCAGGTATAAGTCATACAGGCGTTATCATCTCAGCCATACCACAGAAGTGGCCGCTAAAGAAATTATCAAGAACTGCTTTATATTATACGAAGAGCGTATCTCACCTGGCATTAACACTGAAAAACAGATAGATGGGTCCACGGCCCGCAGTTTCTTTGAACGCTTTGTCCAAGCGCTTATTTCCAGGATCCGTTGAGCTCCAGATCTCATATTTGAGAGACTTATGAACGTCATCTTCTGTATATGATTTAATGACGAAGAAGCGAGCAAATGCTGGCTTATTATCAAAGGTGGGAGGGTTGTAACCTTTGGTGGCGATGAGAGTGGGAACGTCAATTGATGTTGTTAACAGTTGTTGGACGTCGGGAACCGTCTGGTTGCTATTTTGATTGTTGCTCATTCGTTGTGGTTGTTGTATGTATTGCGGAGGGATTGGAGGTACGTTCGGGATGGTCTCGTTAATGTTGCCAACTCCGCTCCCAACACTGGAAGAACTGGTATTTTTGTTGTGATAGCCATGATGCAGGTTAGAATTGCTGCCTCCAGCACTGAGCGCCGGCTCTCTTCCCTCCCAGGTACGTTCATCACTTTGTCCACTACGTTTACTATTTTGATAGTAGGCATTGGCTGACCCGCTACGTGACGGGCCAGTTGCAAGGGGCGTCTTGCGTCCCTCAAATTCAGACATAAGTTGGGGGTCATTATTTTGCTGGAGTCGAGGTGCTCCAGGAGGTTGAAGGGGGGGAGGATGTTTCGGATTGAAACGTGGTGGATGTAAACTCTGACCAGTTCCAGCGCCAGCGCCACCATAAGTATTGTAGTATTGGATTGCAGGTTGAACTCCAGAAGTGCGAGTAATCTCAAGAGCAGATAAAGCCCGTTGCACGTCATCAATTGCAAGGTTGGTATTTTGAGAAGAGACCTGAGTAGGACCGGCATTATTTCGCCATTCAGTGTTCTGGTTACCATTGCTACCAGCTCCCCAAGGAGATTGGCAGCCTACAGAATTGGTAGGATGATTTTGATTTTGATTATAATATTCGTCCTGTTCTATAGTTTCTGTTGTATATTCTTCTTCTGATTGCTGCACCTCTGGAGGAGTATGGGATTGGTGGTGGGGCGGCATCGGTGCATGTAATGTGCCGGAGCGCCTAAGACCGGAATTAAGCTTGCGAGTGGCACCAGCCGTCGCGGTCAGAGATTGGTGTCTTCGGACATTGGCACCAGGGGGTGGCGGAGTTGAAGCTAAGTGAGGAGATTGCAATTCAGAACCAACTGAATCCTGAGGAATTGGCTAGATGACAGTTAGCTGTTTAACACTAATGGGAAGAAAAATGTGGCACCTCATCGGCATCATACAGAACATTCCAGGGCTCCTCGTCACCCTCATGGCCTGCAATTTCAGCAAGAGAGTTGACTGTCTTTGGGGTCATTGTGCCTGACTTGGAGGCTACTCGACGGTTTTAACAAGGCAATAAATGTTGGGATCGATGGTAGACAAACCTCGATTGTATCGAGTAGGAAGAGAAGCTTGACGATGCAAAGAGGTCTTTTCTCCAACAACACCGATGTTACCAACCCAGTCCTGATCGACAGGGCCATCGTCAGTCCAGATAGAGGCCTGGTCTGGTGTTTCCTCGCTGATGCTTTCCTTGGCCGCATTGCGTGCTGAGCGGGAAGCAATAGTGATTGTATGATGGCGACGAACACCACCTGAGGAAGGAGGAGACGATGGAACTGGGGGAATCGGGTAATTTTGAGAAGACATAGAGAAAGACTCGACCGACGGCTGGGAGAGTAGGACAACCTGCAAGACGCTCGTGACCACATCTTAGCAAAGCAAAATTATTGATTTCCTAAACGTATTCCTTAACCATGGTCGTACTTGCTCGTAGTTTGCGCACTGCCAAGCAAAGCTTGAATGGCCCCCGTCACCTTTCGACAGCAAAGCTTTCGCCTGGTTACCATAGGATCGGCAGCATGGTCAAATGGACCGGAAAAATGTGTGCCTTTGCCGCCGTTGGCGTTGTTGGCCTCGGAACGGTCATTCTGGTCCACGATGCATTCACTTATCAGGTTAAACACATAGATCGTGTTCCTGTCTCTCCCCTTGCCCTCCATCCAGAACGCGGAGGTCCAAGGAACTTGCCGATCGTCCGTGTGCAGGTCGACGACGAAGAAGACGAGGAGAACAAACGCCTCGCGGAAAAACCGAGACTTGTCATTGTTGGAGGAGGATGGGGTGTATGTTATGATTGATTCTAACGTCACACATGCAATTGACGTTTGTGCATCAGGCTACGGGTGTCTTACAGAAACTGCGCCCTGGAGATTTTCATGTCACTGTAGTTTCGTCGGACACGTTCACCACATACACACCCCTCCTACCGTGTAAGTGTCCATTGTTCTCTGGCACAGTGGTCTATCCTCATTCCTTTTTGGATCTGTAGCTGCCGCCGTCGGTACTGTTCAAGTGCGCTCTTTGGTCGAGCCAATTCGTAAGATTATCGCGCGGCTACGTGGTCACTTCATACAGGGAAAGGCTGTTGATATTGACATGAAGGGGCGTCTGCTCGAAGTCGAAATTATGATCGATAATAAAAGAGACCACATCTACATTCCGTAAGAAGATAGTTGCATTTCAAGGGCGGTCAACTCATAGCCTTCGACTCTAGCTATGATAAACTAGTTGTTGCTGTTGGATCCACCTCTAAAACATTCGGTATCCCTGGTTTAGAGAACTGCTTCCAGCTCAAAACCATTGCTGATGCTCAAGCGGCTCGACGGCGCATCATGGGTGTGTCGTATGGTCACAACGCAAGTCTCGCAGAGCTCAGCTCTTACAGATAACTTCGAACTCGCTAGCTTGCCAACAACAACTCCAGAAGAGCGCAAACGTCTACTCAGTTTTGTCATCTGTGGTGGTGGCCCCACCGGTGTTGAGACCGCAGCAGTAAGTCGGGGTATCAAGAACATTTGATTCAGTCATATATTTATGCCAACGTATAGGAAATTCATGATTTTTGTCAAGAGGATATATTCAATTATGTTAGTCAGAGTACTTGGGATGCTATACACTTGGCATCTAACACCGCACATCGAAGTTTCCTAAGATCTGTCGTGAAGAAGTTTCCGTTCATCTCATCCAGTCTCGTGATCATATCTTGAACACGGTAGGTCTTTGATTTGTATAGCGAAGTCGATCCTCAAGTTTTGTTCCAGTATTCTGAACAAATATCTAAATATGCTGAGGTTCGTCCGCTAGTGTCATCAACCAACTCTTTCTCAGCGTCGAATTCTATTTTTTTAGAAAAAATTTGAGCGCGAAAAAATCAATCTTCTTACCTCGGCTCGTGTCAAGGCAGTCACCCCGGATTCGGTTATCTACACAAGTTGCAATCCAGTCACCAATGAAAACGAGCAACATACTATTTCCACTAACTTTGTCCTCTGGTCCACTGGGATTGCTATGAACCCCTTCACGCAACGCCTGTGTTCTTTACTTCCAAACCAGTTTCATCGAAAGGCTGTGGAGACCGACGCTTATCTGCGAGTCAAAGGTGCACCGAAAGGAACTATATACGCTATCGGCGATTGTGCTACTGTGCGTTGAAATACTTGCCCCGGAACAGTTGGTTTGACAGCATTGGCCTAGATTGAGACATCAGCGATCGATTACTTTGTAGAACTCGTTGGGCTCGCTGACAAAAATAAAGACGGTAAAATTGATTTCGGTGAATTCGAGGACATGGGTACCAGTTTCATACTCCATGTATCTACATTGTACTCAGACCTTTCCAGTCAATATAATCAAGAAAAAGATCCCAATGGCTGCGAGCCATCTAACACAGGTCAGTGGGTGTCTTACACAATCTGTCCATCTCAATTCCATTTCTATTTCAGGTTCGAGAGCTTTTCCAGATGTACGATCGCGATGCCGACGACAGTCTCGATCTAAATGAGCTTATGCAACTACTCAAGAATTTAAGCAGCAAAATCACCGCTCTTCCTGCCGTACGTAAAATGTCACCTATGTCTGGTTCATATGATAGGATGCACCTTTTAGACGGCACAAGTAGCTTCTCAACAAGGAAAATACCTTGGTTCCCTTTTCACTCGTATCGCTCGACGTCGTGATGAGTTTGATGCGGCTGAGGTCACGAAGATGAAGCCGTGTCCAAGCCATTCGAGTACCTCCATTTGGGCCAACTGGCGTATGCCGGAAATGCCGCTGTGTTCGATTACGGAAAACTATCCTTCACAGGCGGGTTGGCAGCAATGTATTTATGGCGGGCTGTGTACTGGAATGAACAAGTCAGCGCAAGAACGAGGGTTTTATTGATGATTGATTGGATCATCCGGTAGGTCGTTTTTCGTCTGCTACCCTGAGGTACCATTAACGAGCTATCCTCAGTGGAATTTGGGGCCGCGACTTGTCGAGGCTCTAACTCGATCTCTACTATCAACTTTGCCATTGCTAGATTCTGTAGGATCCCTATATTTATGCCCACATTCGGACATACTTAGATGATGTACAATCAATCATGTAGTAAAGCTACCTATAGTATTTTTTTAGTGATCCCGCCAACTCCATACTTGCACACCGCCTTTCCTCTCACCTTCACCTTCCCACTCGCTACCGCCAGCCCAAACCTTTTTGTAGCCTTTTTCTTCCAAGATCTCTCGCACACCCTGCCTTCGAAGCAAGGCACCAAAAAACACAAGATGCCGTGGCCACTCATGCTTCCATGGATAGGACATCTCAGTATTAGCCTGGGGATAAGTGTCAGGTATTGATGTTGGATACGGTGAACGTGGAAATCCAGGATCCACATTCCTTGGGAATGCGGTAGTGATATAGTCAATTGGTTCATTGAAAAAAAGATCTGTCTGGTCACGATATGTCAAAAGATTCTGTCCTCTAGTGTAAAGCAGGTTATGTAAGAGGCGAAGAAAAATCGGGAAAGCTGCGCACTGCAATGGAGGCTCACATCCCAGAGCCCATACTTCCCAAGTTGGCCTGTGGAGGTATGCTCGACCAGGTGTCGAATGACACGGCATAAGGAATCCAACGCTTTGGGGCTGTTGTCGACCATTCGTGGTTGCATTTACTGGGAGTAGACGAAGATACGACAGAGCGCTTATAGGAGCACTGCAATAAAAGAAGACGACGTAGACAGAAGCTGGAAGTGTCAAAAGTAAGAGAACGATATATGGATATCGGAGCGGCGGTGTAAGTCTTATAGAGACATGTCTCTTGTCTTGCTTCGTATCACCTCTCACTGCTCTTGTCTTCGGTGTCGAAGAAAGAGTGATCAGTGACTTTGCAGCGAAAATATGGAGAAGGGGAAGTAATGGGTGAATAAATCGCCATTCCTTGTGCCCTGCGAAGGAATAAATTGCGATTGTCCATATTATCAAGCAGAGCATGTTCATCAACGCTGCATCGGCCCAGTTCGTGATAGTGACGTAAATACCATGCAGAGTGAATGACAACGCAGTCGTACAGAGGATTGGGAGGGCTTGAGTGAGATAATAATGCCAAGAATTCGAGCCATAGAATAAGGACACAGACGACAAGTTTGTTTTCAAGAAATTGTAGGGAGTGAATATGGGTTGACCGTAGTAGAGTGAATCAGTTATGTAGAGGGTTCCAAGAGCTGCGAGACTAAGTCGGCGTCAGCGTTGTTGCAATTTAGACAAACATAACAAGCGCACGCGATGAAGACAGTTTCTGAGACAATGTTCGCGACCATGCGAGGGTGTTTGCGAAATGATAGCAAAAGAAGAAGGTACAAGAACATCCATATTACGACGTTGGTTGGTCGAATTATGCACGCCATTGCGCTGAGTACCAGAGTCTTCCTGAACCGCTGTCTGATTTATTTGAGCCACCGTTCGAACTGGCCACTTGGCACACACCTATTGAGCACTCCAGGACTTGACGTTGAACTTACATCCCAGGGATAGTAGGCGAATGCCATGGTGGATAGGGATGTTTCAAGCGAGTTGGACATCGACCTTGATAGAGATAATACATGGAAGAAGGACGACAACGATAAGAAGAGCTGCCCATGGATCAGACAGCTCCAAGTAGGATATAAATTTTTCTGTAACGTACCACAGTCGAAACATAGTCGCTTCCCAACGTCACCCGCGCCAATTCACATAGCCAAATGTCCGTGGCTGCGCCAAATGTACCATGCAAGACTTTGGGAAGTAGTATCTGACCTTTCTTGTCAGAATGGGAGAAATGTAGAAAACGAGATACTCACCAAAAGCCAGTCACCTAACCAGCCAGTGTGTGCCAGGCCAGTGGCTTTTAATAACCAATAGACTGGGATATTCAAAGCTGGGTATATGATGCTGCGGATCGGATTTTGCGAGAGCCACTCCCATGTCAAGTGTCCATGACCAAATACCACGCGAAATGCGGGTTCGAGAGATTGAAAGTATTCATCCGGCTGGAAAACGGTTCGGGTAAGGACTGCGATGCCTATGCGAATACCAAGAGAAACTTGAACTATACGTCGGTGATTCATCCTGCACAATGGCCTGTGACACAAGGGTACATAGTGGTGAAGGATCAAGTTGTGTTCTTTTTTTTTCACCATTACGACCCAGAAGCCTGCTATTTTTGTCGCACTTAAGAACGGCTCAATCAAAAAGATGTAAGTCTATGGATTATGGCTAGCTTTAGCTATTGGATGACTTCCTACAGGCGATCTGGGAAATTCTGAGGACCCTGATTTTCCCAGAATACTGAAATTCAAATTTGGGGAGTTTCTGATATGTCTAGGGTCCACCAGGGTAAACATCCAAGGGAATGCATAAATACGAGTACTCTGAGAGACTCGTTACAGATTTACCTTTATCCCTTGAGGAAAAACCAACCCACAAGTTTTGAGCATCAAGAAAGCGATCTTCAGTATCATTTTCCGGAAAACGGAATGCCGAGGTCAGGATTGATGTGGGTCACTATCTAGCAGGCATTCTGGAGATCTTGAAACAATGAAAGAGACAAGTGCAAGTTCAGAGTAGATTAATACGGAGAGAAACACGCTAAAAAGCTGGGTGTGGTTGAATCAAAGGTCCGTCGTGAGATTAAATCATCGAAAAGGAAGAATTCTGAGTTGAATCAGATATACAACTCTGTGTTGAGCAATCCACACGCACCACTTGTCGCACCTTTATTCTAGGATGTCTTGGGTCACATATGTTGAATATGTCCTCTGAGGATGTTATTTCGTCTCTTATTTCTCTCATCATTATTTTCTGATTGATTAGTAAGCAACGAGTGTGTCTGCCAGCGCAGACTTTTCTTACACCTCAGTTCTGCACACTTCAGACTGAGGTAAATCCTTTTGTTATCCTATTTTATATATTGTGCTGATGTAGTTAGACATCGTGTTCTAATAGGTACATCAATGGAGTTTAGTTCTGCACACTTCAGACTGAGACACCGTGTTCTAATAGGTCGCTCACTCATCTTCCTGTAATAAAAACATAAGCAAGGAAAGCCAGTGCAAAAGTCAAGGCGAACAGTGAGAGATGCTTATTGAGATAGATAAAGCACTGATAATTTCAAAAGTCGCATTCGACGCTCATATCATGTTTTCTTAAAATCGCATTATCCAATGATTGCCTCCCGCGGGCTTGAGGAATTGAGAAAGTAAACAGAGAACTTATGAAACAGATTCTTGGCACTGGTTCAAAGAATAAAGTGAATAGGAGTATCAGCTATTCCAGGGTTAGGCTCTGGTTCTGTTACAGGGGAAAGAGAAAGCACTGTTGACAAGCAACGCAATAATGGGGGGAAACTCGTTGCAAACGTGCAACGAACTTCGTCTCTACATTCGCTATTTATCCGTATCTAGAACAATAGAATTGGTCACCAAGACATGGAACAATAAACTAAATTTGGTGTAACGTTGGATATTCCAACAAGGATCGTCTCTTGGATGATAAATTGCAAGTTTCTTTGATATAAAATTCTTCGGAGAGCACAGGAGAGGAGCAGATCGTTCTTCGCAGCAATCAGTATATGAACAGAGGTTTAGTAATAGCTAGCCAGCGTTTAGACCGGTCTGTTGAGGATAGGCTTTGGAATGTAGAGCTATTTTTGGATTACTGTGAATAGTGAGACGTGTACGCGTGTTTGGCAGACTCATACGAGAGGCTGCTGCTTTCCATCTTACTTCGACTACCAGTGTCTGTTCTTTTTCTTTCAGGTGGGTTTCTCTGTTATAATATTTCCATCCTGCCATCCTCGCACTCCCCTCACACTCCCCACATTCATGTCTGTCAGAACACCCACAAATCACACCACCTCAATCCCATCCCATCTCATACCTGGTCCCAAACCCCAATCCAAATCTGCATCTTAGCACCTTTGTTTAAACTAAAATTGGCCATGCCAGACGCTGACACAAACCGCAAGAGGTCCCGTTCTCTCTCCGACAGTGACACGAAGCAGTCCAAGCGCGCCAACACCGGCGTCGGCCCTTCGGATGTCTTGCACTCCAACGGTGCAGGCCCCGTTGAACGCGACAATATGACATCCAAAGCTACTAAGAATGCTTCTACAGCAGACGACAATGCTGCCTCCACTCCAGGTTCGAATCCTTCTGACAGGCAGAAGGATGATGGGGCCAAGCCTTCTGTTGACTCAAGCAACACCAAGGCCACTTCTTCCTCTGGAGATGCTTCATCCTCAACTGCAGCAACCACGGTCCCACCTTCTGCGAACATTCACATGCGTTGCTTGATTGTCACTCAGGATGCGTCTATAATCATCGGCAAGGGAGGCTCTCATGTCAATGAGATCAGAGAGAAGAGCGGTGCTCGAGTGATGGTTTCAGAGAGCATTCCAGGGAACCCGGAGCGCATTCTAAACGTCAGTGGTCCACTGGACGCAGTATCAAAGGTCAATTTCGAGATGGGTAAAAAGTGGCTCGAACTTACTCATATATCAGGCCTTTGGTCTCATTGTACGGCGAATCAATGACGAACCCTTTGATGTACCTTCGGTCCCAGGGAGCCGTGCTGTCACTATAAAGTTCATGATTCCGAACTCTCGTATGGGCTCCGTTATTGGGAAAGGAGGCTCCAAGATAAAAGAGATTCAGGATGCTAGTGGGGCAAGGCTTAACGCCAGTGAAGGAATGCTGCCAGGCTCCACTGAGGTTGGTCAATCCTCCTATACTTATGACGATTGGTCATTAATGAATACCATAGCGTGTGCTCAGTGTCGCAGGCGTAGCTGACGCCATCCACATTGCCACCTATTACATCGGTACCATCCTGATCGAGGCGCAGGAACGAATGCCGTCGTCCTCGCACTCCTCCTACCGTCCCTCCAACAATTCTCGCAGGCCTCCACATAATAGCGGCGGCGGCTCCTCGTACATTCCTGGGTACTCTCATCAAATTCACGGTCCTCCTCCTCATAACCCTCCTCAACAACTCCAAACACAACAAATATACATTCCGAATGACTTGGTGGGATGCATTATTGGAAAAGGAGGCAGTAAAATCAATGAGATTAGGCACATGAGTGCCAGTACAATTAAAATTATGGAGCCGGGTGCTAGCGGAGTTGGGCCTAATGGAGCGCCAGGTGGGAGTGAGGGTGAGCGCTTGGTAGTTATCACCGGTCAACCTGCAAACATCCAGATGGCGGTCCAGCTCTTATACCATGTGAGCTTCAAATCCGTGTCACTCTTAATATTTATTCACAAAATTTCGCAGCGACTGGAACAAGAGAAACAGAAACAACTTCGAGCTCAGCAGCAATCATCTACTTCATCTTCTGGTTGAAAATATATATTTTACACTTGCACCCTCATCCGAAGATCGAAGGATGAAAAGGTAGTTGTAGCTATCTGCTCTTAGATAGATATTTAAGCTTTCTGCAGCACGCCCAGAACGCGTTAGAAAGAGGACGTGTTGTTGTGTATTCATAGCTGTCTTACTTTTCTTATGCTCTTGTTCTCTGTATGTCTCATTTGATATGTTAGGGCTGCTGATTTTTTGAGGTTATGTTCTAAATTCTGATTACATAAGTGAGCTATCTTCATCTTTGTTCAATCACGCAACTCGTCCCATCAACTATGGCTTCAGTGCTAAGACTTCAGAAGGTGAATGCTGCAAAGGCAGAAGCAAAGGCGGAAGAAAAATTCAACGGAAAAAGGAAGGCCAATGCTATGGATATGGACGAGGACCAGCCTGTAACAAAAAAGTTGAAAAACAAGCAGAGAGTGCTATTGTTGTCATCGAGGGGTATTAATCACAGAATGCGGCATCTCATGAATGACCTGGCAGTCCTTCTCCCACATATAAAGAAAGGTGAGCGGGCTGTTAGTTGAGGGAAAAGGCGTCAAGCTAATAATGGGTTGTCAGACGCAAAAATTGACTCCAAAAACCATCTAAATCTCCTGCCGGAGCTAGCGGATCTCAACAACTGTAACAATACATTGTATTTTGAAGCGAGAAGACACGAGGATCTTTACCTATGGGCTGCGAAAACGCCGAATGGGCCGAGCATGAAAATGCATGTCCAAAATGTCCATACAATGGATGAGCTGAAGTTGACGGGGAATTGCCTGAAGGGTAGTCGAGGCCTGGTCAGCTTTGATAAGGCATTCGATGAGACGGGATGGGGACGGTTGACAAAGGAGCTTTTTACGCATGTAAGGACATACAATCTACGACCAGCCTTATTGTTGTTGACGACAAACGATGATTTGCTAGATTTTCGGTGTGCCACCGTTAGCCAGAAAGGCAAAGCCCTTTGTAGATCATATTCTCACATTCTCCCTGCTCGACTCAAAAATATGGTTCCGGAATTACCAGGTCTGTAGTTATTGGAGACTTACCCTCGTGCATTGTGATTTGTGCTGACTCTACTTTCTATTTAGATCATTGAAAAGGACCCGCTACAGCCCCACGGTCCTCCCGATATGAAACTGGTCGAAATTGGACCGCGTTTTGTGTTGACCCCTATCCGCATATTTGAAGGTGCATTCAGTGGAACGACAGTATATTCTAATCCTGGTGAGTTTTTCTTCCCTGGCAGTTGTTGCTAGTGAATGCATGAATCATTACTTTGTAGAATTCATCTCTCCTGCTGCGGTAAAATCTCTCGCACGGCGGGAGAAGGGTGGTAAGTACAACTATCGGAAGGATGCAGAACAGGAACAGTTGCAGCGAAAGGAGATGCGGCGGCTTGGGGAGGACGAGCTTGCAGTGTCGAAAGTATTTACTTGATCACGAAAACCAGGCATTTCTTAGCGATGTCTTTGTAGTGGCTCCAGTCTGTCCATGCATATGCCACATAAGGATCAAATCCCTTGTTATCGTCTTTTGTCAGAGAGACTAAATATGGTTGACTGTGTGCATATGTTCCACCCAAAAAAGCCAACAATAATTCGATTGCTCCTTGTTTTCGTTGCCGGCCATTGTTCTTTTTCCTTATTATTACCACCAACAGACCTATCCCTTTCTTTCAGTCCTCCACTGATGTCTGTACATCTTTCTATACACACTCATGCCGACAGCCTCGACATGTATGGCGAGCCGAACATACAGTAAGTGTTATATCTTTCTTCGACAGCAGACCTAATCAAGAGAGAAAAGGTCTGCTTACTCCCTCTCTGGCAATGTCACCATTTCTCTTTCACCCTCAGCCTCGTTCTTTCACCGACGAAGAACAGTGCGCTACCTCCTCCGGTCGCTCTCTTTGACGTTCGAGGGTCAGTCTGAAATCTTCACACCGGTCCTTGGATATTCCGCTGTCCGCCTATGCTCTGTCACTCGTGAGCTTGTGCCTTGGGAAAATCCATTTGAACTGTCCAATGAAGGACATGAAGAATCAGAACCCTGCACGTATTGTTATGGTACTCACCTTGTGATTATCTAAGTTACTATTCTAGGTGTATGGAACATCATCTTCAATATGAATGTGCCTGGTTGGTTGCCGGCAACCTCGGTTCTGGCTGGTGAACTCGGCGTGCGCTACGGGCTTTACGCTACAGCAAAATTACTTGATCTCGATGACAATCACTCTAGTGCTTGGAGATTTTGTGCACCGTTACTTTTCAAGAACAAATCAGTCTTCGCACACAAGTCGATCAAGCTTCGTCGCTTTGAGACTCCGCCTGGACGAACTTCTACCCTGGAAACCATTAATTACCATGTCAAGAATCCGATTACATCAATTATCAAAGGAAAAAGGAGAATGCCCCCAGAAGTGATTGAGAAAATCCAAGTGGTGCTCTCGACCCCTCGAACTATTGACATGGACAAGAAGGGAATGAATGTCAAGTTATGTTTGAGATCAAATGGTCTAGAGGAACGTGTTCGCCGATCAATCAGGTTACTAAATGTTACCTACGATCTAAGGCAACATGAGAAATGCAGGTGTGTTGTTATGAAGTCCGGTTCTAGTTCCCCTCAATGACGTTGAACAGGACTCGACCATCGCAGTCATACAAACATCGATTTCCCCTACCCTCACTTGAACAACAACCGCCGAGAAAGCCACTCCTCGACCCTGCTTCTATTGCGTCGATATATGATGTTGGATTCTTTCACGTTGTCAATTACGCTGACTACCAGTCGAGATCATTTGTCCTTGCTTCCCACCAAAGTGACCAATTCAGATCTGACAAAAGTGCAGCTCTCATTTTCGCCAATAATCCTAATGTCAATCAGTCTGGCGAGCGATCAAGCTGGTTTACTCTGGAATCGAAACTCCCATTTATCAAAAAGGCTGCAATCGATGATGACTGGGACATCACTACTGCTCTTCGTCCATCTGCCTCAACGCCTCTGTTCGTCGTACACCACGAGTTGACTGTGAATATCACCTGTTCATACACTTTTCCGGACACGGGTGAGGTTTCAGTGGAAAAGCTGAATTTCACTGTAACACCGTCATTTGGACACACCGCCCCTCCACCGCCATCGCCGAACCTTCCTCCTTCCATTTCCCCAGACGGTGAAGTGCGGAATGGTAGTGTTCCGAATCTACCTGCCGTTGGGGCTTATGCCCCAGTGCTACCGATCTATTCGCAACTGTATGACACGAATGGAAATATCAAGATTGACTATTCTGTGCCTCTACCTCTCTATACTCCTGAAAATGGCCGTCAGGAAGACCTTGTATCAGACAGTCAAAGATGGAAGGATGTCCCTACTCACGAAATATGAGACGGTGACAGCGATTCAGATGAGGCCTCCCCTCTATTAGGGACGGTTGTTGCGGAGCCTGCGTCTGCATAGTGGCGGTCCTTTCACTGCATTTGGTTCAGACTCTTCAACGTTTCACTCGCCATGGACTGCTAAATTTTCTGTTGGTCGTCTGTGTGGCACAATCTAATCGTTCAGTATGATTGTGGACTGGGATCACTATCATCGATTGTTTTGTCGCAAGTTTATTCGTCATACTTCTCTTTTCATTCACTGTAACGATATGCACACATACTTCAACTACTCATAGTCTAAAGCTCGTCTCATGTATACACAGCCCGTTCATACTGTAACATTCATGCGATACTGATTGACTTCCCATGCACGTGTGAAAACACAATCTTTGTCACACTATAGAAAGGCACTGCTTGTATGCAACAGCATGGTGCTCTTCGCATCTGACGCTCAGCAACAAGGCCAAAACTCGCACTGCTTCGATTTGCTACGACAAGTGCTGTTTCCTGATCTCCAAAATCGTGGACTAGCCAGGAGGACCGTGCATTCATCTACATATATGGTAGGAGATGTCTGGTGGTTTTCCATCTGGGAATGGAAAAATTCGTGTTCGGCATTCGGCGCAATTCGAGAAAATCTGATGTCACACGCTGATGGGAGCTGTCGGTATGTAAATATAGAATGATAGAATTGATCACACGCCTTGCATCAATGTATAAACGCGTCTTTGTACACAGCGATCATGTCCGATGATTCCATCGAATTTGGTATGTTGGAATGAAATGTATTTCTTAATCAGATAACATATACGGTCGTACAGGTGGCTTTGGTTCAACGTCTACATATCAGCCTGTCAAGCCCAAGCTCAAACCCAAGCCCAAACCACGAACAACAGCTAAACCACTGACGAAGCAAAAAGTACGTGGTGTTGAACAAGAACCTAGCGATCTCAAACGTCCAGCCGGAAACGTGGTCGTTAAACCATCAAAGCGGAAGAAGGTAGAAAATAAAATAGTCTTGGAGAGCGAGGACGATGCAGTGGAAGAGCCAGGTGGTGGCAGTGATGAGAAGCTGAAAGTACAAGTGAAAGAGGCAAGAGTGGTCACTAATGATGACATTGTAAGCAGTGGTGAAGATGACATGCGCGTTGAAGTTGAGGAACACTTGAAGAACATGAACGGTACAAAGTCGAAAGGTCGGGCTAAAGGACGGGCGCAGATACAACACAAGAATCCTCCGTCATCGAAGCAATCCCTGAAAGCAATGGAAGTCCAAGCAAGTGAAGAGGAGAGTATGGCAGAGGATCAGGAAGTTTCATCCCCACAGCAGACTAGGCCAAGGAAGGCAATCAGTGGGCGAGGTCAGGTGAAGCGGTATACAAAGGGTGTTGATGACATTATAAAAGATGGGATAGATGATTTGATTTTGAAGGTAAGAAAACCGGCTGGAGCATCCAGCCAGACTTCTGGGGCATCAAGTGCGAAGGATGCAGAGTTGGCGAGGCTGAAAGAGAAGATCGGTTGGGTGAGTAGTATAGTGACTGCTCGAGTGCTTCATGTCTTTCTCATGTTCATCTTTAGTTGGAGAACAAGAACAAGGTGCTTTCAAATCAACTGGACGAACAGTTCCGAATACGAGAAACAGAGACAGAATCTCTGCTGGAAAGAATGGAAGAGCAGTACCAGGCAAAAGTGCGCGGTACGAATACACTTCTGAAGATTTGTTTCAACGATCTCATGTATGACCTCGAGTAGCTTTGGAAGAGATAAATCAAACTTTAAGGGAACAACTGGTTAAAAAACAGCCTCTTGCTGGGCTTGGTAAACCATCGGTACTCAATTTCATTACACGTCAGGTTGCGGATGCGGAGAAACAGACCCTCGATAAAGAGATTGTCAAACTAAAAGGCGAGATCGGTGAAGCTGAAAAGAAGTTATCAAAACGGGACCAGGAAATTGGAGAGCTGAAGCAAGCTGGTGAGTCCCTTCTCTTTCTCCTTGAACAGAGTTGAGTCTTTTCTTCTCGTGTTATAGAGAAAGAGCTTAGGTTCGAGCTCAAAGCCGAAATTGATCGAGCAAAACAGATACCACGAAATCCTGTACCCCATTCAGTCATGGCACAAGACCCCAAATCCAAAGCGACCATCAAGCTATACGAAGATCTGACGAACTTCGTGGTCCTCAATGTCCGGTCCACAACAGCAGATCACGGTATGAAGGACGAGTGGTATTATACCTGTTGTTACACTCGCACCGACGAGTCGAATTCTGTGACGCGAAGTGCATCGTTCATTCTCTTTCGGCACACAACATGATTCTGATTGTGTGAAACAGGCCTTAGCTTCACATTGCGTTCCCATGATGAAGACGTTGATTCAACAGATTGGATTCAGTATCTTCCGACATCGCTGGAACAAGAAACAGAAGATTTCAGACAAAAGCTTGGCGTCTTCAGCACTCCATTCCAGTTTGACAAAACTCAATCGATTCTTTTCCTGCAGACGTTGGATGCAATTATGGGACAAATTGTACAGGCAAATGACGACAACGAGAATGATGGCGGATTGGAGCAGGATAGGGCGTGACTCAACTCACATTGCACCTCTAAGCTTATTACTAGGATATTTCGTACATTTAAACTACGGCTACTGTGAGCTGATGTTCAAGGAAGCAAATTAACGGGTACTCCTGAAGGATCAGCGCCAGGTTCGTTGTATGTTTTGGTTGCCAAAGCCCACAGCTGCAAACTGGTCTTATCTCCACTACGAACCGCGTTCTTGACTGCGAAGTCTGCATAGCCAGAATCAAATCCTCCAAGGCTGGCTCCAGCTTGAACAAGTAAATTCACAACGTCCAAGTGACCTCGTCTTGCAGCCTAATTCATTTAAGACATTGATTAGTTAGCGCATTGACAAATAGAGACTATACGACGCACATAATATAATGCCGTGTGTCCAAGTGTGTCTCTAAGGTGAACTAATGCACCTGACTGTAACAACACCTCGACTATACGGGCATGCCCGTTCAGCGCAGCAATATGAAGTGAAGATCTACCAGACCCAGGATCCAAGCAATTGACGATTCCACCTGCGATATTTCCATTCTTTCCCCCCAGATTGGTGCTAGGAGATTCACCAGACTGCCGAGCATGTCCGCGCTGATCCAGATACAACTTCTCAGCCTCAATACAATATCGTAAATTTTCAATATCATTCTTCGCAACCGCAAGGTGTATCAGAAACGGCAGGAGGACAAACTCGGCTGTAGAAGCTTCAGCTGCTGTCCATGTCCACGAGGCGGCCGCATCATGAGTCTCGGATGCCGTCTTGATAGCATCGGATGATATGATGATCTCAGGAACCAGGGAGGGAAGATGGGTTAGTCGAATGAATCTAGATAAGACATGATGTATAGTATCCAAGCTGGATTCGTTGCCAGAAGTTGAGGGCGCCGTTGAGACTTGACTGGGTGCCATGGCGGATGAACATGTCAATTCACCCCGAAGTGGGATCCTAATCAGGTCTTGAACTTGTCTCAATGATAGGTCAGGTTTGGATAATAAATAGCTGAGTTTGGTCAGCGCACACTAGCAATAACTGAGGATCCGGTCATTGGAAATAAGAGCTGTACTGACCTCCGGTGTCATATCACTTCCAGGGATGACACCTACCTGGAGGAGTGATCTCGAGGTTTCATATGCATCAGAAACAGATCCCTTGGTGCACTGAGATATAGCTACAATAACAACGCCTCGATCACATGCATCCTTGAGGGCTTGAATGACTTCAGGACGTTGAGGTGCATTTCCTGCACCGAATGCTTCAAGTACGACCCCTCTAATGGGCGTGCTACAAAATGCCTTGATAGTCGCTCCTGTAATGCCAGGAAATAAACGGAGCGTTGCTGTAGACGAAGGACTGACTATTTGTGAGAAAACATACATACCCCGGCTTACCAACGTGAGGGCTCATCTCTAAATCAATATATCAACAAGGGTCATCTCCAGTAACATAAAGCGCTGACTTTTGTGTGCTCTGAACCTCCTGAGGCTGGTTTGTCGGATAACATCATCCCAGCTCACATCGATATCAATGCCAACTGACAGGACTCCAATTATTGATCACTGATGACATTAGGAAGAGACAAACGGACCTTTGACGAGTGGCGCAAAGTTCGGACTTTCAAAGGCAGCAAGGTCATAAGATGACAACTTGGTTACTCTGTTACCTCGGTATAGGGTATGATTGAAGTATACACAGCATTCTGTGGATCAGGATAAACCAGCGGCACTGAGCCGATACCCAAACAGAATCAACCTGGTATAATGTAGTGGCCGGCGATTGTAAGGGCACCCATCAGATTATCTACAGCGTCGTTGCGAAGCTGGGACATGGGGATTTGAGCGCCAGTGATAATCTGGAGGGATATTCAGGAATACCAGGGTGACACCGACCATTCTCTCTTACCACAGTCTTTCCGAGATCTTCAAGTAGGAAACTCAAGGCACTTGAGGTATAGGACATTGTGTCTGTTCCATGCAAGATGACAAATGCATCGAAATAATAATTGAGTTCAATCTCAGTGGCGAGACGAATCCAATCTAAGAATACTGATATGGAAGGTAGTTCAAATGGGAGGGCTGCTGTTGACCTTGCATATCCATGTTACTACTATCCAGCAGTGGATTCCACTGAAAATTATCAGGACAAAACCATCAACTAGTCGGAAAGGATACTTGCTTCCAATATTGCGTAGCGGATAGATTTACTAGTCGTTTCACCCGGCACTCTACTCCGTGGTGTGACGAGACTGGGCAATTGAGCCTGAAAAATATTTTCAGCTACTTTCACACACTTAGGCCTGTTCATGGAGGCGCGTTCTTGAGGTAATTTGAGGGATTGGTCGCCGATAGGGCGACTTGATCGCACAAGTAATGTGGATGATTCTGGGGATGTTACAGGGCCTTGAGACGGAGCCGGACTGGACCTCCCACTGCCGGTGCTCCATTGCCTAAAGCTTTGGACGGTGCTGGCGTTCGCAAAGAAAGATTCCTGTAATGGATCATGGAAACGATCCTGGCTCCTGAGTGTTTCTGTCAGGAAATATGGCTCAGGGACATAACCTTGTTGTCCAACGAGCATGCCAATAGTGCCACCTGCGGGCTGCATCAGGAAAAACTGATGCAGATTGGGCGCAACCCGCCTGTGTAAATCATGAGCACTCGAGACTCATGTGCGAGCTGAGAGGAGTCCATCGTTGGGCTGGACACGCAACTGAGATGTAAGTAATCTCTTTCGGCACGTGGCCGCCCCAGATAACATGATAAAAGAAAAAAGAGTCATCTGCAAGATCAACTTCCTTCCACTTATTGTATCCCATGGAAGCTTTAAAAAAGGTTTTTGAGGACAGAAAGGCAGAGGTATGTCCATTCATTGTAATGATGTTTGAGTTTACTCACCCTGTAATCACTAGGGCTCTACTGCTCTCGTAACTTTCGTCACTGCCGGTTACCCTACCAAGAATGACACTCCGTCTATTCTTCTGGCAATGCAGGCCGGAGGGGTCGATATTATTGAGCTTGGCATGCCTTTCTCGGACCCCATTGCAGATGGACCTACAATCCAGAAGGCAAACACAGTGAGTAGGTGTTACTTGCGTTCCAGTTCCATTCACTCCTTCATTTCTAGATTGCTTTAAAGAATGGCATTGACTATTCAACTGTCCTCAGTCATCTTAGAGAGGCTCGTCGGAAAGGCCTCATTATACCTGTCCTCCTCATGGGTATAGTCTATATCTTATCTTTGTGTGATAAGTTCTGATGTTCATCAAGGCTACTATAATCCCCTTCTCGCCTATGGAGAGGAAAAAGCTATTCACGATGCTGCCGCGGCGGGAGCTAACGGTTTCATCATGGTTGACCTTCCCCCTGAGGAGGCCGTTGGATTCCGAGAAAAGTGTGCCAATGCACGGTCCGTAATTGCTCGGTTATTAAAAATATATCCATGCTAATTCTATGAAGACTTTCTTATGTGCCATTGATAGCACCATCGACGACCCTCCATCGTATAGAACTTCTGTGCTCGATTGCTGATACTTTCATCTATGTGGTTTCCAGGGTATCATCTTCCTTGTATTTTCACGTCAATCCGTTTCAGCTCATCTTAGCTCGTGTGAACAGATGGGCACTACAGGTTCCTCAGAGAAAGTGGGCCTCAATACTGAGCTTCCGGACATTCTCACACAGATTCATAATTTCACACACGTACCACTTGCTGTAGGATTTGGCATTGCAACTCGAGCCCACTTTGACTACGCTGTTGCCGCTGGAGCCAATGGTGTTGTCATTGGCAGCAAGCTCGTCCATGTCATCGACGATTCCCCTCCGGACAAAATTGCGCAGAGAGTTGAGGCGTATTGTCAGGATATATCTGGTAGAGGTGAACCGCCTCATGTTTACTCTTCACCTCCTACTGGGTCGCCCGTCAAAGACATGAACCAGGCTAACAGAGCAACGGACGCTTTTGATGTCGGAGTCTTGCCTCAGCGTTTTGGACAATATGGAGGTCAGTATGTCCCAGAGGCACTTGTGGATTGTTTGGTCGAACTTGAAGCGGCGCACAAATCTGCCATGGCTGATCCTGAATTCTGGAGAGAATTTCATAGTCATTTTGGTTACATGAATCGACCATCCAACCTCCATCTCGCTAAGAATTTGACAGAAGATGTTGGGCGTGCTAATATTTGGCTTAAGCGCGAAGATCTGTGAGAGCATTTCTGACCCGTTTGATATGTGGCTGACCTGTTAAAATAAGAAACCACACTGGATCGCACAAAATCAACAATGCTATCGGACAGGTTGGTCCTGGATTTAGATTTGGAGTAGAACGAGAAGCGAATTGATTATGCTTCAGATCCTCTTAGCCCGCCGACTGGGCAAAACCCGTATAATTGCTGAAACTGGTGCTGGACAACACGGTGTTGCGACCGCAACTGTATGTGCAAAATTTGGTATGGAGTGTATAGTGTATATGGGCGCAGAAGATGTCCGTCGACAAGCCCTAAATGTTTTCCGCATTGAAATGCTCGGCGCAAAGGTTAGTAATCAAGAGAACCAGACTGATGTCATACTGAAGAATCTAGGTTGTACCCGTCTATTCAGGTTCCCGCACACTGAAAGATGCGGTTAACGAGGCACTTCGCGATTGGGTAACAAATCTTGCCACAACACACTATCTTGTTGGTTCCTGCATTGGACCACATCCGTTCCCGACAATTGTCCGTGATTTTCAGAAAGTCATCGGTCAAGAGATCAAACAGCAACTTCGTGAAGCGCGAGGTAAAGCTCCAGATGTCATTGTTGCCTGTGTTGGTGGTGGTAGCAATGCCATCGGTAGTTTCCACGAGTTTATTCCCGACAAAAGTGTCCGCCTCGTCGGCGTAGAAGCAGGTGGAGAGGGTTAGTTCACTCTATTGGATCCACCTTTCTATGGCCTGACCTCGATGATAGGTATTGATGGAATTAAGCACAGTGCCACGCTCTCGATGGGCCGGCCCGGTGTTCTACATGGTGTCCGGACATACATCCTGCAGGATCAGGACGGTCAGATTATCGAGACTCACTCCATCAGTGCGGGTCTTGACTATCCTGGCGTCGGACCTGAGCACGCTTGGTTGAAGGATTCTGGTCGGGCGGAATACGTAGTCGCTACAGACGAGGAAGCCTTGCGCGGTTTCAGGATGCTGACACAAAAAGAGGGTATTATTCCCGGTGAGCTAGCTTCGCGGGCCAGTTGTGTTCCTTTTCTGATTTTTCTTGAGCCTTGGAATCCTCACACGCGATTTGGGAAGCCGTTCGCATTGCTAAAACACTTCCAAAAGGCCATGACCTTGTCGTTGTGAGTACTCATTCATGTCGGACTTCAGTCAATCGCCAAATTGCTTGTTTGCAGTGTTTGTCTGGCCGTGGCGATAAGGATGTTCAACAACTTTCTGAGCTTCCACAATGGACTGATACTCTCAGCTTACATAGTAGCGATTAGGATCAGTGCACTGACGTTTTTATCCGTCTAGTCCTAAAATTTTGTTCAGGATCTTGTATAATCATGTATCCTAAGATTCTGGATTGTTCGTTGTCAATATACTTTAAGGAGTGGCTGTGTTAAGCTGGGAATCATGTCATTGACCTTGTCTATACAAAAACAAGATCCACAACTACTGACCAAAAATACATATCCTCTGACAAAGTCTGCTGAACTTGGATATCATGCCCCAGGATCGCCCTGCACCATACAACAAGACCGTTGAAGTCTTGGCTTCAAAACTGAGACGTCGGTGAGCCTATATCGATGGTGGATTTCTGATTGATTGCGTATTAATGCTGCTCATCACCTTGCTTTATTGATAATGGTGGTGATAAAGACAGATTGTGGGCTCACGTTCCACGGCGCTAGAAACCCTTCTCGTCTTGCGTCAAGTAATATCAAAGGCGAGATTCTCAAATTTTGGACAACTCGTAGAAATTATTAAAGTTGTCGGGCGCCGCCTAGTCGAGGCTCAGCCAAACGGTGCAGTTTTACCATCTGCTGGACCCATTTCATGATCATTAAACATGTGATATCAGAACACGCCGTTGGAAATACAGTACGCAAAGTGCTACATCACATTCGTGAGGAATACCAGACGGCCACACAAGGCGCAGCAGTAGTACCACAAAAAGCTCAATTCTCAATTGCGAAATTTGTTCTCCAAGGACAACCCAGGAAGCAAATTACTGGTGCACCAAAGTCGGAAAATCAACGCACATTAAAGGAAGATGATCCAGATGACCTCGACTCATTCGCAAAAGGTCTCAAACCTGTACTCATGGAAGCATTACAAGATGTTCTTGATGAACTGGAGACTGTCTATGATAATGTGTCAAAAAATGCCAAGGATCATATCCATTCAGAGTGCGTGATCGAATTCTTCATGTCTTGAACCGTTTGGTGACTTTAATCAAGTGAAATTATCCTGACGCTGGGTATTTCAAGAACAGTCGAGACCTTTCTCAAAACAGCCGCACACCATCATAACTATACTGTGATCGTCGCCGAAACTGCTCCCTCTTACGGGGGTCGCAAAATGGCAAAATCTCTCTCGTCCGCTGGAGTCTCCACTTTTCTCGTCCCTGATTCATCCATCTTCGCCCTTATGTCACGAGTCAATAAAGTCATACTCGGTGCACACGTCATCCTTGCTAATGGTGGTATGTTCGCGATCGCTGGTTCTCAGATTGCGGCGGCAGCAGCAATGGCACATAGCACACCAGTTGTGGTATGCACTGGTCAATTTAAATTGACGCCACTTTGGAATCTTTATCACGCTTATGATGCATTGGACTTTGGCAATCCCAGTGACGTCTTAGGATTTGAGGAAGGGCATTTAGTGGGTAAGGTAGACGTTCTCAATCCTTATTATGACTATGTAGGTCCTGAGCTGATCGCCGCGTACATCACGAATGAGTGAGTCTCTGGATGACTGATACTGGAGCGTAGACTGATGTTCTCTTAAGCGGTGACCATCCACCATCATCCATACACCGGTAAGTTTATATTTCCTACGATTCCCCCCTCCGTTGAGCCCTCTCCACCCATAGCCTGTTGAAAGAGGCATATGACGACGAAGATTCCGTATTATAGATTATATGGATGTATAGAATATGCGAATTCAAGAGCGTCACTTTCTAAGGATGTCGAAGAAAGCTTCTTGTGGTAATTCCACTTTTCCAAGCTTCTTCATCAGTCGTTTTCCCTCTTTTTGGTTCTCAAGATGTTTGAGTTTGCGCTCGTAGTGTCCACCATACAAACCAGCAGTAACATCGGCACGGAGCGCTTTCAGAGTTTCACGGGCTATGACTTTTTTCCCTACTGCAGCTTGGATGGGCACTTCAAAAAGTTGTCGAGGGATGACTTTGTCTGGATAACGTCAGAAATTCGGACATCTAGACTGTTTGCCTCGGTGACCTACGAAGCTTTTTTACCCACTGCCTCCCAACAGTATCCTGGGCAGATCTGTGAATGATGAGGGCTAGTGCGTCTACTGGTTTTCCGTTCAAAAGGAAGACCATCTTAGCGAGGTCACTTTTTCTGTAGCCCGCATCCTCATAGCTGACAGGGTGTAAATAAGGAGTGGTCGGAAACTTTTGCAGCTTACTCAAAACTTGCAAATCCCGAACTTCGACTTTTCAAGTGGTCAAAGAAGTCTGAAACGATTTCACTCAAAGGAAGAGTGCATGTAAGCATGATACGAGAAGAGGATGCGGGCCCAGAGTCGAGGTATTTGTGATTCAAATCGTCTCCTCGTCTTGCATAACAAAGATCCAGCATTTCACCGAAGTATTCTAGTAGATTTGAGACTATAGGTTAGGAAGGACAAGGCTGCCCCCATACCTTCAGGGACGATAATAGTGGCCTTTACGATTGGTTCCTGGATCTCTTTGACTCGCGATGTCGAGTCACTAACATCTGGGAAATCAGTGGGATTGCTGACAAGGAATTCCTTGTCACTGTTCCAGTAAAGAACTAGACATATTGACTCAGCACAAGAAAGCTCTGCCATTTAAAAGTTTACTTTTGTAGGGTACCGTAGGCGCAGTGATTATGATGTTGGCATCATATTCATCCTCAAGTCGTTGACGGAAGACATCCATATGGAGTGTGCCGAGAAAGCCAAGTCGACAGCCCTGCCCAAGAGCAGTCGAAGACTCCCGTTGCACGGTCACGCTGCGGTCTGTCAGTATTAACTACGGATAAACTCTCGTGTGAGTTCGTTGACTGTGTCAAAGAACGAGCTGAAACCACCCACTCGATTGATCGACTCTTCAAGTTTCTGGAAATCATTATTATCGATTGGAAAAACACCAGCATAAACCTAAAACGAATGAACTCGGAACACAACGTAAAGAGTTGGTGCTGACCATGGCCTTTGAGGGCTTAAACCCAGCCATAGGGCTGACTGGAGAGCCTAGCCGATGAAGAGTATCACCAATATGAGCTGATGACAACCAACTGGATCAGCAAACACTGTTTGCATATCAGTACACATGAAATACCTTCTGACGATTGCTTCATATTGCATGCGATATATCCGACTTGACCTGGATAAAGCGCCCGAACCTGGGTCTCTTCCGGATGCATAATCCCAACTTCGGTAATTTCATACTTCTTCCGGGTATGACATGAAGCAATTTTGTCGCCTAGATCAAGCTCAATACTTGAAAGGGGCAATCTAAAGCACTCGAGTCTGACCTTTCTTCAAAGTGCCGTTTTGTATATTTATCAGAGAAATCACTCCTCGATACTTGTCATACCTGGATACCTGTGTGAAGAGGAAGATAAAGTAGGAGTATTTTGACTTACAGAGAATCAAACATGAAAGCTTTCAAAGGTTCTTTCTCTGATCCAATCGGTGAAGGGATTCTTTCTATTATGGCGTCTAATACTGTTTCTACGCCCAAACCAGTTTTAGCGGATATTTTGATGATTTCAGTAGGATCTATGCCGAAAATCGACTCGATTTGTGCTGCTATTCGCTCTGGTTCAGCTGCGGGGAGGTCTATCTGAAGTCAAGGTGAATTCAGTAAAATTGGGAGTAAAAACCAGATACATACTTTATTGAGTATAGGTATAATTTTCAAGCCTCTTTCCCTTGCACTATGGAATACAGATAAAGATTGAGCTTGAACTCCTTGGCTCGCATCGACCTACCAGCTGAGATAAGTTTCTAGATGAGGGAGATTGAGGAGGTACATACGAGCAACAGAGCGCCCTGGCAAGCAGCCAATGACCGCGAAACCTCCCAAGCGAAGTCGACATGGCCCTATGATAGTGATTAAGTAGTATGGTTAGGACGCTTGGAAACCCATCCGTACTGGGGTGTCAATTAGATTCAGGAGATGTCGTCGACCACTATGAGTGTGAAGCATGCTGAAGATATCTTGTTAGATTCCTCGAAACAGAATCCAGTGGCTTGTATATGTATACCTCGCAGTCTGTGCCTTGACTTCTTCACGTATCAATATCTTTACTGGTGATACATGGACGCCATACCTGTGATACCTCGCTCCCGCTCGACTTTAAGCTTATCCAAGACCTGCTGATTTTTTCCAACCTGTTTCTTCTCAATTGCTCCTGTTAGCTATACCTAGCGTAAGCCCAGAATGCCATTGGGTGATTGAGGAAACCATGAACCTCAAGAAGTCTGAGGAGGAAAATAAGTCCACGATTACGATAGGTAAAGAAAAAAGCCTACCTATCAGCCAGCGTCGACTTTCCGTGGTCTGAATTCTGTCTTGTTGAGCAAAAGAAGGTCATAGGAAAATGGCATATGTACCAATGTGAGCAATGATTGAGAAATTGCTGTTACAAGATTTATCAGTCTAAGCCTTGGAAGAGGCAAAATAAATCCATGCACCGTATCAGTCCGCATGGGTAATTTTCCATCGACATCTGTTTTGGCTCGGCATGGCACGAGACAGTCGAGTGTAAATGCCTACGAGCAGTCGCGAAAGTCCAACTGCGCCTAGAAATGTCGATTTGAAAGCAGGCTCGGTGCCATGGACACAACATAGTTAGGGCAGCTAAGCGATGATATTTGAGTCCGGACGCGTTGATGAGCTCGTTCCGTGTCTAGATCATTTGCTTAGTCAACTGTACCTCTCTATACAATCTCCTCATGTCGCTTGTTGAAAACTCTGAGGCGCGTAAAGCGCGTTTGATCTCACTCAGAAAACGCAAGGCTGGAGAAGTGACTGACGAGTGAGTGGGTATGTGTTGTGTACCTCCCCAAATGTTCATCATCAATGCTTTAGTGTTGCAGAGTCGTTGTTCAAACCGAGAAACTTCGATCCAGAATCACGGACCATTAAGAAACACACGAGGGATAATGACGTTGATATGGAAGACACAGTAGAAAACAACGTAGCCGGCCTTGCGGAGCAAATTATCCAGGAGGACAAGGCACGGCAAGCACAAGAACTGGTACGTTGTCCTTGCTGAATGATCAAAACTATCTCATATCGTGTACGCGACTGGTTGTCCACTATAGGATGTATTTAATATTGCTCCTAAACGTCCAAACTGGGACTTGAAGCGCGAGACGCAGGAAAAGCTGGCTAAACTGGAAAGGAAAACTCAAGAGGCTATTCATATCCTCATCCGTGCGTCTCATGCTCAACCACTTGTCCAACAGTTTCTGATAACCTTTGCAGGTCAGCGGCTAGCGGCACAAAAAGGGCAATCTGACGACCTTGTTGGTGCGATGAGAGCCGAGGAACAACAGCACCAAGACCTGTCCGACGAAGAGGACTAAGTATCCAGAAGCCCTCTGTGTACGTATATTTCTTACCGTGAATTTGTCTATCTTCGCAACCTCTAAAGAATACAGTGTTGCCGGGTCAAAATGTTCGCTCGTTAATGAACTTCCTAGACGTTGCATACTCCCTTGATGAATGTGTCAAACTTTATTCATAACTTTCGCACTATACTACGCCAAAGCCTCAGGATTGCAAGTTTGTAACAGCGGAGCTATGGATCTCCTGAAGGAAAACGTATCATATGCTGTACTTTTCTTTTTGGTCAAAGAGTACAAACCCTTGGCAACGCGCCCGCCACATTGTTGGCCTCTTCAGAAACGCATTCTCTGATCACGATAGGCACTCAAGTTTTCGCCGTCTGATTCCTCTGATTGGTCCCTCGGAGCTAACTTTGCATCCCTTGAAACACTGTCTGCGGGTAACCAGATACTTAGAAGCTTTTGGGTAGTCATCCTCCAGCTGTCTCATAAGCACGAGGAGGCTCGTATCGCCTATCGTATCGCGATATCACTGGAACTGACTGTTAAGCATCGTGTTCTCCCTTGAACCATTATTGAACAGACAACCATTTCTACTACCCAATAGCTACACCCATAATCAGGACCTTTCATGTCTTCTACTAGATTGCGGGACTAATCAATGGACTGTCGTTTGATCGTCATGCACCAAATTTTGGAGGCCATATCCAGCTACCTCTTCCATGATTCCCGCATAAAGCCGAGCTGCCCTCGGACACCCTTACTACTTACCTATAATAAGGATGATGGCCTCTTACTAGGATTTTAGTGCAAGAAGATGGCGAAATATGGCGAAGTATGGCGCGAAATCCGCTCAAATTTGAATCGAGTCATATGTCAGAATACACCATTTTTCCGCCAAACTTTACCCGATCAGATTTGACGTCGCTCCGGCGGTTTGGTAGTTTGGCGCATTATCGCGACTGATAGCCGAGTTTGCTTTTCGTCCTGGAAGGCCTGCCCACGGCCTTTGAGGAATTCACGAAACTCAAGGCCAGTTGCAAAGTCGTATTTTCCTGTTAGATAGACATGAAAATCAACTGCGACGACAATCTGGTCACAACGGGGGAAAAACATTTTTCTTCAAGTGCCACTGCACGTAACAACCAGGGATCGAAAAATGATTGTTACCAGCTATTCGAATAACATGGATGGATTGTCCATCCCTTACGATAAGCAATTGCGAGCTCCAACGACTAGTTGGACGACCAGTTGGACATGTGTCAAGTCAATCATCCAATTGCCTAAAATGGCTAACTCGGCACGCCCGACCGTGGAATATCTTGGAGGTCTGTATTGAAACACAGGCCTTATCCACAGCATCCCATAGCCCCTCATACAGCTCACAGACTCTCTAACACCATATTTATAACTATCCAGGAGTTTCTCTGACCAGACAATACCATGAGTGACTTCGAGCTGCTAACAAACAACCGGGTGCCAACCCTCGTTCAGCTCTGTCAACGAGGTGAGCATTACTCCTCATAAATGAGCCACTTGCAGCTAACGTAACATTTTCAGTGGCCTCCTCATGCATAGACTGTGTGTAATTTATACTCTACAAATTGTGATTCACTGTTGAGACCATTCACAAGCCATCGCAACACTCGGCAACGACTTGAGCTATCCCTTGGTTAAACCCATTCTAGAACGGTGCACGGCAGAACAGCTCTCTGTACTAGAAGAATCGTCTCCGGTTCGTGACTCGTAGCTACATCGGCTCTTCTCTGATCTCTCTATAGCATTTATTCAATGAAACGCCAGGTAAAAGATCAAAAACGTCATACACGAGGAGTTCCTGCCTCCTGAACTTATCTCTATAGAAATATGGATGCAGATATGTATACGAAAATATCCCACTGCTGTAGAGAAATATCTGGATGATGATCTATTAGAACCAAGGTCATGGAGAGAACGATATCAGGTAAGCCTTTTTCTGGAATTCTAGGACTTGGAGAGCTTAGTCTCTAGATAGGTCCTTACACAAGAAGAGGAGCATCGCTTTGAAAGACTTGGGCTGAAACTTAAAGCGCAACGAATTGAAGCAGAAGAGCGCAAGAAGGAAAGGGAAGTTAAATTGACCGACCGAGTTCTTCCGCCGAGACGACCCAAGGCTGGTGGATGTAAGTTGCATTTCAGCTCAATCCATCAACGTCTTATTCACGTGTATCATACATAGGGGGTGCACCCTTGCAACCCAAGACTCTGATTCAAAAAACCCTCTCAGAGGCATCAAAAATCCAGAAGGCTATGTATCAGTCACGCATGTTCCCACCAACGAACGGTGGCAAAACCTATCGAGTTCTTCCTAAACCCTCTTGTACACTAACATCGTCAATGTCAGCGAATTGTGATCGAGTGTCCGTCAACACTGTCCCAAAACGTGTCATATCTGGTCCCAGTAATCGTACCGTGCCTCCATCTCAAACTTCCTCTTCCTCTTTAACACCTCAGCGATCCTTCTCACAGACAACTGGTCCTGGGTCTGCACTTGCTTCAACGACTATCGTGTCAACAATCCCGAAGCACTCAGGCAACATATCGCCAAAGAAACTACCAACGGCTTCTAGCACATCAGCTAATGCTCGGCCAATGAAACAGGCACCCTCAATCAAGAAAGATCCTATGGCTTCTCTGTTCGTGCCAAAGCATCGTGCCTACTCTCAACGCCCCGTGTAACGCCTTTACCATTTTGCCTCGGGTCAAGATTTGTAACTCCTCTATCCAGTTTTTATTAGAATCACAGCGCCCATTTTATGTACTATCAATTTTTGCACTCATTGCATTTACATTGTGTTTTTCTCTCCTCTTGCAAACCTTTTTTTTATTGTATGTCCTTCTATTTGCTATAACCACATCGCTGGTTCTGGGGGGCTCCTCATCGAGTATTGTATGGGCACAAAGGCTCTAATTTTCATTCTACGCCAATAACCCCTCCGTAGCCATGACCACCTTTGCGTGAAACTTGCCGACAACGGAAAAAAAGCGGGAACTCATGTCTGGAAATGACCTAGCCAATGATCTGTGTCTCTTTCGATCGTTCTTCCTTTGGAGTATGTAAAAATGAGTGTCAGCTCTTGGTTCTCTGCTTTTTGTTTACCCGAAATATCTCGTCCTGCTTGAGGTCTCTTGGTGGATGCTACAACAATACACGTTCCCTCTTTGGACTTTTTTTTTCTCTGGACGTTGGGGATAGGATGCGACGACGATGGCAACGACGATCAAGAAAGTGTGCTTCGGTCCCCTGTCAAAGCACTCATGTAGGGTACTTGTATTCTACCGCAGACTACGAACGAGCACCGTGTTACAAATTTATGAAAGAAAAGCCGATGATGGTGTGCCATGGACTTGGTTTAAAAAGGATTAGCAGGGTGGGGAATTGACAGACAAGCGACTACTTTAGAACGACTCTAGATTCTCATCCCAACTACATTCGTTTCCAAAAGAACGAACTAAGAGGGGGACCCTTTTGTGACACCTGAAAGGTCCTCTTGGTGACGGATTCCACAAACCCTATGAAATGGAGAGGCTATAAATATAACGAATCTGTAACTACACACATATACATACACACATGATAAAAGGAACACAATGACGGAACTTGAGCAAGGTGTATGTATATCTGTCATCAAAATGCCAAAGTGACAGTTCCCATCAATACACTTCAAGGAGGAAAAAAAAATCTTTACAAAAAGGACCCCATCAAACAAAGTGTAAGGACGCATGTATACATATAGATAGCCTGCCTTGCAAAGAAAGAAAGAAAGAAAGAAAAGAAAAGAAAGAAAAAGAAAGAAGAATCAAGCCGATTCTCGTACTATAAACGTGCTCCAGGACCGGTCCGAATATAAATTAGTGAAAAAAAAAGACCGGTCCGAATTCCTCATTGATCAAGTTGTGCGCATGTGTGGTATCTCATTTCACCCAAACGAACAATCCGCCAGGGAAAATACCTCACCTAACGTCATGGTCATGGTCAATTCTAACACAGGGAGGGGAGCCTTATAAAAACAACGCCACAAATTAAATAAAAAAAAGCAGAGAGAGAGCTCGAAAGACCACAATAAAACTATCTACACCACGAAATGCAATGCTATTAAACCAGGCTCTAAAAACGAAACGAAAAAATAATCATCA
>Ga0153951_1000026_pt1 | contig 59405 bp, 67 predicted proteins | sample TSNJ035MetaG_FD_102278 | JGI IMG/M metagenome (GOLD analysis project Ga0153951, IMG submission 102278) | Attine ant fungus gardens microbial communities from New Jersey, USA - TSNJ035 MetaG | ecosystem: Host-associated > Fungi > Mycelium > Unclassified | place: USA: New Jersey, Wharton State...
GCACCAATGCGACTTGATACAAAACCAGTAATGATCATAGCAATACCTGTTATGAGCATGTAGCTTGTAAATAAGAGCTCAACTTGAGAGGGAGTGGCGTGGAGCTGTTCCCCAATAGGTTTTAAAACGGGATCGACTAGGCCGATGCCCATAAATGCTACAACGCACGCAAAAGTAACTGCATAGGCAGCTTTTGGCTGGTGAAATGGGTTGGCTTTCTTGTGCTGAGTTGTTTGCGAGCGCATTGAATTCACCTCTTGTTTATTTGTATTCTTCTAGATGTTGTGTACATAAGATGAATGTGTAGATCGAATAAATAAAAATTCTATTTTTTGCATCCCCTCTAAAATAAATTTTTATAACATACCTCATCATATAAAATTATTTTGTCTATGTAAATGTTTTGCGCTTATATCATACAAAACATAGATGAAATTGAACGCCTTATAAATACTATTTTTATAGTTCTAAAAAGGCGTGTTTGACTGCAAGATGTGGCAATGCTAACCTAAGATAAAAAGCTTTGGCGAAAAATGATTTGAAAGCGGTGAGGTGATTGGAATGCTGGGTATGAACTCTCCCGAGATGTTTTGGCCCCTTGGTTTTTTTAATCTATGGCACCCTGTGATGATCATTATTCTGATAGCTCTTGGATGGCTGTATTTGTATAGTGTTCGTTCTAAGCTTGGCAAGGCTTCGTTACTTAAAGCCTTTTTCTTTTTTATCGGTCTCTTTGCTTTTTATGTGGCTGAGGGAAGTCCACTCCATGCTCTGGGTCACTATTATTTGTTTTCTGCACATATGTTAAGCATGTCCATTACGTATTTTCTTGTACCGCCACTTATTCTTTCGGGTCTTTACGATTGGATGGTTGATCCTTTATTAAAGAATAGGGTGTGGCGAGGGGGACTGCGCTTTTTGACAAACCCCATTTTGGGTATGCTGTCATTCAATGTTTTACTTTCCTTATATCATGTACCCGTTATTTTTAATTTTATTATGAGAGTCACCTGGGTGATGGTTTTGGCTAATAGTATTTTAATCTTTTTTGCTTTTATTATGTGGTGGCTTGTCTTTACTCCAACCGAAAAAAATACAAGAGTGTTGACGGATTTTCAAAAATTAGGTTATGTGTTTGCTTCTAGTGTGATTTTAACACCCGCCTGTGCCCTGATCATGTTTGCAGATCATTTTCTTTATATTAAAACAGCGAGCGAGGTCACCATTCTGCATTTTTTGCCACCGTTACAGGATCAAAAATCAGGCGGTGTAATCATGAAAATTATGCAAGAAATGGTTTTTATTGGTGTGTTAGCTTCAATTATTTATAAATGGGCAAAGAAAGAAAGAGATCCTCAGGCTAATGATCTTAATCCATCGATTCATGTTGATAGATGGCAACAATCTGATTTTAAATGAAAAGATAGGAGAGCGCCTGAGATCGCGGTCGGGATCTTTGTCTATTAACACTGTTTTCCAAACTCTATTAAATGCTTATGTTAGAGAGGACATTGGACATGAATGGGTATAGCTAATCATAGAATATAGAAATGCCATATGCAGAGGAAGATTCTATGTTAGCATCACCAGTCAATTTCCGTCAGCTCAATCGCTCCAAATTACTCATCTCTATCCCATTTTTTATTGTATTGATTTTTATTTGTATTGCTCTTCTCACACTATCTCAAGCTCAGAAATTGCTATTTGTTGATAGTTTGAATGACGCTTTACATAGCATAAAAGCAGAAACCTACTTAGAGTTGATGGGCTGGGAAAATCCATATTATAACCAGGAATTACCGGATGACTATGAACGGATTAATTTTTCACAGATGGCGTTACGCACTGTCACCCATATTAATTTTAAAGATGAGCGAAGTTTGTTAGGTAACGAGCTTCCAGGATTTTCAGTTTTTGATACGAAAATTATCATTGCGGGTGAGGGAACGAATTATACGAATGTACCCATTGAATCGCCACCACCACCAGATTATGTTATAAAAGAGAATGAGGAGAAGGACACGCCACCGCCAAAGCAGTCGGTGACTCATGCTCAAGTTTTTTTCTATAATACGCATAGCTGGGAATCCTATCTTCCCTTGCTAGGTGAAGCAGGTGCGAAAAACGCTAATCTCGCTTCTACTCAGGATCAAAGTAAAAATGTACATCTTGTTGACCAGCTCATTATAGATGATTTGGAAAATAGTGGTGTTGAAGCAGTGCAAGATAAGGATATTGTTACGGATTATAATACAGCGTACAGCATCTCACGTAAATTTATCAAGTCGGCGATTGTGAGTAGAAATCATTACCGGCTCTTTTTGGATATTCATCGTGATTCTTTGCGTAAAGAAAATACCACAACCATGATTAAAGGCAAGAGCTATGCACGTGTCTCATTTATTGTTGGGGCGGCTAACCCCGATGCTGAGAAAAATAAAACGATTGCTCAGGAGCTCCATAGTAAATTGGCAAAATCTTATCCGGGTGTCAGTAAAGGTGTTTTTGAAAAAACACGCTCTGAAGGTAATGGCATATACAATCAAGATTTATCGCCACATGCCTTATTAATTGAAGTGGGCGGGGTGGATAATAACCTGGAAGAATTGCGACGCACTGCGAATGCTCTTGCCAATGTCATCAGTGAATATGTCAAACAAGCAGATAAAGTTTAATTTCTACTATTTGACGAAATATTATTGTTCATATAAGATAAAGACTCTGTGATAGTAATAGATTTACAATACAAGGTTGTAGCATGTCGCACCGTGGTAATTTACTGTGTGTAAACTGTACCGTGGGTGACGGATTCCTATGGGATGGTGGGTTCCTGAGTAGGAATCTATTTACTGGGGGTGGATCATATTGATAAGTATTGTCGTGGGAGTTTTTGGCATGATAGGCGCTTTGTTGAGGTATGGAGTATCTGATATTGGATGGTGGCAGGGGAGCACATTTCCCGTTGGAACGCTGTTGTGCAATTTGATTGGTTGCTTAGCTTTAGGTTGGTTCAGTCAAAGTATCAAACATTCAAAAAAAATACATACAAATGTAAAAATAGGGATCAGCAAGGGATTAATTGGTGCCTTTACCACGTTTTCAGCGTTCAGCGTTGAAACCATTCAGCTGTTTCAGAAACACCATGTTTTTTTAGGCATCTTATATATTTTAGCGAGCCTTGTGGGTGGTTGGTGTTTGGTATTTTTAGGAGACAAGCTTGGACAGCGCAATCATAGAGAGGTGAGTCAATAAAGATGCCTTACGCTATTTACGTTATCATTGGAGCCTTTTTTGGAACCATCGCACGTTTTTGGGTTAGCAAGTTGCTTAATAAACAAAATTTCCCATGGGGAACGTTGATCATTAATTTGGTTGGGGCTTTTTTGTTTGGATTGCTTGTAGGGAGTCATCAGCATAAATACATCAACATGATGTTGGGAACAGGATTTATGGGAGCCTTTACTACATTTGCAGCCTTTAAGCTTGAGAGTTTCACCATTTATTTGAAAAAAATGTGGAAATCATTGACTGTTTATGTTGTGATTACCTATGGTCTAGGGTTATTTCTTGCCTGGTTTGGCTATTGGGTAGGAAAGTAGTCTATTTATTTAGCTATCTTACTGTTTAACATTCTTTCTTTTTGTGCGATTGCTAACGCTGATTTAAATGAATGAGGTCCAACATAGGATTGAAAGATGAGTAGTTTCCGTCAGGTTGCAAGGTATATAGAGGATGACTAAGGCAAAAAAATGAAGGCAAGTATCCAATGTGTAATAATCGGATGCTTGCCTCATCATTAATCTGGTTAATTTAAGATGTCTTAATGATTATTTAAGAAGTCACGAGTTTTTCTTTTTCCTGTTTGTCAGCGTGTTCTTTAGCTAGCTTGTCGATTTCAATTTTTAACTCCTCAACCATACTATCCTCAGGAACTTTACGAATGACTTCGCCATGTCTAAAAAGGAGCCCTTCCCCTTTTCCTCCGGCGATACCGATGTCAGCTTCTCTTGCTTCTCCTGGTCCGTTAACTGCACAACCGAGTACAGCTACTTTTATAGGTGCTTTAATCTGTTGAATGTACTCTTCAACTTCATCAACGACCTTGAAGAGGTTCATTTGAATACGTCCACAGGTTGGGCAAGAAATGAGGGTGGCTGCATTTGCGGCTAAGCCAAATGATTTGAGTAGCTCACGAGCGACCTTGATTTCTTCGACGGGGTCAGTAGATAAGGAAATCCTCAGCGTGTTGCCGATGCCTTGATGGAGAAGAATACCTAAGCCTGCAGCACTTTTAATAGAGCCAGAGAATTTTGTTCCAGATTCAGTTATGCCGAGGTGTAAAGGATAATCAAAGGCTTTCGCTGCCTTCTCGTAAGCTTCGACGGCTAGATTGACGTCGGATGCCTTCAGAGAAACGATAATATCGTGAAAATCAAGATCTTCTAATATTTTGATGTGATAGAGTGCACTTTCAACCATGGCATCCGCTGTTGGGTAGCCATATTTTTCAATGAGCTTTCTTTCAAGAGAGCCAGCATTAACACCAATGCGAATGGGAATACCCTTGGCCTTTGCGGCGTTAACAACCGCTTCAACCTTTTCACGACTGCCAATATTTCCAGGATTAATGCGGATTTTATCGGCGCCGCCTTCAATTGCTTTTAGTGCTAATTTATAGTTAAAGTGAATATCGACGACGAGTGGTATGTTGATTTGTTTTTTTATCTCTGGAATTGCCTCAGCTGCACGCATGTCAGGACAAGCTACACGGACGATTTGGCATCCTGCTTCTTCCAAACGGTGGATTTCAGCAACGGTTGCTTCGACATCGTGTGTTTTCGTTGTTGTCATGCTTTGAATGATAAGTTCGTTGGAACCTCCGATCGTTACATCCCCAACCTTTACTTTCCTTGTCTCGGTTCGTTGGGTTATATTTACCATTCCGATCGCTCCTTTTTTATGGCCAAAAGTCGGTAAGGTTTTAAACCTATACCCTAAATATTAATATATACTACCATTGTTCATTTTACCATGTTTATGTTGTCTTGAAAACGAATGTTGTGTCATATTTGTTATAACACAAATAGAGAGTGTTGCCTCTATTATTTTTTGTCATTAATAAAGTGGGAAGAGATATGTGTTACCTATTTTGATAGCATTAGGATTGGTATGTGGGTTTAGATACTGGAAATCTTCAATCATTTTGCCGATGTTTTCTTTTTTATGAGTGTTGATAGATTCCATGATGGATAGCGCTGTATCTCCAGATTTTATAGTGATCTTTTTATAGTGGACTGTTGTTCTTGGCTCAGGAGGGGTGTTGTTTTTAACCTGTGCTGCTTGAGTCCTATCGATATGAAGAAATTGGAGTGCGCCATTTGTGAGATCATAAAAGCAGGTCCAACTGATCAGCGCGATGAGCCCGTAGATGATGAGCTTTTTCATGGCAGTATCTCCTCTGAATGGTCTTTGTATCACTCTATGTTTTGTTTCATAGATTTATACCATACTTAATAGACATTTGAAAAAAAGGCAGAGAAGAGACGTGCCATTTGCCGTTATAAATGTATGGGCACATATGTATAGGTGTCAAAGGAGTGATGAGCGTCCTGGGCTGGGGGATACAGCATACCTTGCGGTGATAGTGTCGGTATAAATAAAGCAGGTGTGTATAGTGTTATTTCCAGCTAACGCATGATTGGAATTGCAGGAGGGAAGCTTGATTAGCGTTCGCTGGTCGATCCTTTGCCATGGATGTCGTGTGGAGGGTGGTGCTTGGCAACTGGTCTTGGCTTTGACTTTGGAATGACCACAATCATGTAGGTGTTCATCCCAATACATGCGATGACATATAACCAAATGAGCTGGTTAGGTAGGGAAAAGAGCAGATGAATGAGGGCAAGAAGCAATGTTGGCCAAGTGCAAGCATTTGCCGCGAGTGACCAGAGCTGTTGGTAATTCAGTCGTCTAGGAACGAGCCGTTTGATGCCTATGCTGATAAGCGCAAGCGACGAAATATAAAAAAAGAAGATAGCAGCTAATAGTATGTAATAGAGAATAAGCATGAAAGGGATGAACAGGATAGAAAGGTCCCTGCTCACTTCAATGCCTTTATTAATAATAATTGGTGAAAATAACAGAGCACTAAGCAGCGCTAGAAAAAAGGCATAAAAGATATTATAGCCAATTCTCATAAAGCGAAACATTGGCACTTGCTTTGGGTGCAAGAGATTTTTTTGTAATTGTTTGAGTAAAGAGATTTTCATGGGCAATCCCCTTTGGGCTCAATGGATTCTTTTGAATTTATTATAGCGAAAGAGAGCAGGTTGAGTCTATGCGCTTCGTAAATAAATGTATGAATTTAAAAAATTATTGAAATGGGTGGTATTACATGGTATATTGAATGTCGTTGTACCAATACATAGAACCAATAAAAAAATATTGACAGACAAGATTTTAAGTGGTATAGTACATTTTGTCGTAAAAAGGGAAAAGCGTTGATTATGGCGGTGTAGCTCAGCTGGCTAGAGCGTACGGTTCATACCCGTGAGGTCGGGGGTTCGATCCCCTCCACCGCTACCATATTAAACATTTCTAGGGGTTATGGGTTAACCTTGTTTCTTTGTCTGGCGATTGTGGCGAAGTGGTTAACGCACCGGATTGTGGTTCCGGCACACGTGGGTTCGATCCCCATTAATCGCCCCAGTGGACCCTTAGCTCAGTTGGTCAGAGCTGACGGCTCATAACCGTCCGGTCGTAGGTTCGAGTCCTACAGGGTCCACCATCTGTTTTTTTTACGATTATTGAATAATTCTTTCGTTGTTGTACATTATTAATGTAGAGTAGATTCTCATGAGGGCCAGGTGCTGTTCATGATATTTTTTTGTTTTTATGAGAAAATATGAATGATTCTTTTTTAAGTAATTTAAGAGTATGTAAATTGAAGTTTGATGCTTTTTTTGATACTATAAGCAGTGTAAGGACATTAGAAATTTTGTCTAAATCTATCTACATATTGGAGGAGATTTAATTGGCTTATGAACTTCCAGAGTTACCTTATGACTACAATGCATTAGAACCACATATCGATGAGCAAACAATGCAGATTCATCATGATAAACATCACGGTACTTATGTAAGCAAGGTCAATGCGGCACTTGAAGGACATGCTGAACTATCCAACAAATCCATTGAGGATTTGCTAAGCAATTTGAATGCTATTCCTGAAAACATTCGCACTGCTGTGAGAAATAATGGTGGCGGACATATGAATCACACCTTATTCTGGCAACTTCTCAGTCCAAATGGTGGCGGAACACCGACGGGAGCTATCGCTAACGCTATTAATGCTGAATTTGGTAGCTTTGAATCCTTTAAAAATAAATTTTCCGATGAAGCTGTTGGACGTTTTGGTTCTGGATGGGCATGGCTAGTGGTTGATAATGGTAAATTAAAAATCACCAGCACGCCTAATCAGGACACACCTCTGTCAGAAGGTAAAACGCCTATTTTAGGTTTGGATGTTTGGGAGCACGCTTATTATCTTAAGTACCAAAATCGTCGTCCAGAATACATCAATGCGTTCTTTAATGTTGTTAACTGGGATGAAGTAAACAAGAGATTCGAAGCCGCTAAATAAGGGTCAAATAGTTAAACAAGCTAAAAATCCACAAGGTGCATGTGAGCCCTGTGGATTTTTTTAATGAAAAAAATTAGAAGGTTAAACGCATATCTTCTTTGCTTTTAAGCACACTACAAGATAAGAATGACAGCATGTCTCATTTTTTTATTTAGGAAGGACGATGATTGTCAGCCGACGCACGAGGGTATAAATGGCGCGAAACATGGGCAGGGAGCTATTTGCTATGAGAGCATTACGTTTGTTATTTAATAAAGAGGATATTCCAAAGGATTTGTTATTGCTCTTGATTATCAGCGGGGTGTATTTTTTGGGCATTGCTCTTTCAAACACTTTTGTTAATATATTTTTATGGAAACATACGAATAGCTTTAAGGATATTGCCATATATAACCTGATGATTGTCATTTTTCAGCCACTGACCTTTCTGGTTGCAGGGCGATGGGCAAAAAAAATTGACCGTGTGATTGTACTGAGAATGGGTGTGGTGTTTTTAGCTCTTTTCTTTATTAGTATATTGCTTTTCGGCTCTCAGGCTAGGGAGTATTTGCCTTTATTTGGAGCGGTTCTAGGCATAGGTTACGGATTTTACTGGTTGGCATTTAATGTGTTGACCTTTGAAATTACAGAGCCCGATACTCGTGATTTTTTCAATGGATTTCAAGGAGTTCTATCCTCTTTAGCTGGAATGATTGGTCCCATATTTGCTGGGTGGCTCATCGCCTCTTTGACAAGTTATATTGGATATAAGATCATTTTTGCTCTTTCTCTCTTTTTATTTGCGCTGGCTATTGTAATAAGTTGGTTTTTAGAGCGGCGTCCGGCTGAGGGGCAGTTCACGTTTCAACGTATTATAGCTGAACGTCAAAATAATCCCAATTGGAGGGGCGTTCTTTATGCGCATTTTTTTCAAGGATTTACAGAAGGCACCTTTGCTTTTGTTATCCCTATTTGGATATTTTTGACAACGAAAAGTGAATTTGCTCTTGGAAAATTTGGTTTAGTTGAATCTGGGGTCATGTTTATTTCTTTTTACGTTGTTTCTAGAGCCATCAAGCGGCATTTTAGAAAAACCTCTATTCTTATCGGTGGCTTATTTCTTTATTTCTCTGTTTTCATCCTCTTGTTTAAGCTTCATTTTACGCTCTTTATAGTTTATGGCATCATTGCTTCAGCAGCATTTCCTTTACTTTCAGTGCCGTATATGTCCATCACTTTTGATGTAATCGGTCGAGGGTGGAAGGCTGCTGAAATGCGAATTGAATATATTGTCGTTCGAGAATTGTATTATAATGGTGGAAGAACGGTATCCATCTTGTTATTTTTATTAACCGTTGGGTTGTTCGAAAATAGTGAGCAGAGTATTCGTTATCTCTTGGTGATCTTAGGAGTCGGGTACTTGGTCATTTATTTTTGTCTGAGAGGCATTCACTTTGCTGCCAAGCATCCTCGGAAGACAAACGCTGCTGCTCGTGAGACGCATGGATTTCACGATGAAGAAAGCGGATCGACTGTTTAAGAGATTGACAAGATATTCTTTTACTAAGTTTATAAAAAATATAGTATAATAAGAAGACATCCTGTTGTATGGGTGTCCCTTTTAATCGTTAGTTTATAGGTGGAGAACGTGAGTCTGTGACACGCAATGAATTAGAGTAATTTTTTTGGAGTGATTCTAATGGGTGATAAACAATTAAAGAAGAAAAAGAATCTCGTCCCTTTTCGTATTAATATATTATTTCTAGCGATCTTTTTTGCCTTTTCTGTTTTGATTATACGTTTAGGCTATGTGCAGATTGTTAAGGGGAAAGAGTACACCGCAGATTTAAATAGTATGCGCAATGTTGATGCAACGGTTAACTCGCCAAGAGGGTTGATCGTTGATTCTGAAGGTAAGGTATTGGCAGGTAATGAAAGTAGCTATGCGGTTGTCTTTACGCGTAAGCCCGATCAGGATAATGTCAAACTGATCAATTTGGCAGAAAAATTATCCCAGTATATTGGCGTCAGCACACAGAAAAATGTCCAAAATGGCGTCATTACAACACAGGATGTCACAGAACGTGACATGAAAGATTATTATATCATGCAGCATCAGGCGACGGTTTATAAGGATAAGTTGACGAAAAAAGAGCGAGAAAAAGCTGATGGTGTAGATAAATTGGCACAAGATAAAGGAAAGACAGCAAATACCGCCTATAATATGGTTCTGAACCGTATTACTGATAAGGATTTAAACACGATTAATGAACAGGAATTGAAGGTCATTGCTATTTGGCGTGAGCTTGTACAAGCGAAGAACCTGACACCGACGATTATTGCTTCACATTTATCGGATCAAGAATTGGCAAGAATTGGTGAAAATCTAAGTGAATTTAATGGCATGATTGATACATCAATTTCTTCAACAAGGGATTATCCACAAGGGCATTATTTCTTTTTAGGTGATGTTAAAACGATTCCGGCACATCAAGAGGATAATTATGCAGCGATGGGGTATAATCTCAATGATCTTGTTGGAACAAGCAATTTGGAGGAAGAATATGAATCGACCCTCCGAGGAGTACCTACCACATATAAGTTTACGAAAAATAGCAAGGGACAAGTGATTGGTAGTCCTGCTATAAAGGAAGGGCAGCGCGGCGATGATATTCAGTTGACCGTCAATGGAGATCTAGAAAAAAAAGCTGGAGAAATCGTAGAGAAAAGCATTAAATTTGCTAAACAACCATCATTTGGAAATAGAGAATTGAGCAGTGCCTATGCTGTGGTCATGAATCCGAATACGGGTGCTGTATTGGCAACGGTAGGACGGACCTTAGATCCTAATACAGGCACGTTTACTGATACATCATCTGGCACCGTACTTAATGGTTTTGAGATTGGGTCAGCTGCAAAGCCTGCCACACTGCTTACGGGTTATCGCAATCATGCTGTTCCAGATTCATTCGTGGATAAGCCGATTACTTATAAAGCCGGTCCGTCTTTCCAGTCCTATGCACGGCTGGGTACAATGACTCCTGAAACAGCTCTACAAAAGTCTTCCAATGTCTTTATGGGGCATATTGCTGGTACAATTGCCGGTGTGCATTATACTGATCTGGGCAGTTCTTATTTAGCGACAGGTAGCGTTGACCCACGTTTTATTAAAGCTTTTCAGATCATGCGTGACGGTTATGCTATCAATGGTTTAGGTGTTCATACAGGCATCGATCTTCCTTTTGAATCAACAGGATTCCAAGGAAAAATTCCAAAGGACTTCGGTATCATCCAGCAATTTGCAATTGGACAATATGATCAATATACACCATTGCAAATGGCTCAATATGTGTCAACGGTAGCTAATGGAGGGTATCGCGTGGCAGCACATTTTTTAGATTCTGTACATGCGCCCGGGAAGAATCCAGCTGAACTTGGTTCTACGATAAAATCCTATCAACCAAAGATCTTAAACACTGTTCCAAATACGAAGAGTCAATTTGATATCGTTCATAAAGGAATGGAAATGGTGACACATGTTGGAGGGACAGCTAGCTTTTTAGGAAGCACGAATTCAGGACCTATTGGTCCATACCCGAATGTGAATTATAGTAAATATAAAATTGCTGGTAAAACAGGAACGGCGCAAATCGACCCAAATGATTTGAACTTGTACAATGAAACCTTTATTGGTTATGCGCCGTATGATAATCCACAAATTGCCGTTGCTGTCGTTGTCCCACAAATGCGTACTTCAAGTATTAACACTACCATTGCTGGGGATATCATAAAATATTATTTTGATAATGTTGTGGGAGAAACACCGAAATAAGTAAGTGTTTTTTATGGATAGGCTTGATTGGTCTATTACTCTATCGAATGGTCACTTGATTCAAAGCTTAAAAAAGCTCCACATACAATTTTTAAGTATGTGGAGCTTTTTTGACGTTATAGTTCGGTTATTTGTTTATTTATGGTAGGTGACTAAAGCTCTGACTATTTGTGGAAGAGTCATATCGCTTGAAATCTTGTGAGGTCCAAGTTGGATGCGGTTTTCAAGGTTATGACTGATAATGTAATTCACAAGCGTTTGACTATTTTTAATAACTTTATCGGAGAGCAATTGATCGGCAATATCAGTAGAGGTCATCCCAGATGTCACTCGGATGGTAGCTGTTTTTGGCTGCGATCCTGACTCTTCCGTTGTTTCATTGCTTTTTGTACTGGACGAGTTCTTCTCGTGATCAGAAGCAGATGATGTAGTGTCAGATTTGCTTTTCTTATTGTTGCTTCTTTTTCCTTTGGACTGGAGCTGACGATCCTCAGCTTGCCATTTATCATAAGTTGTTTGATCGATGGCTACTTGACCCTTCTTGTTTAAAAAATTCTCTACGGAATTTTCTGTAAGCGACTTGTCTGTTACCTTTTTCGAAGAACTTTTTACATCATTGAACATAAAATAATAGAAAAAGGCAATCACAGCACACGTGATAATCATTCCAGAAGCAAAGGCGCGCATGCCATTTTTAGTCATGTGTGACCCTCCTTCTATTTATCCTCAATCATCATTTCTTCTTCTAATAAACGAATCTTCTTTTTCACTTTGTATAATTCCTGCATCATGGTGATTGAAGTTCCCTCAATTTGTTCCTCAAGCTGTTTGACACTGTCTCTTTTGAAAAAGGACAGAATAAGGATAATTAAACCAATGATGACTAGAACGAATAGTATATATTCCATAATGATCCTCCTAGTTATTTGCTTTCTCCATTACTTATAACATAACTTGATATGAGAGAAAAAGAGTTTTGTTGAAAAAGAAAGGAAACTGTAATGTTTTTTCGACAAAATTTTGTAAATACCCTCTTGTCATGACTGGATGAATGGTATGAGCAAGTTATTGTTTATTTTTTATTTGCCTATTTCGTCGACGTTTGTTATCATAAATGAGTGTTTATAATGTTGTAGAAAATGTTATAGAAGTGGAGGGATAATCCATGCGGGAACAAGTGATTCTTGAATGTACTGAAACGGGCGACCGTAACTATATTACAACGAAAAATAAACGTATCCATCCCGAGCGTATCGAAGTGAAAAAATATTCTCCGAGATTGCGCAGACATACGTTGCATAGGGAAACAAAGTAAACAGTGGGTGTGCCTACTGTTTATTTTTTTCCCCTTTTTATGTTCATAAGATTCTCCTAATGCTCTATTGAAGCTTTATTTAGGTATAATATAATCGGGAAGGGGGTCTGGGAGGAGAGATGGGTGCATTGCAAAAACAGGAATTAAGAGAAAAAATGAAACAACATTTACAAGGGATATGTCATTTAGATGAAGAAGCTGAAAAGATACATAAACGGATTTATCAACAAGACTGGTGGTGGCAAGCTGAAATCGTGGCTGTTACAGTATCAACTGCCTATGAATTGGATACCAGAGCTATTATTGAAGCGGCATGGGGCTCAAGGAAACATGTTGTTGTTCCAAAGTGTTTCCCAAAGAATAGACGCTTGGACTTTCGGGAAATTATTCATTGGAATCAGCTTGAACAAGCCTTTTACGAGCTCTATGAGCCCAAGGTCGATGAGACCACAGCTGTGAAAAAATCTGACATTGATCTTATCATTATTCCGGGACTGCTATTTGATTCTCAAGGTTATCGTGTTGGTTTTGGTGGGGGTTATTATGACCGTTTTTTGGAGGATTGTTCGGCATTAAAAGTAGCACAGGCTTTAGACTCGCAATTGTCTGATCATGTGCCTGTTGAACCCCATGATATAGCACTAGACATTATTGTCACGCCTTCAGAGGTGATAGTATGTTCAGCCTGATTTTAGTTACACTTTTATTAATCGTTGCAGGCTTGTTTTCTGTACATAGGCGCTGGTTAACGCTAGCTGGGGCACTCACCATGATCATTATGGGTGATGTGATAGACTATGCTTTTCACGTGATTGGACTTGTAGCTATCTTTCTCTTTTTTGTGTCATCTAACCTGATAACTTTAGCCCTTCAATTGAAGCAAAAACCAACAAAGTCAGCATCTGAACAACGCACCTTTAGCCAGGTATTTGCCAATGGTGGAGCTCCGATGCTGGCAGCGCTAGGTCAAGTGATCTTTCCTTCTGTATTTTGGTTAGGCTTTTATTTAGTCTCCATTGCCGAGGCAACAGCTGATACATGGGCGTCAGAAATTGGCTCCAAGCTAGGCGGAGCACCTTTTCATTTGCGACTCAATCGGCAGGTGCCTAAAGGTCTTTCAGGAGCCATGACGAAAATTGGGTCATTGGCAGGGCTGACTGGAAGCTTAATGATTGGACTATATGGCATTCTCTTACTAGAGCATCGATCGTTCAAAAATGTACTCATTGTCGTTTTCATTATTACGCTATTGGGTTGGCTGGGGCAATTTATTGATACGATTCTGGGCGCATATGTTCAAGCGCGTTATCGCAGTGAGGTTTGTGGAATCTATACGGATCAGCCTGTTCATTGTGATCAACCAACACAGCTTACTGGTGGTTGGCGATGGGTGACAAATAGTGTTGTGAATGGATTTTCTGGTTTATTTGCGGGTGCTATTGGTGGGAGTGCATTTTTACTTTGGATAAGCTGATTGCTCCTTCCGCATACTATGTTTAAGGGATGTGGAGGGATTTGATGAGAGGTATGACCATTCGGTTTATCTTATTGATGATAGTCGGCTTATTTTTATATAAAAATCGCTTTGAATTTTTAAGATTTATGATAGGTAATATGGTTATTCGTCAATTGTTTATTCTTTTTAATAATACGTTTTTTAGAAGGCGAGCGTTGTTCTTTATCCTGCGCTCACTGAAAAAGATTTCCCAATAGACACAGTACTAGAAGCTTTGCTTGAGGAGAACGAGATGCCCTTGGGTTGTTTTGATCACAACAAGCAGTTTATCAGCATTCTTATGGTATAAAATCAATGGTATATGGCTACCTATTGCGCTTTCTCTGTCATGGTGAGTGTGCTCAATTCCGAGAATATAATGATTATATAGGCCCTCCCATAGTTGGCTCACCACTCTATGGGTGTTTTTTTTATTTAATCCAGGTAGAGTATTATAATCAAAAATATGTAAATGAGTCAGCGGGAAGACATCATATTCTTGAACAGGAATTTGGTACTTCTCAACTGCTTGCTTTAAAAGCGTCTGATTTTGCTTTTGCAGTGTGTGTGTTAATTGGCTGTTCCATTGGATTTCGAATCGTGTGATCGGAAGGTGAAAACTGTCCCAACTTTGCCTGTTTTTGCCCATAATTGCAAGGTGCTCATATGACATTTTTGTTTTGGATTTAATAATATCATGAGGATAGTGCGTTTCGGCATAATGTGCTGTGATCGTTTCGTAGTAACCTGTGTTATGTAATGTGAAATGTTTTTGTTGCTCTAGGACATCTGTATTTTTTCCCCATTTTTTCAAGATGCTTATCAATCGCCCGTTTTTATATAGTAAAGAAACATCCTGTCTTAAATAGGAGGGGGTAGCCGTTTTGGAGAGGGTCGTCCAAAGTAATTGAGCTGAATGTTTTTGGTTCTTTGCCGCCAGTGTTGTTTGCCTTGTTTTGAAGTGCATCTGCGTGTCCTCGGGAAAATAAGTCATGCTTTCTTCGGTATCTATACGATGGTTTAAAAAATATAAAAAAATGGCGGTCAATAGTGAAAGAAGGATGATCCAAATCCCTAATGCTTTTCTTTTTTTGCTGTTTTTTACTAACATTGGCATCGCCTCATCGGGGTATTTGTCCCATTTTATGCAATAGGGACAGCTCCTTATGCCTGCTTGCTTTTAAAAATTTGAAAATAAAGTAATAAGTATTAGACAGATGTTATGACGTTTGAGACAATGGGTGAAAGAAATCGATTTCATAACTAAATATATGTCGGGTGAAAGAATTGAAGGATGGGGAAAGGATATGGAAAATAAAAAGTGGATAATCGGTGTGGACTTAGGTGGTACCACGATAAAAATGGCATTTGTTAGTGATGCAGGAGATATTATTGATAAATGGGAAATTGATACGGATTTAACGGAAAACGGTGCAAACATTACTCGTGATATTGCAAGAAGTCTTGACGAGCAGTTACATAAGCATGGTCGTAGTAAGCAGGGGATCGTAGGCATTGGCATGGGAGCTCCTGGATTCATTAATTTTGAAAATGGTTCAGTCTTTGAAGCTATTAATATAGGGTGGAAAAACTTCCCTTTGAAATCAGAGCTTGAAAAAGTGACAAATCTGCCCGTTGCTGTAGATAACGATGCCAATTTAGCAGCATTGGGAGAAATGTGGAAAGGGGCAGGAGAGGGTGCCCTTGATCTTATTTGTATTACGTTGGGAACAGGTGTTGGGGGCGGTGTTATTATTAACGGCCAGATTGCTCATGGTATCGGTGGGATGGCTGGAGAAATTGGTCATATTACGTGTGTTCCAAAGGGTGGTTATCGCTGTAATTGTGGGCGAAGAGGGTGTTTAGAAACCGTAGCTTCTGCCACAGCCATTAAAAGAATAGCTTTGAATCGTTTTCAGGACCGTCCAGAAAGTCGATTGTACACTATCTATCAAGAAAAACGAGATTTAACAACTAAAGATGTTTTTGATATGGCAAAAGTAGAAGATGCCTTGGCTTTATCTCTTGTTGATGACGTAGCACGTCACTTGGGAAGCGTGCTATCAAATGTAGCTATTTTGTTAAACCCGCAAAAAATTGTGATTGGTGGGGGTGTATCTTTGGCAGGAGATGTATTGCTAAAACCGATTGATCATTATATTAAAACCTTTACTTTACCTAGAGTTTATGATGGATTGGAGCTTTGTAAAGCAACGCTAGGGAATGATGCGGGTGTGATTGGTGGCGCTTGGTTGATTAATAAACACTTAAATAATGATGTATAAATTTTGCTTACTGTCATGCGTTCCTTACATATTTTATACCTCCTGCTTCATAGGATGAAATGAGGATAGAAACAGGAGGGGAATTCATTGAAGGTAATCGTTCGACAGGGAGATACATCGTTGTATTACAGTCAGTTATTCAACGTTCCTCTAGCTTTAATTTTAGAGAGTAATCATGAATTAGGTGTTGAGCATCTTCCTTCTGGGCAACAAATTTCAATTCCAGGATATGTTAGGCAAGTGGCTAAATTGAGGAAAGGAGATTCCTTGTGGCGCATTGCTACTCACTACCAGCTTCCATTGGATGTACTGTTATTGATGAATCCTGAGCTTGATCCGTATCGCTTAGGGGATGGAGATGCTGTTTTTATTCCGATTCGAATGACCAAACCGATTATTAAAGTCAATCAACCTTATGATTATCAGACGATGATAAAGGACATGAATCGATTGTCTGCTGTTTACCCTTTTGTTCGCAAGCAGACTATAGGACATTCTGTACTTAAAAAAGAGATTCCAGAATTACAAATTGGTCATGGTCAGAAGCAGCTGCACATCAATGGAGCTTTTCATGCACGCGAATGGATCACAACGCCGATTATTATGACACTTTTGAATGAGTATTTGCTTGCTCTGACGAATCGTCATACACTACGGGGATTGAATATGGCGCCCTTTTATGAGGAGATCACATTATCTGTTGTTCCAATGGTCAATGTTGATGGTGTAGATCTTGTTATTCATGGGGCAGATGCTGCTCAAAACCATAAAGAAGAGGTTCTAAAGTTGAATGGTGGTAAGACAGATTTTTCTCAATGGAAAGCAAATATCCAAGGTGTTGATTTGAATGATCAGTATCCAGTAGGCTGGGATATTGAACAACAACGTAGGGAGCAGTTGCCTGGTCCAGCTGATTATCCAGGGGAATTTCCACTGAGCGAACCAGAAGCTAAGGTAATGGCAGAATTAACAAAACAACGAGACTTTGAACGTGTTATTTCTCTGCATACTCAAGGTGAGGAATTTTATTGGGGATTTGAAAAAAAAGAGCCGTCAGAGGCTGAAGCTATTGCCACGGAATTTGCTCGGGTGAGCGGTTATAAGGCGATTCAATATGTAGATAGTTACGCTGGGTATAAAGATTGGTTTATTAATGAGTGGCGAAAACCTGGTTTTACTATTGAGCTAGGGCGCGATAGTCACCCGGTCCCTCTCAACCAATTCGATGAAATTTATCAAAAAACCTTGGGTATTTTTCTAGCAAATTTTTATATGTAGTCATAAAAGGAAAGTGTTAAGGCTTGATCATCTCTTTGGGTACCATTGAAAAAGACGTTATTGTTGATGTGATGGGTGTTGTACCTGAGGAATGAATGCTGTTCGATACGGGAACGTAAATTAGGGGAAAAAGGAGGTTGACTCGTTGATTAACCTCCTACATCCACACCCCCACCGCTCAGGACATCAATGAGCGTCATGATGGAGAACCACCCTAAGACGACGCAAGCAATGAGGGCGTATCCCGCACCAAAAAAATTATGTTTTTTGCCTTCTCTAAAAATAGCTAATAAACATAATACAGCAATGATGAGAAAAATAACGCCAATAACCATGAGCACGTTCCTCCTCACACACACTATTCATATCCGCTATGTATTCATTTACATTTTATCTACCCCATAGCAGTTTGTCGAGACTTTTTCAAATAACGATTCAAAATTAAATTTTTAATACTATAGGCTATGTTTAAAGAAAGTGATTCATACATCAGGAAGTCACTATGCTCGAAATAGTCATGACAAATCGTTCATGGCACAGGAGGACGAGGTCTTATTTTCTTGCGTTTATTTATTTAGAATATGGAGAAAGTCGTGGCTAGAAACGTATCATCTTTTTTTCTCCAAGAAGAATGATAGTTGCAGGTCGAACCTCTTTTCTTTCCCTAACATAGGATAGGGTGATGATGTGAAAAGGGGAGACAGAGGTGAATGATCAAAAATATCTGGATTTTTTAGCGAAGCTGGGGATACCAAGTGCTCATCCTGGTGGATTTCCTTTGACAAAGGCGTTGCTTGATTCTGTATCACCACATGAGGAGGAACATGTACTGGATGTCGGGTGTGGGACAGGGGAGACCTCGGTATATTTAGCGAAAAACTTTAATTGTCATGTCGTGGCGGTGGATAAACATCCTGGCATGATTGCACATGCAAAAAAGCTGGCTGTCTTGCAGCAGGTGAATGTGACACTATTGCAAGCTGACGTAGAACATCTTCCTCTATCTAACGAAGCATTTGATAAAATCATCGCTGAATCCGTCACTGTGTTTACAAATATTGAGCGAACCTTGAAGGAATATTTTCGAGTTTTAAAACCGAAGGGCTGTTTATTGGACATAGAGATGACCTCTGATTATAAATTGAAACCAGAAGAAATTGCTGAGATTAAGGAGGTATATGGGGTTCATGACGTGTTAACCTCTGAGGAATGGGTGGAGCAATTGCAACGCATAGGGTTTACAGAGGTTAAGGTCTATAATGGTTTGGATTTCCTTCAAAGCATGATGGAATTCCCCAGTGTGCCAGCGATTGGGTTATCCCAGGCGTTCGATGCCGATGCCTTTGAAATATGGTTGGATCATATTAAAATTATGGAGAAATATCAAGCTTTGAACTACAGAGTTTATGTTGCTTGTCCATGAGCACAAATGTCAGGGGAAAGAGCATCTCCTGACGTTTGGTGATGGCTATGTGGCGAAAGAATGCTTTAAGAGATTATCGCAATGGTATGGCTTATTAACTGCTTACTGAGCCCATCATAAAAGCAGACCAGTATGTAAATAAGACAAAGAAGAGTGTTAAATAAGCTCCAAAAATATAAATATACATACGTTCAGATAAATTTAAAAAACTTACTGCGACAAAGAAAACCGTATTAGCAAAAAAGATGAGAGCCATGGGTAAAAGGTCGCCTGCTAGAGCCATTATAGCAAAGGCAGTAGTCCATATTGCCATTACTCTGTACATTTTCGGCATTAAGATCCCTCCTGACGCATGTTGGATATAATTATTATAGGTAATTGGAAAATAAAAGTAAATATTCCAAAAGAACAAAATGTAACCCCTTTATTAATATGGATGGCTTCACACACTGTTTATTTGTAAAATAAAGGATGTTATTAAGTGTGACATCTGTTTTTTTTAATAAGCAACATGGGATGAAAAAAATCTCAATAATTATTCATTGCTGGGTTTATAAATAATAAAAATAGGGAAATAATTGAGGTAAGGAAGACATAAGGGAGGAAGCTCAGACATGACGCAAATGATTTTCTACACCTACCCGAGTTGTACCTCGTGCCGAAAAACAAAGGCCTGGCTTAAACAGCATCATATTCACTTTGAGGAACGTCATATTTTTAAAGAAACGCCTAATATTGATGAGCTGATGCAGATTATCCGTCTTACTAAAGGTGGTATAAAAGAAATTTTAGCTACCCGTAGCGAAACCTTTAAAAATTTAGACGTCGATATTGATGAGTTAAAGGTTAGCGAAGTGTTACAACTACTCCATGATGTACCAAAATTATTGAGGCGCCCTATATTAACAGATGGTGAAAAGCTTATCATTGGTTTTAACCGGACAAGCCTACAACAATTAAAGAAGGAATGGATGATGACTTCTCGGCATGTGTCTTGATTTCAATGATTAAAGGATGAAATGCCTTGGCAGTGAAGGGACCTCTAAAAGTTAGGGTTTTGTGTTAAGTAATTGATTGGCAGGTGTGAATCTGCTAGTCAATAGGACTCATACCTGCCAATTTTGTTTTATACACATGGTATTACCATAACAACTATACACTTCAATAAGTGCTCCATCATCAGGGTTCTTTTGATGCATCATTTTTATAGGGTAGTGAGTAGTGATAAGAGGGTTTTAGGATACCCACCATGGGATTTCATTGAAAAATGACCGCTAAAAAGGCTAACGGTCATTTATAGATGTGACGGTGTTTAATCTTAATTCTTTTAAATTTTTTTAGATAATATGCAAAGGCATAGGAAATCATACCAAAGAGATGATAATGCACAGACGACCTTGTTCTTTCTTGACGGAGAGATTGCCGTTTTGTTCGCGACTGATTAATATATTGTGCGAATTGCTCGGTTAAATATTTGACATAATCATTAGAGTTCACCTTTCTCACACCCAAGTTGAAGTATCGTTTACTCCCATTATGCCCGAAAACGATTATCCCTAGCCAGAAAGCCAACAATTTCTTCAGAAATGGTATCCACTGATTTGAACGACGTATTGACAGTATAATCTGCTTCTAAGTACTGAGGAAGTCGTTCATTGAGAAGAAGCGTGATCTGCTTTCGACGATTTCCCGCTAATAATGGGCGTGAATCATCATTTGTTGTGCGTTCCAAAACAACATAAGGATCCGTGTGAAGGTAGATCACAATACCGTGTTGTTGCATAAATTCACGATTTTCAAGTTTTTTTATGATACCACCCCCTGTGGTGACGATTGTTTCTGGACAAGACAATTCTTTTAACATAGTGCTTTCATGCTTACGGAATACTTCCTCGCCTTCTTCTTGAAAAATAGCATTAATTGTTTTTTGAAAAACCTTTTCAACCATACTATCCGTATCAACAACATTCATCGAGAGACGTTGACTTAAATATTTTCCAACGGTCGTTTTGCCAGCTCCCATAAAACCAATTAAAAAAATTGTATTCATTACTGAATCCACCTTATTATTTTATGTGTTGTTCTATCATAAAAAAATATGAGCTGTCCTTGATGATCTTTATCAAATTCTAAGCTGACGGTTACCTCAGCAATGTCTTGCTGGTGATCAATACTAAATGTCACAACGCCTTGCGGGTAAGTAAGGTTCCCTTCCTTTAAATGTTCGGAAATCTGAAGTTTTTTTATGATATCAGCAGCTACCATTTTTTTCATTTGATTTTCTTGTATGAAATAGCGACGTTCTTTAAAAAAATCTCTATCCAATTGCATTTGCTCAATTTGAAAAAGCACAAAAGCTGTAAAGAAAAAAAGGACAATCATAACAACGGGTAAAATAAAACCCTTTTCTCGTACTATTTTACCATGATTTCTGCAGACCAACGATAAATCGTTCCTTTCTTATCTTCCACTTTGACATTTACAAGTGAAGCCTGGGAGACACATGCCCATTCAGTAATATTATTAAGAACAATCTCATAGCCATTATGATTTAATGTCCGCAATATGCGTTCGCCACTTTGACGATAGTCAACGAGGTTTTCATCTTTTTGAAAGCTGATGTCATTCGGCTGACACTGAACATTTTGGGCACTTTCTAATTCTTTTTGAAATTGATTCATAAAAATCCAAATATCCTTATTTCCCCAACGCTCAGAGGAATCTTCATGAAAGATAATACTGGTAAACATCGCCACAAGCGCTGCAATCATATATAACAAAACTAATGCCAGCATGGTTGACAATAAAGTATAACCCGATTGCTTATTCATCGTCAGCGCCCGCCACATATCGACTGATTCCTTTTGTTCGGAACTTGCCATCTCAAGCACAGACGTATATGATCACTTTCTACATCATCCCATTTTAACATGTAGCGTTCCCCTGATTGCTTCATCACTTCAGGACGTTTTTGATTATCGATACTCCATTCATTTAAAGCATGGTTCATGATCGTTAACGCATTCTCTTCCTTTTTAATTTCTTTTCGTTCTTCGACGGTATGAATGTAAATTGGAATAATAAAACTCGTGCATACCATAAGAGCGGAAAGAGCCGCCATTGTTTCTAACAGCGTAAATCCTCGTTCATTTTGCTTCAACATAAAATCTCCCTTGTCCGAGTAAAAAAGTAAATTTATAACGATAATGTTGCGAAGAAATAAAAAGTGTTCCAGCCCGATCGATATCCCCTTGTCGGTTAAATCTCACTGTAAGAGTATGTGACCCAGCCATTACCGTCACACCTTCTGGGATAGCAATTCTCTCTATCGTATGCCCATATACACTTGAAACATCAACGGAATGATCTTGTTGATCAAACATAATTGTAATATAATGCTCCTCTGATAATGCCGTCATTTGAGCAGCATATAACAGCTGTTCAACATTCGATTCGAATTGATCGAGTGTTTGATGTTCGCGAATATCACTCACCGCTAGAAAAATCAAGGGAAATACGCTCAACATGATCGTCATCACAATCATAAGTTCTATCAAGGTATAGCCCGATTGCCCATGCTTCTCTTCAATGAGTCGTTGATCCATCTTGGATCACTTCACCATCACCATTTAATGATAACGTTGCGCCGGGGCATGTCACACTTTCTACATAGCCATCCTTTTTTAGATCACTTAAAGATTGCGGTAAATGCCCCGTATCCGCTTGATAAGCCGCCACTTGACTTTGTAGCAATTTAACAGTTGTTTGACAGCTTTTACTACTCGCCACCTCATGACTTTTTGTCATATTAGGAATAACAATCAATAGCAAAATGGAAATGATCGATAAGACAATCATCATTTCAATCAAAGTAAACCCATCATTTTTCCGTAAAGCTTTCACCCGAAATCCCCTTTCCATTATTAAATTTAGATGCTATCTATCATGTGGAAAATCGGAAGCATAATCGATAAAAAAAGCAAGATGATCAACCCGGCGAATAAAACAAAGAATATCGGCTGAATCATGGCGAAACGTTTCCTGATTCCAAGATCCATGCGACTTAAAACCAGATTACTATAATCAGAGAGCATGACGCCTAAATTCCCATAGGCTTGACCATTATGGATGACGACAGCAAGCTCTTGCAGATAATGGGAGCGATTAGCAATACTATCTGTAAGTGCTATTCCTTCCTTCAATTCAACACTCAATTGTTGTGCCTCAGATCGTATAAAAGGCTGATAATCTTGCTCAATCATTAAATCAAGAGCTTGATGGATCGATAGTCCAAGCTGCAGTAAGCTACCAAAATGAAAAGACATGAGATAAGTAAGATATACTTGGATCGGTTTAGCCGTGAAAGGAAACCGAAGCATGAGAGAGATTTTTTGTTGTAGGGAGAGCTTTTTTTGGAGGATGATAACAAGAAGAAACACAAAGAGGCAAACCAATATTAAGAAGAGTGAAAGAACAAAAAAGTGACCGCCAAACGCTAATAATATTTTAATCATAAAGGGTGTTTTTAAAGCTAGGGAGGCATAGATTTCTTGAAAGCTTGGTAACAAATGGTTGATCATCACATAGACCATGACACCAAATACCCATAGGAGAAATAAAGGGTAACGCAACACGCTATCTAAGGTTTGCTTTTGTTTTTCACGAAAACGAAGCAAGCGTCCTCCTTCAGCAAAACCACTTGCTAAATCGCCCTTCTTTTCTGCAAAATACAAAAAACTACAAACATCCTTAGAGAAATCATTATGAGCGAATACCTCTGAAATGGCACGTCCCTGCGAAAGTTCCTTTAGCAATTTGTCAATACAATTTTGGATCAGGGTACTTTGTTGGTAGGATTGTAAATGAATCGCAGAAGAAAGCGAATAACCTCTCTCAAGACATTGTGCCACCTCATTCAAAAAAGCTGCTTGATCCTTTAGCTTCCACTTATTACGTAAAAGCATGGGGTGAAACTCCTGCATAACTAGGTTCATCTCGTGAAACATAACCGAGAGTGAGTGCCTGTCTATAATAGTCTTCTAGTTTTTTGTACGAATGAGGCTGCTTCCTTTCAGCTTGAAGTATATCGTAGAGCGGCAAACCGGTAAGAATTTCAAAAATAGCCGTCCGTCTCGTTGATTCGAGTTTGAGATGCGGGGCGAATTGTTGTTGTCGGGGCTCTACTTGATCAGCGGATTTATGAATAGTTATCAATCTTTGTGAAACGACACCAACAAGTGTTTCTTTTAAATCAAATCGGGACATGCCTAGCTCAAGCAGGCGTTGAATGGTTTGGGCAGAATTAGAAGCATGAATCGTGGAAAGTACGAGATGACCTGTTAAGCTGGCTCTGATTGCAATGCGTGCTGTCTCTTGATCGCGAATCTCACCAATCATCACAATATCAGGGTCGTGCCTCAGGATGGCTTTAAATCCCGTATCATAAGTGAGATCTGCCTTTTCATTGACCTCCATTTGTAAAAAATCTTCCGTACTCTTCTCAATGGGATCCTCTAGTGTTAAAATACGAGACTTAAAGCGTTGCTTAGCGGCGTTCAGCAGAGAATACATCGTCGTTGTTTTTCCTGAACCAGTCGGACCAGCAAACAACAACAATCCGCTTTCTAGATTTAAAAAACTAACCAATCGATCCGTAGAATCAGAAAAAATTGAAAGGTCACTCATTTGGGTATCCATCGCTTGGGGCAGTAAGCGAATAACAAAACTTTCACTATGCTTCATCGGGAGGGTAGAAAAACGAAGGTGAACAATCTGTTGATCAATCTCCACATCGAGAGCACCATCTTGGGGTTTGCGTTTATCACCAATATCCATGCCTGCTCTAAATTTAAAGTGAGAAATAATGCGATCGGCAAATGCCACGGGAAGCGTTATGAGATCATACAGATGATGGTTGATACGAAGCTCAATTAACGTGTCAGCTTGCCTTGGAACAAAATGAATATCGGAGGAATTTAATTCAAAAGCTGTGCGGAGTATTTCCTCGCTCTTTTTTTCAACAACATTCAATCAATCACCTACTTCCTGATTAATTTGACCTACTTGTAAGAACTTCGACATCTTGATTTAAATTCCTATAAGATTTTAAAATTTTTTCGGTAATTTTTTAATGATGTGATGCCATCATTTGTCCTTTGTTTTAAAAGTTGTAGTTATAATCTAACCTTTGGGATGTTTATTTATGACTGAATACAGTGAACAATTGAAGATGAGGGTGGTTAAAGACTATCAAAAAGGAAAACTTGGATATAAACTCTTAACTAAAAATAGGGTGTAACGTCACATGGACAGATCATCCATTAGTCAAAAAAGTATGAGACGTTTGGAACCAAGGGGTATGAAATAGAAGAAAATTCACTCTGTTATGTTCAAGTCAGGTGTATTAAATTTTATGAAGGGAACAGGGACATTGTCTGATAAAGTGAAAAACAGTCAAACGAAACGTATCAAAAAAAGACATGACAATCAAATAACACATGACAATCAAATAACAGTTGAAATGAGAAAATGAACGGTTTCTTTTAGAGATAGATTATGTAAAAAAGTTATAGGCTTTTCAAGTAGATCCGGAAGGCTGCCTCAAAAACTATAAACAGTTGCTAATGCGATAATATATGGAATTATGAACCATCTGTTAGAGTGGCGAAGGAATAATGTTATATGAAAAATTTTATTTTTTGTTATTAGAAAGTATGGATGTCTCTAATAAATGATTAATGCAGAACGATAGCATCTGGACCTAAGTAAAAGAGACCACCGTTAATGATCGTAACATCCACATAAGGCTTGTATTGATCTTCGAGAGCTTGTTTTTCTTGTTCGAATAGTGCAGTTATTTTCTCCTCGCCTTCATAGTCTTCATAAAATTGTGTGAGTAATTGCAGATCGGCTTCCCAGCGTTTCATTGCAATATTTGCCCAATCATGCTTGTCATTTTGAATCAGCTCTTCAATGATTTTTTCGAGACGGTATAGCCCGTTGATCGGTTTGATCATAGGGGATAGCGTATAACAAAAATCAGGAATTTTAGGTGTGAGGGATAAAATCATCATGCTTTTTTGAAAGGATTTAACAATGGTTCCGTTAACTAAATTGATCCCTAATGAGAGCGTGTAATCACGTTTCCAATCTGAACAATAACTGATTTTTGTATTTAACCCTAGCCAAGGATATAAAGGAGCCTGACTAACCTCGGGATTAAGTGCTTCATATAAACGAATTGAAGGTGATAGTGTCTTGGATGATTGAAAAATTTGGTGTAATCGTGGTGAGCCAAAATGGATAAATTCACCTTCGTCTTCTTCACTATTCGTCTTTAAAGCTAATGTCTGTGTTTCTCCTCGCTGGTCCAATTTTTCGACATAATGCCAGTAAAATGGGCGATTCATAAGTAATTTATCAAGCTCTATCGTGAGCTTGATTTTTAAAAAACCGGGTCGATTTTCGAGTATAGTGCAGCCGCTAGCTTTGAAATAGTGGTATAGGTAGTCATGTATGGCTTCCTGTTTCATTCTGTGCGTTTTCTCCTTTTTGTTCCATGTGCTCTGCATTTAAAATACTGGTGAGATTGTCTATTTTAATGCGTAGTTCTCCTTCAGAATCCGAGGTTTCAAAGATATCGGCAATCTCCTGATCAATATTTTTTAGCTCTAGTCGAGTAAGAATGTCATCTAGTTTGCCAATGACAGTTTCAAAGAGATCAATTTTTTCATATAGCAAATGTAAAATATGCTCTTCAATTGTATTTTTGGTGGCAAAGTTATAGATATGCACATCATGCTCTTGACCTAGTCGATGAATTCGACCGATACGTTGTTCGATACGCATGGGGTTCCAAGGAAGATCATAGTTGATCACATGATGACAAAATTGTAGGTTGATACCCTCGCCTCCCGCTTCTGTTGCAATTAAGACTTGAGCATTGCTTTGAAACAGGGTGCGCATCCAATCCTTTTTATTGCGTTTGAAGCCACCACGAAAAGGGACTGATGATATCCCATGTTGTTGTAAAAACCATTGCAAATAGAGCTGAGTTGCTCGATATTCAGTGAAGATGATGACCTTATCATCAATTGTCTGCGTCAGCTCGAGAACTTTTTTAGCTTTGGAGTTGGTGGTGACCTCTTGAATAGTGTCACTAATCGCTTGTAAGATTTTTTGAGTAGAGGGGCTATGGGCTGATGCTAACATTTTTTTAATAGTCATATACAAGGCTTCACGACTAGAACAAGCTTCTCTCTGTAAAGTAATGAGTGAAAGGGCAACATCAGTGTTTTTTAATGTTGATAAAGAATCATACACTTTTCGCTCTTCGGGTGTTAGAGGAATATCAAACGATTCAATGTGGCGTTTTGGCCAGTCGATCTCTGTATCGCTACGACGATTCCGAATCATGATGCGATTGATCAATTCCCTTAGTTTCTCTTCGTTTTTGACTTTGTTTTTTCCAGAGCAATAGTCTCTAAAAAAGGAATCTGCATCACCTAAATAACCTGGCTTTAATAGGGTGACTAAATAATAAAGCTCGCTTAAGCGATTCTGCACGGGTGTTGCCGTGAGTAACAGGCAGAACTTTTTTTTAATCTTTTTGACAAATTGATAATTTTTGGTTTGGTGATTTTTAAGCTTGTGTGCTTCATCGATGATGACAAGATCATAGTTTTGCTGTAGGATTGCATCGGTATGATTCTGGCGTTTAGCAGTATCAATAGACGAGATAACAATATCACATTGATCCCACATATACGCTTTGCGCTGAGGAACTGCCGGGATATAAAATTTTTCATTTAATTCCTTTGCCCATTGCAGAACGAGGGAAGCAGGAACGAGTATCAATATTTTTTTTGCTAATCCACGAATCATGTACTCTTTCATAATTAATCCAGCCTCAATGGTTTTTCCGAGACCGACTTCATCTGCAAGAATAGCTTTTCCGTGCATCTGCTCGATGACCCTTTCTGCGGTTTCTTGTTGATGTGGTAGCAGATTTAAGTCAGGAAGATGTTGAGGTGTAACAAGTCCCTGAAACTCAGGAACCGTTAAGTGCTGTTCGGATGTATAAGCTAATTGAAAGAGTTGCCAATCTGCCCAAGGACCATCCTGTTCAATTCTACGCGTAAAAGAATCGTACCAAGAGCGGTCAAATCTTATTTGTGGTTGTTGAAACATAGTGTCCCCTCCTATAAACTTTATGACGTTTAGTCTTTACCTTGTGGGTGATTGAGAGAAATTATCGAGTAAAAGACTTTGTTTCTTTGAGAGAATGGACGGGGCAAGGCAAGCGATTTTATGGTAAAAAAATATTCTTGCTAAAGAGCTTGGGGTAATGATAGGATAATGTTAGTTAGTATAAACGAATTTGAAGTACCTTATTACTACAAATTGCATAATGGCGGATGATGGCATGGGGAGAGAGCGTGAACGTTCACGACGCCGAAGGAGCAAGCTGTAGAAGCGAATCTCTCAGGCAAAAAGACTCTTGTTAGACGCACCTCTGGAAAATAGTTGAGTAAATGTTTCGATTTAAGGACAGAGGAACAAACGTATGGTTTGTTTCCTACTGTCTTTTTTTGTGCTATGAGAAGGTATGAGGGAAATAAAACTGCTGTCAGATAACATCTAACCATCCTTCATACCGGTTCTGATATCACGCTGAAAATCTTAAATGAAGCATGCTAGCTAAGTTTTTTTAACATGCTTAAACATTCAAAGGATTTGGATGATCACCACCCTAGATTGACCAAGTAAAGGGCTTTAGAATCTTTTGTGAGGAGATAAGGAGGATGCTGTGTGAATGAATTAAAAACATCACCATTGGCTAGAGCCTATTTGCAGTATGGAGCCAAAATCACTGATTTTTCGGGTTGGGAGTTGCCCGTGCAATTTTCTAGTATTCAAGAAGAGCACCAGGCTGTTAGAGCGTGTGCCGGGTTATTTGATGTCTCACATATGGGGGAGATTGTGATTACAGGCAGGGATGCTGAAGCGTTTCTGCAATACATGGTCACAAACGATGTTTCTAAGCTTGGAATAGGTGATGTTCAATATACAGCAATGTGTGATGTAACGGGCGGTACTATTGATGATTTAATCATTTATAAGCAAGCAGCGGATCGATTTTTACTCGTGGTGAACGCGGCAAATACAGATAAAGATTTTGAATGGATTGCCTCTCACGCATTTGAGCCAATAAAAGTGAGTAATGTTTCAATGAGTATTGGGCAATTAGCGATGCAGGGACCTAAAGCAGAACAAATAATGCAAAAGATAACCGCTGAGGATCTGAGTGCCATTGAGCCTTTTACATTTAGAGAATCGGTTGACGTAGGTGGGGTGAAAAGCCTTGTCTCACGTACGGGTTATACAGGAGAGGATGGCTTTGAGATTTACTGCTCATGGCAAGAGGCAGAAGGACTGTGGAAAAGATTGCTGGAAGCTGGAAAGGAAGAAGGGATTCTTCCTTGTGGATTGGGTGCTCGTGACACCTTACGTTTTGAAGCACGGCTTGCACTTTACGGGCAAGAGCTAACAGAATCAATCAGCCCGATTGAGGGAGGAATTGCTTTTGCTGTCAAAGTGGATAAGGAGACAGAATTTATTGGTAAAGCAGCTTTAAAAAAGCAAAAGGAAGAGGGCACATCACGCAAGCTTGTAGGGATTGAAATGATGGATAAAGGCATTCCTCGTACACATTATGAAGTCTATGCTGCTGAGGGTAAAATAGGCGAAATAACCACAGGAATGCCATCGCCAACTTTGAAAAAAAATTTAGGTTTGGCTCTCATTGAACATGAATTTGCAAAGCTTGGCAATGAGGTTGAGGTTGATATTCGTGGCAAACGACGCAAGGCTAAAATTGTTAAGACACCCTTTTATAAAAGGGGATAACAGGAGGGAATATATGTGAATGCATTCAGGTATTTACCTATTACTGAACAAGATAGAAAGGATATGCTCGAGGTCATCGGTGTTTATTCGATAGAAGATCTGTTTTCTGATATTCCATCTTCAGTACGCTTTAAAGGGGAGTTAGATGTTGAAGAAGCGTTGGCTGAGGGTGATCTATTCAAATTTATGTCACAGCTTGCTAATAAAAATGTGAATACAAAAGAGATGCCGTCCTTTCTAGGAGCGGGCGTGTATGATCACTACATCCCCTCCGTAGTGAATCATGTGATTTCACGCTCAGAGTTTTATACAGCGTATACGCCTTATCAACCTGAGATATCTCAAGGCGAGTTACAGGCAATATTTGAATTTCAAACGATGATTTGTGAGCTTACCGGCATGGATGTGGCGAATTCATCGATGTATGATGGTCCGACATCGTTAGCGGAGGCCGCTTTAATGTCAGTCGGTACGCGAGCGAAAAAGATCTTAGTCTCAAAGACTGTTCATCCAGAAGCGCGCGCAGTTGTTCAAAGTTATGCTAAAGGACAACGGCTCGAAGTGATAGAGATCCCAAGCAAAAATGGCTGTACAGATCTTGAGGCATTAGAACAGCTTGTGGGTGATGATACAGCATCTGTGTTGATTCAATATCCCAATTTTTATGGTTATATTGAACCACTTAAGGACATCGAGGCGCTTGTCCATCAAAGCAAGCAGGCGATGCTTGTTGTTTCGAGCAACCCATTAGCGCTCGGACTATTGGCATCTCCTGGGCAGCTGGGAGCAGATATTGTTGTTGGAGATTGCCAGCCTTTGGGTATCCCAGCTTCATTCGGTGGTCCACATTGTGGTTATTTTGCGACGACGAAAAAGAATATGCGTAAAATGCCTGGTCGTCTTGTCGGTCAAACTGTTGATGAAGAGGGGCAACGAGGTTTTGTTTTGACTTTACAGGCGCGTGAGCAGCATATTCGTCGAGAAAAGGCGACTTCTAACATTTGTTCGAATCAAGCTCTTAATGCTCTGGCTTCCTCGGTAACAATGGCTACTTTAGGCAAGCAGGGTCTTCAAGAAATGGCCTATCAAAATCTTCAAAAAGCGCATTATGCTGCCAAGCTTATGAGAGAAAATGGATTGGATGTCAAATCAGAAGCATCTTTTTTTAATGAATGTGTCGTTTATTGTGGACAATCGGTTGCTGGGGTGAACCGCCAGCTTTTGGATAAAGGATTCATAGGTGGCTATGATCTGGGGCAAGCAGAACAGGAGTATAAAGATCATATGCTTGTTGCTATAACTGAACAGCGCAGTGCCAAAGAGATTGAAGCGTTTGTAGATGCATTAGGGGGTGTGCTTCATGGTTAAGAATGATCAACCGTTAATTTTTGAATATAGTAGACAGGGGCGCATTGGTTATAGCTTGCCAACTCTTGATGTTCCTGAAATGGATGTAACGGAATGGATATCTCCAGACTATATTCGTACGCAGGCAGCAGAGCTTCCAGAGGTATCCGAATTACAAATCATGCGCCACTATACTGCACTTTCTAAGCGTAATCACGGTGTTGACTCAGGATTTTATCCCTTGGGCTCCTGTACGATGAAATACAATCCAAAAATCAATGAGGATGTGGCGAGGATTCCGGGATTAACCCATATTCATCCTTATCAAAGTGAAGAAACGATGCAAGGGGCTTTAGAACTCATGTATCGCTTGCAGAAGAATCTTGAGGAGATTACGGGTATGGATGAAATCACCTTGCAACCTGCGGCTGGTGCGCAGGGTGAATGGACAGGGCTGACGATCATCCGTGCGTATCATGAAGCTAACGGTGACTTTCAACGGACAAAAGTCATTGTGCCCGACTCCGCTCACGGAACAAATCCTGCTTCAGCAACAGTGGCTGGTTTTGAAGCTGTTACCGTTAAATCTAATGAAAGAGGATTGGTAGATTTAGAGGATTTAAAACGCGTTGTAGGAAATGATACAGCGGCGTTTATGCTGACTAACCCTAATACACTAGGCTTTTTTGAAGAGGACATTGTGGAATTGGCGGAGATTGTTCACGAAGCTGGTGGTAAGCTGTATTATGACGGAGCGAATATGAATGCCATCATGGGGATTACGCGTCCAGGAGATATGGGCTTTGATGTTGTCCATTTGAATTTGCATAAGACATTTACTGGACCGCACGGTGGTGGTGGACCGGGATCAGGACCTGTGGGTGTTAAGAAGGATCTAGCTAAATATTTGCCAAAGCCTCAGGTTATTAAAACAGAGGAAGGCTACCGCTTGGACGAGGAGCGTCCGCATGCCATCGGCAGAGTCAAGCCTTATTATGGAAATTTCGGCATTAATGTTCGTGCCTATGCATATATAAGAACACTAGGTTCAGAAGGGTTGGCTCAAGTCTCTCAAGATGCGGTGTTAAATGCGAACTACTTGTTAAAAAAATTGGCGCCATATTATGAGGTTCCGTTTGATCATCAATGTAAGCATGAATTTATTATTTCTGGAAAACGCCAAAAAAAATTGGGCGTTCGGACTTTAGATATTGCCAAAAGATTGCTTGACTTTGATTTTCATCCACCGACGATTTATTTTCCATTAATCGTTGATGAAGCCATGATGATTGAACCGACAGAAACAGAATCAAAAGAAACATTGGACGCCTTTGCGGATAGTATGATTCAAATTGCCAAGGAAGCGGAGGAGACACCTGAACGTGTTCAGAAAGCGCCACACCGTACAGTTATCGGGCGCTTAAACGAGACCATTGCTGCTCGTCAGCCTGTTTTAAGATACGAAAAAGTTAGTTTAAATGGTCGGGATGACAGGATTTGAACCTGCGACCTCAACAACCCCATTGTTGCACTCTACCAAGCTGAGCTACATCCCGATCGTGATTAGGTGAATTTATGAAGAGAGGAATATAAAAGAGCCCCTCTGGAGCATGGGCTCTTTTCACACAATACTCATTTATGAAGTCATTGTCAATGAAAATATCCAAGCGTTTGATTGTAATAGTAGGCAGATGTCATTGCTTAATTTTATGCTAATTAAGCATTTTTTGTTTTTATTTTTCCCGTCCATTTTTTGAAACCGCCTTTTAGAACATAAAGCTCTTGGCAACCGTATTTTTTTAACACGGAACCAGCACGACTGCTTTTAACGCCATTTTGACAATAAAGATAGACTGGCTTATCTTTGCGAACTTCGCTCTTGCGCATTTTCAACTGAGTTAAGGGAAGATTTCTTGCTCCTAATATATGTCCATTTTCGAACTCATTGGGTTCACGAACGTCAATGAGTTGAGCTTTACGATAGCCTTGAATGAATCCGTCCTGAGCGAGTTCTTTTAAATAAGTTCTTTGATAAAGAGAACGCCCAACTGTATATCCGATAAATCCAACGATAATGACCCCTAAGATAATCCATTGCCAAAGCATGCTTTCCAAACTCCTTTTGTCTTGATCGACTTTTAAACGACATGTCTATAATTATTATAACCTGCACAAAGTGGACTTTTCAAATAAAAACACAAAACACATGGCTGGTAGGACAAGATTGCTTTAAAAATCAAGACAATCATTCATCGAGAACAGTGCGGAACGCCAAACAAGTGAACAGATCACTCTATCCTTTCAGGGCTTTGCCATGAATAAATGCCATGCGATAGCCACATTGGTCAGCTAAGTGGTAGCTGTGTCTAGTGCATTTACGCTAGAGCTCATCTGGGGATGACTTGTCATTCATTTTTTTCTAGTGTATGATTTTTATGATGTGTTATTTATGCTGTTTAAAGCATAAACCGTCATGATTCATGTCACTTGAACGAAGAAAATTTGGCGCAGCCGAGAACCTTAATGGGTGGTCTTGGGCAATTGACCCAAATGTAACGAATAAAGAGCAGAAGTTTTTATTTTTTTGCTGAGATGTGAATGATTGAAATACATAATGATTGGCATCGCTATATAGAGAATTTAAAAAATAGGAGAGATGGTATGTTGCCAACACCTAGCATGGAAGATTATATTGAGCGCATTTATTTGCTCATACAAGATAAGGGGTATGCGAGAGTGTCTGATATTGCCGAGGCATTAGAGGTACACCCCTCCTCCGTAACGAAAATGATTCAAAAATTAGATAAGGATGATTATCTTAATTATGAGAAGTACAGAGGGTTTGGTTTGACACCAGAAGGCAAAAGACTAGGTCAACGTCTTGTCTCTAGGCACGCATTATTAGAGAATTTCTTGAAAGTCATTGGTGTACATAATGAGCATGTCTATGAGGATGTGGAAGGCATTGAACATCACTTAAGTTGGGATGCCATCGATCGGATCGGAGATTTGGTTCAGTATTTTGATGAAGATCCACAGCGTACTAAAGATTTAAACATGATTCGGAATCGAGATATTGATTAAAAATTTCTGCGTTTATTTGTAGGATATGTATTCTAGAGGCATCATTCAGATTTCAGTGGTCTTCTGTTATAGTTCAAAGGTAATTAAGGAGTTCTTTCTGTTAGCTATTTGTTTGCGTTTATAGCTTACTAGTAAAGGGTTCTTTTTTTTATTTTGAAAGATCATTTAACAGAGTGGTAAATTTGGATATGTCTATGAAAGACGCGGATTGTGTAGCGATATAGTGAATAATAAAAATAGGAAAAAAGACCTATTTTTTGAAATGAATAATGCACTGTCAAAAGGTTTATGAGTAACTTTCTAAAAAAAGACTATACAACAATTCCTATGAATCTGTATAATAGCACTATTATCTGAAAGATTAGAAATATCGTTTATTTAGGATCAGATAACAAAAATAATGGGGAGGTCATTCTATCATGAAAAGAAAAGCTAAGTGGTCGTTCTTGGCAACCGTGTTGCTTGCTTTTGCTCTTATTTTGAGCGCATGTGGTAGCGGGAGCAAAAATAGTGGGGGGGCAAAAAATAACGGTTCAGCGAGCTCGGGTTCCGGAAAACTCGCTGCTAAACAAGTGTTAAATGTTGTAGATACGGCTGATATTCCAACTTTGGATTATACACAAACAACCGATACGGTGTCCAATGGTGTTTTGGATCAAGTGCAGTCAGGTTTAACACGCATGCATAATGATAAAGTTGAATATGATTTGGCTACAGGTCCACCAAAGGTGAGCGCTGATAAAAAGGTATATACGTTTACATTACGTGACGCTAAATGGGCAGATGGGAAGCCGGTCACTGCCCAACAATTTGTTTATGGTTGGCAGCATGAAAATGATTTGAAATCTAAACCAGCCTATGATTTTTTATTTGCCTCAACACTTATTAAGAATGCAGCACAAATTCAAGATGCAAAGAGTCCTCTTTATGGAAAAGTAGATCAATTAGGCATTAAGGCGATTGATGATAAAACGCTGGAGATTGATTTTGATAAAGCGGCTCCGGCATATGCTTTGAGTACATTTTCACAGCCGGAATTCTATCCACAGCGCCAAGATATTATCGAGAAATATGGTGATCAATATGGTTCTACAGCTGAAAGCATCATGGCGGATGGTCCCTTTAAGTTAGCGAGTTGGAGACAAGGTGCAAGCTATACATTAGAGAAAAATCCGAGCTATTGGAATGCTGATAGCGTCAAAGTCAAGAAAGTGACTGTGAGTATCGTTAAAGAGGCGTCTACAGCTGTTAATTTATATGATACAGGAAAGGCGGATACTATAGGTCTTTCTGGAGATTTTATCGCCCAAGAAAAAGCGAAGAATCCTGGAGAAGTGAAAAAAGGTTTAACTGCCAACACGGCATTTCTGTATCTTAACCAAAAAACGAATAAGAATCTTAAAAATCTTAATCTACGTAAAGCGATCAACGCAGCGATCAATAGAAAAGATTTTACCAAGGTGTTATTGAAAAATGGTTCCAGTCCTTCGAACTTTGTTGTACCAAAGGACTTTGTGCAAGGTCCAGATGGCAAGGATTTCCGCGCAGATGCTCCCAAGGGGTACCCTGTTGGTGGGGCAAGCGCTGCAAAAAAATATTGGAATCAAGCTAAAAAAGAGCTGGGTATTAGCAATTTAACGCTCAACTTACTCACTCCTGATGATGATACGTATAAAAAAATGGATGAATATATCGCTAACCAAATTAGCAAGAACCTAAAGGGTGTGAAGGTGGTCATCAATCAACAGCCTTGGGGCAATTACCTCAAGTTAAATAATGCCTTCAAATTTGATCTGGCATTTGGTGGATGGGCTCCTGATTATCGTGATCCTATAACCTATCAAGATATGTGGACCACAACGAATCCGCTAAATACAACAGGCTGGTCGGATAAGAGGTACGATGCGTTAATCGCTCAAGCCAATGGCGAAACGAGTGATGAGACAAAACGTTGGCAGCTTCTGCAGGAAGCGGAAAAAGAAATGCTAACACACTATCCTATCGTCCCTTTGTATCAACAAGGGCAAGCATGGGTACAAAAGAGCTATGTTAAGGGCTTAAACCGTCCGTTGTACGGACCTCAGATAGACTATACAGGTGTATCGATCCTTAAGCATTAATAGGTAGCATGAACACAAGACAGAAATGTACCACGGAGATGAGTGGTGGTTTAGTGGGTGATGTTTAGTCAGCACATTGACACCACCTATCTTTTTTTCATTGAGTGGATGAATGAAGCTTATGATTTATGTGATAGCCTGTAGATAGCGTAGCGTCAAGTGATATAATCTCTTGTTGGCAGTGTTCTATTTTCTAGCCCTTCTCACTAAGATAGCTATAAAGAGTCATTAGAGCTTTTGGGAGACAAGTTGTGTTCAGCGCAACGAATCATACCAAGAGCTTCTTCTGTTCTATTGCAGGGATGGTGCAGAAAAATGAACCAAGGGAGAGGTACAGATGTGGATTGATGGTGTGTTCTCTGGGGGCGGGGTAAAGGCCTTTGCTTTTGTAGGGGCGTATGAAATTGTTGAAAAGCGCGGTTATCAGTTTCGTAGAGTGGCGGGAACAAGTGCGGGATCTATAATCGCTGGATTTATTGCAAGTGGGTACAATAGTCGAGATATTTATAGATTAATGGAAGAATTACAGCCTTCTCTATTTTTAGATCAATCTATGATCGTGCATCATTTTCCTTTTATTAAATGGTTAACCCTTTATTGGCGCATGGGGCTGTATAAAGGAAATGCGTTTGAAAAGTGGCTGGCGGATATTCTTAAAGCTAAGGGGGTAGAGCAATTTAGTGATCTTCCTCCAGATTCATTAAAGATCGTTGCTTCTGATTTATCGAGAGGGAAGATGATCGTCATTCCTGATGATCTTGTTGAATATGGGATTTATCCGGAGAATTTTTCTGTGGCACGAGCGATACGCATCAGCTGTAGTCTCCCTTTCTTTTTTGAACCCATTTCCCTATATGATAAGGAGAATAAGAAATGTGTTTTGGTTGATGGGGGTGTTTTGAGTAATTTTCCGGTTTGGTTGTATGAGGAGCAACGGGAGTTACCCTCACGTCCCTTTTTAGGATTTCAATTGAGCTCAAGAGCCGATAGTACTGCTCCCCGCTCTATAAAGAACGCTGTTGATTTATTTCATGGCATTTTTACGACGATGAAGGAAGGGCATGATGCAAAATATATTTCGAAATATGCCGCATCGAATATTGTTTTCCTTCCTGTTGAAAACATTGAAGCTGCTAATTTTAAATTGTCAAAGGACAGTATTGATCACTTGGTTGAGCTAGGACGTAAGCGGACAACGACATTTTTAAAGCATTGGAATCACTGAAGGACATGACCATTACCAATTTGAAGGGCATAGGACGAGAAGTCTCGTTGAGCATGAACATCCAAACGCATCGTTAGCATTCAACAAGTGGATGAGAGCGAAAGAGGCGAGACTCCTGCGGAAAGCGAGCGTTCTGGAGCGGACATTCACAACATTTAAGTAGGCAAGGCAAAAGAAACAAGACTCCTGTGGGAACAGCACGTGATCCGAAGATACACTTAGTAAGCCTATTATTAGGAACTTCGACCCCGGTACCATCCGTGTACCAACGTCGAAGCTAGCACGTCCTGTGCGTCGTAAAAAGAGTGATACCTACCAAAATATATTGGCGAGTATCACTCTTTTCAATGACTGAGTTTTGTTCTAGCTTTTTTATCAAATGACTGATTTATTCGAGAAAGAAGAGCCTCTTTCGACGGCGTTTTTTCCCATCGATAACTGTGAGATTGTGGTGATTACGCTTTTGGTCTTTCGCAATTGGTTCCTTTTTCTTTACAGTGTTTTGTGATTGGATCACATGTAAATGTGAAGAGTGAGGAACGGAGCGATGGTGATGGCGCTCTGTTTTGCGTTTTTTGGTTTGTTTAACTGCTCGGCGATATGCTGCGGCGTCACTTGATGAGCGCTTCATAAGTATTTTGTAAATAATAAAGATGATCCCGATGATTATAGCGATCATGGCAATGTTTTTCAACAGATTTATTGGGTGGAATATTAGACCGATGAGACCAAGTAAAATAATGGCGTAAAAGACAAGATTGAACCATGACTTTTTCACATTCAATACCTCCCATTTCAGCGATTTTCTAGCTTACAACACAACGGTTTGTTTTTTACTCTCAATATAGCCTGCTTCTCTATCTTTCATTTCATTAAAAGCAGAGATGGCCACTTCGATCTGAGCTGAGTTTGGTTCTTTGGTCGTCAAGAGCTGTAGCCAAAGACCGGGGTAACCCAGCCAGCGTAAGATGGGAATACGTCGACACTTATTGGTGAGTTGCAAGACTTCATAAGCGATGCCTAGATCTACTGGGATGAGTATTATGCGTGATACAAGTCTCAACCAAAAAGGGTGGACAGGAACAAAAAAATATAAAAAGATACTGATGATGGCGGTAAATAAGATAAAGCTACTTCCACAACGGTAATGGAGTCGGGATTGAGCTTTAACATTTTGGACAGTTAAGGTTTCATGTGCTTCAAACGTGTTGATTACTTTATGCTCTGCTCCATGATATTGAAACAAACGTTTAACCATTGGCGTCAAAGATATAAAATAAATATAACCAAAAATCAAAAGAATTTTAAATAATCCTTCTAGTAATATTTGTGCGCTGTCTCCTGGAAAGAGAAAGCTTAAAGTTTCAGCAAGCAGAGCGGGAACAAGTGTCAATATAAATTTTCCAAATAAAAAAGAAAGAACGGCAACTACGCTCACCCCAAGAATTATTCCCCATCTGCCTTTTTCCTCAGGTTCTTGCGTTTCATTTATCGTATCGTTTGCAGGGTCGACATCGTATTTTTCGGAGGCAAAACTCAAATGCTTTGCACCAACAATACTTGATTCAATGATACCGATAATACCCCTTACAAAAGGAATTTTTTTTAATTTGTTTAAAACAGGCGTCGGTTCTTTTTTTACTTCATAGTATTCAAGACTTCCATCTTTTCTGCGAATAGCCGTGACGGTGGTATGTTTTCCACCCATCATGACCCCTTCAATGACCGCCTGACCACCATACATAGGCAAATTTTTCAATAGAGACCACCAACTTTATATTTTCTCTTATTTTACTAGAAAAGTTCAAAAGTCTCTACAATAATGCATGTTTTATACTAATAATTTACCCAAAATGATAATTTATACACATTTTATTCAAATATTAAGTGAATGTAAATGTAGCTTGGAGCGCATGAGCATGAAAAAAAAAATAGGACTAGGTCATACTAATCTTAGAGGTGATAAGATGAATGACGATTTTCTTTTGTCAAAGACTGATAAAAAGGCTCGTAGTAAGGAAACATCAAATGGGAGGACAGGTCTGATTGGTTTTGTGGGGGGAGCGATATGGAGCTTGCTTGGTTTTTTATTTTATGAGCTTAATTTTTGTGATTATGGTCCTGCACTAATCTTAGCCCCATTCCCTTCTTATAACTGGAAAGAATCTGTTAGTAAACAATTTTTGGGAATTTTCATGATCTGCATCCTTTCTATCCTTGTTGCGTTTGTCTATCGATTCAGCTTAGGTCGAATAAAAAATATGTGGGCTAGCATTGGCTTCGGTCTTTTTTTATGGGGAATCGTTTTCTATGTGCTTCCGCCGTGGATTCCGAACGTAAAGCCTGTGATGGAGCTAGACAAAAACACCATTACAACAACGCTTTGTTTATATGCTTTATACGGTCTTTTTGTAGGTTATTCTATTTCCTTTGATATGATGTCATCGGAAAAAGACAATGTCGACTACTCAAATGGGTAAGCCTATGCTAAAATAACTAAAGGAACTTCGGCTAAACCCGGCGCGTCCGTGCGCCAACGCCGAAGCTAACACATCCTGTGTGTCGAAGGAACTTCGGCTAAACCCAGCGCGTCCGTGCGCCAACGCCGAAGCTAACACATCCTGTGTGTCGAAGGAACTTCGGCTAAACCCGGCGCGTCCGTGTGCAAACGCTGAAGCTAACACGTCCCGTGTGTCGAAGGGAATACATTTTGAAATGGGTGAAGCGATGCGTCATTATTTGATAATTAATGGACCTAATCTGAATCAATTAGGCAATAGGGAGCCAGATGTTTATGGTAAGGAGACATTGGATGACCTTGTCGCATATATAAAGGAGTTTGCCAAACAACACGTCTTTGCCGTCACGTGTAAGCAGAGCAATTATGAGGGAGAGATCATCAACTGGATACATGAAGCGTCCTTAGACTATGATGGCGTTGTGATCAACCCAGCAGCTTTCACACACTATAGCTACGCCATTAGAGACGCGCTTGCTGGGCAAAGTTTACCTGTTATAGAGGTGCATTTATCCAATATTCATAAAAGAGAACCCTTCCGTCATCAGTCAGTTACAGCGCCTGTTGTCATCGGACAAATTGTCGGACTTGGTTTTCGTGGTTATCAGTTGGCATTGACTTATTTAGAAGCATATACGCATGAAGAAGATAAAGGATGATACCACGTCAGATATGAATGGTTTCATGTAAGAGATGAAAGGGGAGAGGACGTCAATCATGATTTCTGTTAACGATTTTCGCACAGGGCTGACCATTCGAGTGGATGAGGGCATTTGGTCAGTCATAGAATTTCAACATGTGAAGCCTGGTAAGGGAGCGGCTTTTGTTCGTTCAAAACTACGTAATTTACGCACGGGCTCTATCCAAGAAAAAACCTTCCGTGGTGGTGAAAAAGTGGAGCGTGCACATATTGAAAACCGCCGCATGCAATATCTATACGCAAACGGAGAACAACATACTTTTATGGATTTAGAGAGCTATGAACAGACCGAGTTAAGCGCTAAACAAATTGCTGAACAATTAAGATTTTTGAAAGAGAATATGGAAGTACATATTCAAAGTTTTGAAGGTGAAACGATCGGTGTTGAGCTTCCTAACACCGTTGAATTAGAAGTGACGGAAACGGAACCTGGAATTAAAGGAGATACAGCTTCTGGGGGCTCTAAGCCAGCAACGCTTGAAACAGGCTATACTGTTCAAGTTCCCTTCTTCGTTAATCAGGGTGATAGACTTATCATTGATACGCGTACTGGAAATTATGTATCTCGTGCATAGTCAGAGGAAGACTAGCTTATTGCTAGTCTTTTTTTGTGCTTTGTAAAAAGCGGTGGCGCTCAATTACATTTTTGAGACATGCTCTTTATGGTTTGTGGAGAGATGTGAATGGCTTATGAAGCATGACTGCATTTTAAAAAATATAAGAGGCAGAGAAGGTTGCTGGGACAAAACTCAGCCCTTGAAAAGAGTGGTACTTACCAACATTTATTGGTGAGTGCCACTCTTTTTTGATATATAGGACATGCCGAATTTAGTCGAAGTCCCTTTCTTTTAATCACATTGAGTAAGTGGACTGACGCTCCAGAACGCTCGCTTTCCTCGGGCACGGCTTCAGCCTCCTCAGAAAGCACCCAACGCTTTCTTGCGGGGTCTTCAGACACGTGCTGTTCCAGAAGGAGTCTCGTCTCTTTTGTTCTCATCCACTTAAACTTGAGTGTTAGTGTTAATGATGTCTTTACGAAAACAAGCAGACAAAAATGGTCAGGCAATTTTCGATGATGCAAACATAAACATTAACGGGAGAAACCTACGAAGACTCCTGCAGGAACAGCAACAGCTGAAAATCCTTAGTGTGACATGACAGGGGAACACTAAGAGTTGAGGCGTTGCCCGCGGAAAGCGAAGTAGGTTGCTGGAGTGGATGGATAAGGAACTTCGGCTAACCCTACACATCCATGTGCCAACGCCGAAGCTAGCACATCCTGTGCGTCGAAGGAAAAAGCATAAAGTGTACGGGCCTGCATATAGTGGTAAAAAGTAATAAGCCTGAGAAGGGTGAGAAAAATTGGATGAAGTATTGACCTTGATCCCTGAGCATATAACGAAAGAGATTTTGCAACTGTCTCCACAGTTAGTGGATCAACTTGAAGAAATTAGATGTCGTATCGGGCGTCCAGTGGAGTTAATGTATGGAGGAAAGCCACATTTTTTAGACAAGCTCATATTCTCTGTCCAGGATGCTAGAGCTTTGTTAGGAAAGTTAAGTCACTATTCTCTGTATACATTGGAAGAAGAACTTAGGCGGGGATATGTCACGATTAGTGGCGGACACCGGATTGGGCTTGCAGGGAAGGTCATCACTGAAGAGAGTCAGGTGAAACGCATCAGGGATGTCAGTTCCTTTAACATTCGAATAGCAAGGCAACGGCTTGGTGCTTCTCGTGCGGTATTGGAGTTTCTCTATCAAGACCATCGTTGGTATAACACGTTGATTATCGGTCCTCCGCAAGCAGGAAAGACCACTTTGTTAAGGGATATTGCTAGGATGGCTAGTCAAGGTGAAGGAATCATTCCTTCTGCTAAAGTAGGCATTGTGGACGAGCGCTCAGAGATTGCGGGTTCCGTCAAAGGAGTTCCTCAGCATGTGTTCGGTCCACGTGTTGATGTTTTAGATGCTTGTCCAAAGGCTGAGGGGATGATGATGTTAATTCGATCAATGAGTCCAGAATTAATCATTATTGATGAAATTGGTCGTGAGGAAGATAGTGAAGCACTGCTTGAAGTTTTAAATGCTGGCGTGAATGTGATTGCTAGTGCCCATGGCTACAGCTATGAACAGATTCTTCTAAGGCCGAACATGCATCTGCTCGTGGAGCAGCGTTTGTTTGACCGCTTCATTATTTTATCGAGACGCGGAGGTCTAAGAGTTATTGAGGCTATTTATAATGGAGAGGGCTCGCTTATTTCGCGCAATAGAGCACTTATTTAACAAATGAAGATCATAGGTTCTCTTCTCATTATTTTGACATCAATGGCAATTGGTCGGATGTATGGCAAGCGTTATCGAGATCGTCCTCGTCAATTAAGACAATTGCGTTCAGCGCTTCAGGTGTTGGAGACTGAAATCACATATAGTTTAAGGCCGATTGGTGATGTAGCTGCTAAGCTCATGCAACAGTTGCCAAAACCCATCAATCTATTTTTTAAACAGCTTACTGAGGAGTTGAACAAGGGGTTGCCTTTGCAAGGAGCGTGGAAAGAAGCTGTCCACAAATTTTGGCAAGGGACGGCATTGAAAAAGAGTGAGCAAGACATCTTGCTGCAATTTGGTGTGACATTAGGGCAATCCGATCGGGAAAACCAGGAGAAACACATTCATTTAGCCTTGACGTATCTTGAGCGTGAAGAATTTGAGGCAAGAGAGGCCCAAGCCACTTATGAAAAATTGTGGAACACCATGGGGTTTTTGGCTGGGCTTTTGATTGTCCTTCTATTAATTTGATGCATGAATTCATCCATTCTGAGAAACTGTGAACCATTCTTAGTGGTTACAAGAGGGGAGGAAGCACCATGTCATTAGATGTGAATACAATTTTTCAAATTGCTGGGATTGGCATTATAGTTGCCATGATACAAACGGTATTAAAACAAATGGGAAAGGACGATTGGGCTCAATGGGTCACGCTTATTGGCTTTGTTGTCATTCTCTATATGGTCTCTTCCTTAATTGGCAATCTCTTTGATAAGATCAAGGACGTCTTCCTGTTTCAAGGGTAGGGGGAATGCAAGATTGAAATTCTACAAATTGTCGGTATTGGATTAATCGCTACTTTTTTGGCATTGATACTGAATGAGCAAAAACCGGCCTTTGCTTTTCTTCTTGTTGTCTTTGTTGGAATTTCTATTTTTTTGTTGCTGATCGGAAAAATACAACAAATCATTGAAACGATTGAACGCTTGGCGGTGAACGCTAATCTCAATATTGTCTATGTGACGACGATTCTTAAGATCATAGGCATCGCTTATATTGCTGAATTTGGTGTGCAAATTGCTCGTGATGCTGGTCAAGGATCGTTGGCTTCCAAAATTGAACTTGCTGGTAAAATTCTTATTTTGGTGATGGCAATTCCTATTATCACAGCAATTATTAAAACGATATTGGGACTCATTCCCCAATAATAAAGGAGCTACATTATGTGGTCTCTATCACAACTCCCGAAAAAATATGCTGTCCTTCTCATTATGCTCAGTCTTTCCATCATCGTGTTTTGGCCTTCAAGTGCTTCAGCGGAATCAGTGACCAATGATGTGGTGGACAAGCAGTTGAATAGCATCCAAACAGATGATATTAAAGCGTATTGGGATAAAGTGGTTACCCAATATAATGGGTTTCTTCCCGAGAGTAGAGATATGACCTTTAAGGAATTTCTCACGGCAGACAAGGGCCATTTTATGAAGGCATGGTTCAAGGGAGTTATGCGTTATTTGTTTCACGAGTTGCTGGTCAATGGCAAATTATTAGGAACATTGATTTTATTGACGGTGTTTTCAATGGTTTTACAAAATATACAAAATGCATTTGAACATCCAACGGTGTCTAAAGTGGCTTATGCTGTCGTTTATATGGTTCTTGTTATTCTGGCGTTGAACTCCTTCAAAGTAGCCACATCTTATACGATAACAGTCATTAATGATATGAGCCATTTCTTACTCGCACTCATGCCCCTTATATTGGCGTTGATGGCAACTTCGGGAGGATTAACATCCGTTGCCTTTTTCCATCCGCTCATCATGTTTCTCATCAATGTGAGTGGCTGGTTGACTTCTGTCATCGTACTTCCACTTTTGTTTTTATCAACATTTTTATATATTGTCAGTGCGCTGTCTGAACATTATAAGGTGACACGGCTTGCCAAGCTTCTACGTAGCGTTGGAATTGGGATATTAGCTATCTTTTTTGCTGTTTTTTTAGGAGTGATCTCTGTTCAAGGAGCTGCCACAGCTATTTCGGATGGGTTGTTGGTGCGAACAGCTAAATTTGTCACAGGGAATTTTGTCCCCGTTATTGGCAGGATGTTTACGGATGCTGCGGATACGGTCCTCAGTGCTTCTTCTCTTGTAAAAAATACAGTTGGCATTGCGGGATTGGTCATTCTTGTTACTATCGTGATTTTTCCATTATTAAAAGTGATGGCGTTAGCCTTTATTTATCATCTTGCTTCAGCTATTCTCCAACCTTTAGGTGGAGGACCTATTATTGAATGCTTATCAATCATTGGCAGGAGTATGATTTATGTTTTTGCATGCCTTGCCATTGTTGCACTCATGTTTTTCTTAGCCATCACCATCATTATCGCTTCTAGCAATTTATCTTTGATGGTGCGATAGGGAGGTCTAGGCAATTGTCAATTGTTTCAAGCTGGATATCTCAAGTAGTGCTATTCATTTTGTTAGCCATCATATTAGAGCTGCTATTGCCCAATGATAGTTTTCAAAAGTATGTCAGGCTCGTCATTGGGCTTGTGCTGATCGTTTCTTTACTGAGCCCTGTCATTAAAGTTTTGCATATGCCTTTAGAGCAAATATTAAATGGGTTGAATCCTCCTCAAAAAGATGATGCTCTAAAAAATTCACTAAACCAACATAAAAGTGAAATAGAACGTGAACAAGCTGCATATACATCTAGTATAGTGGCTGGCTACATGAAAGATGATGTGCAGGGGGCGTTGGCAGATACATTTGATCTCGCTATTGTTGGGGATATTCAATTAGACATTAATGACACATCACAAAATCCAAAAGTTAAGCATGCCGACGTGATTTTGGGACAAGCGAATCCCTCTAAGAAGATGAAAGGCGATCAAAAGCATTCTGACACCTTTAAAGATATCCCATCTGTTAAAAGGGTAGATGTTCAAGTAAACATCAACGATACAGCTATAGAAAATCATCCATCATCACAAGAGACAAAAAAACTTAAGAAAGTTAAACACTTCCTCGCAAAAAAATGGGGGATTTCACAAAATCGTTTAACACTCCAGCTTAAAGGAGGCGGTTCTTAAGTTATGTCTTTGTCCAAACTCTTGCAACTTTTGAAGAATCTATTTTCTACAGATTCAACTAATAGAGAGAAAAAAAAATCCCCGCTACAGCCATTGGTCATTCTCCTTGTCGTCGGCATTGCCTTGATGGTATTCAGTCATATGTATGGATCACAATCTGTTAGTCAAAGCGATGCACATCCATCAAAAACCGTTCAAACTTCAGGAAAAAAGGCCAGTCAGGACATGGAGACATTTAAAATGGATAAAAAAAATACATTTTCCTCTTTTGAAGATTATGCCACTTATTATGAGGATCATCTCATGTCAATCTTAAATGAGGTAAGTGGGGTCTCAAATGTTCATGTCATGGTGGTTGTGGATTCTACGGTTCAAAAAATTTATGGAAAAAATACAGATAGCCAAAACAATCGTACAAATGAGGAGGATAAAGACGGTGGGACACGTGAATCTAATGAGCAGAATCAAAAAGGAGATGTCGTTATCATTGATGGAGGTGATACGAAAAAACCTCTGATCATCACAAAGAAAAGCCCTGTAATAAAAGGTGTTTGGGTTGTGGCGGATGGGATGGACAATCCAACTATCAAGTCATGGGTTGTGGATGCCGTGAGCTCTGTGCTCGGAATCCCTTCATATAAAGTGTCTGTGACACAAGGTAAATCAAAGGAGGAGTAACACATGATACTTAAAAAACAAACAGTATGGTTACTAACAATGTTAAGTCTTATCGTGGTTTTGTCTGTATACTATATTTCGGCACCATCAAGCAATACGCCAACCTCACAGTCCTCTATGACAAACCAGGGTACGGCAAAGAAGGATTTAAAGAATGGACTTGCTTCAAGTCATGTCGTCAATGATGATGCTTTAGCAGATTATCGTTTGCAAAAACAACAAGCGGATAAAGAGCAAGCACAGCAATATGAAAAAGTGATTGATTCCGATAAAAGCACAGCTGTTCAAGTGAGCGAGGCACAGGGGAAATTACAATCCATTGAAACCATGAATCAAAAAGAATCTCTATTAGAAGGAGAAATCAAATCAAAAGGTTTTGAAGATGTGGTTGTCAATGTCTCTGGATCTGATGTCAGTGTTTACGTGAAGGTAGGCAGTCTATCCAATGAGCAAGCTAATGAAATTATGCGTATGGTCAATAGTGAACTTGGGGATGTTCATGTTAGTATCGAGCGTGAACCTGTAAAATGATAGGGTAAATGATGAAGAGGATGGGACATAAAATCTGGGAAAAAGATACAGAACATGAACAACGATTGAGCACAAATATTGTAAGAAATCATTAACAATCCAGTGGAAGGAAGCTCCAGAACGCTCGCTTTCCAAAGACATTCAAATAGTGCGTATAAATCCACTTCAGCAATCTACTACGCTTTTCGCAGGCAACGTTTCAACTCTTAGTGCTCCACCACCGTGTCACACTAAGGATTTTCAGCTGTTGCTTTTCCTGCAGGAGTCTTCGTAGGTTGCTTTCGTTCATGTTTATGTTTGTATCATCGAAAATTGGCTGATCCTTTTTATTCGTTTTTGTAAAGGCATTATTAGTGCTGGAGTGAATTAATAGGGAATTTCGGCTAAGCCCGGCATATCCTGTGCGTTCGAAGGAAAGCGAGCATTCTGGAATGTCCATTACTTCTCAATCTATAGATTTCCTTTTAACAAGAGTGGTATTTACCAACATCTATTAGTGAGTATCACTCTTTTCACTGACTAGGTTTTGTTCCACCCTCTTTTATTATAATTTTAGCTATGAAACTCACGATAAGGAATCTTTTGAACACTATAGAACATTGCCTAGCCAATTTTTCTTTGCAAATCTCTGCAACTTCTATTAAAATGAAGGAGACTATAATTGGACATATCTGGGACATTTTCACTTATAAAATGAAGGATCATTGGTAGAGATGTCCAGTATAATTTTAGATGAAGGTGTTTAAAGGGGTGCGGGATTTTGCTTAAAATCGAAGAATTAAAAGAACTTATTCAACTTATTGATGACTCATCCATCGATGAATTTGAGTACGAAATTGACAATTCAAAAGTAGTCTTAAGAAAAAGTAAAGAAGGAGTCATCCCTCAAACAGTTGTTCAGGCTCCGATAGCTCCACAGGCACAACCGGTACAATCAGCAGCGGTACAACAAGATTCTCAGGGATCATCGGCTGATAATGATAATGTGGATCAGCGAGATGATTTGCATGAGATTGCTTCGCCGATGGTTGGGACATTCTATGCTAAGCCATCTCCAGATAAAGATAATTTTGTAAAGGTCGGGAATAAAGTATCTGATAGCACAGTTGTTTGTATTATTGAAGCAATGAAGCTATTCAACGAACTTGAGGCAGATATTAAAGGTGAAATTGTCGATGTTCTCGTTGAAGATGGACAGCTCGTTGAATATGGTCAACCACTTTTCCTTGTTAAGACAGAATAGGGGTTCTACGTATGTTAAAAAAAATACTTATTGCAAACCGTGGTGAAATTGCCGTACGTGTTATACGTGCGTGCAAGGAAATGAATATTGAAACCGTAGCAGTCTATTCTCAAGCCGATAAAGAAGCTTTACATGTGCAACTTGCCGATGAGGCTTATTGCATTGGACCGACAAGTTCTAAGGAGAGCTATCTGAATTTTTCTAGTATCATGAGTGTTGCCATCTTAACAGGTGTGGATGGCATCCATCCAGGCTATGGTTTTTTAGCAGAGAATGCTGATTTTGCAGAGCTTTGCGAAGAATGCGCTATGACGTTTATTGGTCCTAATTCGGAGATCATTAGTAAAATGGGCATTAAGGATGTTGCCAAAAGCACGATGAAGAAGGCTGGTGTTCCTGTTGTTCCTGGTTCTGAGGGCATTGTTGAAACCACTGAAGAAGCTGTAAAGATTGCTGAGGTCATCGGCTATCCAGTGCTCATTAAGGCAACGGCTGGTGGTGGTGGTAAAGGTATTCGTATCGCTAGAAATGAAGAGGAGCTCACAAAAGGCGTGTCAATCACTCAGCAAGAAGCGGCGACAGCTTTTGGTAATTCGGGGGTTTATCTTGAAAAGTTTGTTGAAGATTTTCGCCATGTTGAAATCCAATTGCTTGCAGACAATCACGGTCATACCATTCACTTAGGTGAACGTGATTGTACGATCCAAAGGCGTTTGCAAAAGCTTGTGGAGGAAAGCCCATCGCCTGCCTTATCACCGGAAAAGCGTCAAGAAATGGGAGAGATAGCTGTTCGGGCTGCTGAAGCCGTTAGTTATACGGGGGCAGGTACTATTGAATTTATTTTTGACGCAGAGGGAAATTTTTATTTTATGGAAATGAATACACGCATTCAAGTTGAACATCCTGTAACAGAATGCGTGACAGGGATTGATTTGATTAAGGAACAAATTCGTGTTGCTTCTGGGGAACCTCTTTCTATCACACAGGAAGATGTCACCTATAAGGGCTGGGCAATTGAATGTCGTATTAACGCAGAAAATCCTGCAAAGAACTTCATGCCATCTCCTGGTGAGGTAACGATGTATCTGCCTCCCGGTGGTCCAGGTGTTCGTGTAGATTCTGCTGTTTATCCAGGCTATCAGATTCCACCGTTTTACGATTCAATGGTGGCAAAGATCATTACCTATGGAGATACACGTGAGGAAGCTATAATGAAGATGAAGCGTGCACTTGGTGAGACAGTCATTGATGGTATTAGTACAACCATTCCGTTTCATCTCAATCTATTGAATCATCCAGTTTTCGTAAAAGGAGATTTTAATACAAAATTTTTGGAAAAATATCCAATCGCCACACAAGAAAACTTTGGAGGTGACTAATTGTGGAAGATAACCGTTCTTTCTATGATGGTATTGAAGATGAATCCATGTATAGAGTGGAAGGCAATAAAATGGATCTCGGTAAGGTAGAGATTTCTCCAGAAGTGATTGAAGTGATTGCAGGCATGGCGGCAAATGAGGTAGTTGGCGTTGCTTCCATGCATGGTAGCTTTGCGACAGGGGTTGCTGAGCGCATCGGTCGTAAAAATTATGGAAAAGGCGTCAAGGTTGATTTAACTGAAGAAGGGATAACGATTGATGTGCAGTTGCACATGACATTCGGTGTGTCGATTCCTGAAGTTGGTCGTAATGTACAGGATAACATTGCGCGAACACTTCGGGCGATGACGGCTTTAGAAGTCAATGCTATTAACATTCACGTTGTTGGGATAGAATTTGATTCAGAAAGTAATATGGGTGTTGCAGAGGGTTAAAATCAAAGGGGAAGCCCTTTGATTTTTTCCTGTATTTAGCACAGGCTTAGGATGAGCGAAGCAAACGGATATTCTGCGATGTTCTCTAGACGGTCCCTGTCTTTAGAAGACCCTCATAGTAGCAAGCATGAATGACAGTCATTGAGAAAGGATTAAAGTCTATAATGAATCGTAGAAAAGCGCGTGAAAAGGCGATACAAACTCTCTTTCAAATCGATGTTGGAAAACATCAAGTGGATAAAGTACTAAGGAATGAAGAAGAAGAAAGGGAGCTCGACCCCTTTTTTGAACAGCTCGTTACAACGACTTTGGACCATCAAGAAGACATTGATGCAATCATTAAACAATACCTAATCAAGTGGCCATTTGAAAGATTAGGTAATATTGATAAGGCGATCATGCGGTTAGCGGTTTGTGAAATGAATTATTTTGATTCTATTCCTGTCAAGGTGAGCTTAAATGAGGCTATTGAGCTGGCAAAAACCTTTGGCGATGATGATACGCGACGGTTTACAAATGGTGTGTTATCGGGTCTCGCTAATCAAGGTAAGCAACGAGATGATACAGTGTAGGGCGAATCATGTGGTTTGTGAATAGTGGCTCGCCATCTTGAGGGAATAGGAGGGATAGTTAGGGGGAATAATATGGTAGAAAGACGGTATATGACTGTTACAGGATTAACCCGATATATTAAGGGATTGTTTGAAAAAGATCGCCATCTTCAAGATGTCTGGCTTAGAGCGGAAATTTCTAATTTTAAAAGGCATAGTCGAGGTCATATGTATTTGACTTTAAAAGATAAACAAACAAGGATTTCGGCTGTGATGTTTGCAAACGATAATCGCAGGCTATCCTTTGTACCAGAGGATGGCATGAAGGTTCTTGTGAGAGGGGACATTTCGCTTTATGAGCCCTATGGACAATACCAGATCTATATTAAGGACATGCAGCCCGATGGTGTTGGTCACTTTCATCTAGCCTTTGAGCAGTTAATGAAAAAGCTTGGGCAAGAGGGGTTATTTGACCAGGAACTTAAGAAAAATCTCCCAGCTTATCCGCAGAATATTGGTGTGATAACATCGCCTACGGGAGCGGCTATTCGTGATATCTTTACCACGATTAAAAGAAGATTTCCATCTGCAGTGATCACGGTGTTTCCTGTTTTAGTACAGGGAGACCACGCAGCTTCCTCTATAGTTCGGGCGATAGAACGTGCCAATGAGAAGCAAGCGGTTGATGTATTGATTATTGGTCGTGGCGGGGGATCTATTGAAGATCTGTGGGCGTTCAATGAAGAAATTGTAGCTCGCTCCATTCATGCTTCGCATCTTCCAATTGTTTCAGCGGTCGGTCATGAAACAGATTTTACAATTACTGATTTTGTTGCCGATGTACGTGCGGCAACTCCAACAGCTGCTGCTGAATTGGTTGTACCGCATATTATGGAACTTCAAGAACGTATTCAAGAGCGCTATCATCGCTTGCAGAGTGTTATGAAGAAGCATCTTGAGCAGAATCGGGAGCGATTATCGACGCTACAGAATGCCTATGCTTTTAAATATCCGGTACAATTGATTCGTCAGATGGAGCAAGATCTGGATAGGATTTATGAACGCATGGTAAACCAGTCTAAACGAATGGTGGATCACTATCGACAGCACACGGAGCATGCCACTCGCTTAATTTATCAGCATCATCCTGCGGAACAATTCAAAAGAGCGGAGCAAGATAGAGAGGCTTTATTTAAGCGCTTGGAACGTGCACTAACTCATCATAAGGGAAGAAAGACGGCGTTGCTTAAGCAAGCCATGGGTCAGCTTAATGCTTTGAGCCCGCTGAATATTATGGAAAGAGGGTACACGTTAACTTATAATGAGGAAAATCAACTTGTCACATCTGTACAACAAGTTGCTGTAGAGGATAAATTAAGCATTCGCATGAAAGATGGGGTCTTGGATTGTCAGATAAGGCATATAGGAAGGTGAAGAAATTGAGCGAAGCACAAAGGGAGCAGCTTGAAGTAGATGGAGAGCAAAGCTTCGAGGATGCAATGCAGGAATTGCAACTGATTGTTAAGCAATTAGAGGAAAATGAAGTTCCTCTTGAAAAGGCAATTAACCTCTTTCAAAAAGGCGTGACTTTGTCAAAAGTATGTCATCAAAAACTGCAAAAGGTAGAAGATCAGCTGGATAAAATTTTACGAGAGGATGGCACCGAAGAAGCTTTTCATTTAGACGAGGAAAATAGCCCATGACCTTGGATGTTGTATCGTACTTGAAAACGAAAAAAACGCAGATCAACGAGCATCTTATCATGTTATTAAAAAGGACAGAGGCACCAAAGCGTCTTAAGAAGTCCATGCTCTATTCTGTTAAGGCTGGAGGCAAACGCTTGCGGCCTATCTTAATGCTGGCAGTTATTGAGGCTTTTCAATGCAAAACCGAGTATGGCATGCAGCCAGCTGCGGCTCTTGAATTTGTCCATACCTATTCTTTGATTCACGATGATCTGCCTGCCATGGATGATGATGATTTGCGCAGAGGGCTTCTAACCAACCACAAAAAATTTGATGAAGCTACAGCTATCTTGGCGGGTGATGGTTTATTGACCTTTGCGTTTACATGCTTAGCACAGGCACCGTTTATCAACGATAAGGTCAAGCTCTGGCTAATTCAAGAATTAGCCAACGCCGCGGGTTCTTCTGAGATGATCGGTGGGCAAATGGATGATATACAGGCAGAAGGAAAGACATTAGATATCATCGCACTGGAGAAAATTTATCAAAAGAAAACTGGACGTCTGTTAGAGTTTGCGGTGATGGCAGGGGCAACAATTGCTAATGGTGATCAAAGCACGAAGGATAATTTACAGTTGTTCGCTCGTCACTTAGGTCTAGCTTTTCAAATCCAAGACGATATCTTGGATATTGAAGGTGACGAATCGATGCTTGGCAAGCCTGTAGGCAGTGACGTTGGAAATAAAAAAAATACGTACCCAGAAATTCTTGGGATTGAAGGCGCAAAAAAACAACTCAAAGTACATTTTGAAAAGGCACTTGATGCTTTGAAAAGAACATCCATTCAACATGAAGCTTTGGAGGGCATTGCCCATTTCGTTATTGAACGTCACTATTGAGTGTGTCTAATTTATAACAATTATTGAGAGACTCATTTTTTTATGATATAATTTGTTCATAAGATATATAGGTGGTGCAGTATTCTAGTCAGTCCACTATTTTTGAGGGCGGGCCTAAAAATCCGCTAAAGGGCACATCGATGAAGTTCTTGGTATTGGCTTGGGGCGCCCAGCCTTGGGTCAATTCTGGGAGTAAAGGATGTAGGGCGATCCACAATGGCATGTGGGCGATGACCCTGCATTCGCGGAGACTTTGCTTGTCGCAAGATGCGAGCAAGCATTGGAAAACCTGCCTTTTGATGGTTCGTTAGGGAATCGGGGTAGCGTAGCCTGCCTTGAGTGAGCTTTGAGGGGATTAGGTTTTATGAGACAACGCTCGTTGGCCAACAACGGTGGCTCATATCCTATGAAATCAAGCTTGCAAAAGAGGCTAGGGATTAGTCGAGACTGTTGAGGAAAACTCCTAGACTGTTCGCAAGACATTTAAATGGGATTATAGTGCGGACTAAGTGGTGATCTAGTTCGATGTTCGGTGACGACATCGGTAAGGCTTTAAATGGAAACTGCCAAAACGGCGACGCTTTGGTGGCTTTACGGGAAAACCTACTGGACCTAAGCCGTAGCGTTTACTCTTTAAATGACCACCTATTTTCATAAGTTATATCATGAAGGTTATATAGCTGATGTTATTTGAAGGATCGTTGAATTAAAGTGTTATGATTACCGTTATCACGTTGGTGTTAACGGTTAATTTTTTAGTGATATTCAGTGCTGTTTTAAAGAAGCTAGGGGACAGTTGATAGCCATCATGGTTTTATCATTGTCCTTTTAAAGGTTTTCTAACACTATATTTAAGAAAAAGAAGTAAAGTGAGTGATCACTAATGGATTTAGAATCAATACAAAATCCTCAGTTTCTCAAAAAATATACAAATGAAGAGCTTGAAACATTAGCGTTTGATATTCGCCAATTCTTAATTGAAAAACTGTCGATTCGTGGGGGACATATTGCCTCTAATTTAGGTGTGGTCGAGTTGACGTTGATGCTCCATAAGCAATTCGATAGTCCAAAAGATAAATTTTTATGGGATGTTGGGCATCAGGCATATGTTCATAAAATTTTAACTGGGCGTGCGAATCAATTTGATACCCTTCGTCAATACAAAGGTCTGTGTGGATTTCCTAAAAGAAATGAGAGCGATCATGATGTGTGGGAGGCAGGGCATAGTTCAACCTCATTATCAGCAGCGATGGGTATGGCCATTGCACGTGATCTGAAAGGTTTAGATGAACATATTATTCCAATTATTGGTGATGGAGCGCTTACTGGTGGCATGGCTCTTGAGGCTCTTGATCACATTGGGCATGAACAAAAAAATATAATCATCATACTTAACGATAATAAAATGTCCATTGCTCCGAATGTTGGAGCTTTAAATAACATGCTTGGACGGTTGCGGACAGCTGGGAAATACCACAAGGTAAAAGAGGATTTGGAATACTTGATCAAAAAAATTCCAGCTTTTGGAGAACGAATGATAGCAACTGCCGAACGCATCAAAGATGCAGTTAAATACTTTTTGGTTTCCGGAGCATTTTTTGAAGAATTGGGTATTACTTATTTAGGACCTGTCGATGGTCATAATTTTGAGGATCTTGCGAGACAGTTACGTTATGCTAAAAAATCAAAAGGTCCTGTCCTTGTGCACGTCTTAACGACAAAAGGCAAGGGCTATGAGCCAGCTGAATCCGATGCGGTTGGAAGCTGGCATGGTGCTGGACCTTATAAAATCGAATCTGGTTCTTTTATTAAGCCAGTACAATCGGCTCCTGCTTATAGTCAAGTTGTAGCTGATACCCTTACTGAACTTGCTAAAAAAGATGAAAAAATCGTTGTCATCTCACCAGCTATGGTTATAGGCTCCAAATTACAGGTCTTTCAAAAGGCGTTTCCTAATCGTTTATTTGACGTTGGGATTGCTGAACAACATGCCACGACGCTGGCTGCTGGGTTGGCAACCCAAGATATGAAGCCCGTTGTATCCATTTATTCTACCTTTATGCAAAGGGCTTATGATCAAATCATTCATGATGTTTGCAGGCAAAATCTCGATGTGCTGTTTACTGTGGATCGTTCAGGGCTTGTTGGGGCAGACGGAGAGACACATCAAGGTGTTTTTGATATTGCCTTTTTACGGAGTATTCCCAATATGTCAATTATGATGGGAAAGGATGAAAGAGAATTGCGTGATATGGTCATGACGGCTTTGGATAAGCCGCATGGTCCGGTGTCTATTCGCTTGCCTAGGGGTGATGGATTGGGTATATCTATGGAAGAGATGCCACAAGACATTTCATTTGGAACATGGGAGGTTCTTCGCCAAGGGCAAGATATAGCTCTTCTTTCATTTGGACCACTTTTACAAAATGCGCTTGAGGCCGCTAAAAAACTACAGTCTGTTGGCATTTCAGCAAGGGTCATCAATGCACGCTTTATCAAGCCAATGGATGAAGCGATGCTTGAAGAGCTAGCTTATGACGACATGCCTGTTATCTCAATAGAAGAGGGAGTGCTTAAAGGAGGCTTTGGTAGCGGGGTGTTGGAATATTTCCACGGTGCTGCCCATTATCATATGGAGGTTGACTGCATGGGGATTCCAGACCGGTTTATAGAGCACGGTGCGGTGAAGGAGTTGCTTAAGGAAGTGGGTCTTACAACGGAAAATATCATTTTAAGGGCAAAAAAATTATTGACAAAAACGACGCAAGAAAGAGCCTTGAAATAATGAAAGAACGCATCGATGTTTTGCTTGTACAGCAAGGATTTTATGAATCACGAGAAAAGGCAAGGCGGGCGATCATGGCTGGTCTTGTTTTTCGTGAAAATGAGCGGATAGATAAACCAGGTGTCAAGATCGATGCGACAGCATCACTACGTGTAAAAGGTGATGCCATTCCTTATGTTGGCAGAGGGGGGATGAAGCTTGAAAAGGCGCTTCGAGTGTTTCCTTTCTCAGTAGCAGGGAAAATCGTGCTTGATATAGGAGCTTCAACGGGTGGCTTTACTGATTGTGCGCTCCAAAATGGTGCTTTACGTGTCTATGCATTAGATGTAGGATTTAATCAACTAGCGTGGAAGCTGAGAATTGATGAACGTGTGACGGTGATGGAGCGCTTTAATTTTCGTTATGCTGAACTTAAAGATTTTACCGAAGGTCGTCCACAAAAGGCAACAGCTGATGTTTCTTTCATTTCTTTAAAGAAAATTTTATCTCCCTTAAAAGCGATTCTTGCTCCGGGTGGAGAGGTCATGGTTCTTGTCAAACCACAATTTGAAGCTGGTAAAGCAGAAGTAGGGAAAAAGGGCATTGTGCGTGATAGGAAGGTTCATTTCCGTGTTTTGGAGGATACGGTTGCCTTTTGTATAGCAGAGGGTTATAGTGTCAAAGGATTGGATTATTCACCGATAACAGGTGGAGAAGGTAATATTGAATTTTTATTATATCTTGAATGGAATGGACCTGCTACTGATACTATTGGCTCATTATTGTCTCCCGAACGCATTACTGATGTGGTAAGCAAGGCGCATGTAGCCTTTTCTATTAAGGAATAAAGATACAAGGGTAAGAAAGGAGAAGCTGAGGGACATGCTTATGGAACTTCGCGTGGAAAATTTTGCGATTATTGAAAAATTAAGTGTCTCTTTTGAAAAAGGCTTGACGGTGATTACTGGTGAAACAGGTGCTGGAAAGTCAATGCTCATCGATGCCATCACCCTCTTGGTTGGAGGAAGAGGGTCATCAGGATATGTCAGACATGGGGAATCCAAAGCGGAAATTGAGGCACTGTTTGAAGTAGCATCTGGGCATCCTTGTCAGGAGATTCTTAAGGGCATGGGTATCGATGATACAGATGGACACATTATTTTGCGCAGGCAGATTTATAGCAATGGAAAAAGTGTTTGTCGAATTAATGACATGATGGTGACTTTGTCCCATCTTCGTGAGGTGGGTCAGCACCTGATCGATATTCACGGTCAACACGAACATCAGGGCTTGCTTCATCCCGAAACGCATATTCAGCTTCTTGACAAATTTGGAGGACAGGAGCTTCGAAAGTTAAAAATTGATTATGAGCGTTCTTTTATAAAGGCACGAGAGATTACAGATAAAATTCAGAAATTTAGCGAGACAGAGCGTCAGATAGCACAAAGGCTTGATCTTTTGCATTATCAGATTCAGGAAATCGAAGTGACTGATCTGCAGATTGAAGAAGAAGAGATGCTGTTTGAAGAGAGACGTAAGCTGAATAATTTCGCAAAAATATATGACGCTGTTGCTGTGAGTTATGAAGCTTTAAGTGGTGAAGATAAGGGTTTGGACTGGATTAGGAGCTCGGTCAACGCCTTGGAAAATGTACAAGAGTTTGAGGAAGAGCTAGGAGCCATTGTTAAATTAGTGGCTAGTAGCTTTTATACGTTGGAGGATCAGGTTTATCGATTGCGTGATTATTTGGATCAATTGACTTATGATCCTCAGCGATTAGATGTGGTTGAGGCAAGATTAGATGAAATCAATCATTTAAAGAGAAAATATGGTAAAACAGTTGCCGATGTTTTGACTTATTATCAAGAGATCAAACAGGAACACGAAGCGCTCATCGATCGTGATCAAACCATCGAAGGTCTTGATCAACAGCTTAAAGAGCTCTTTCTTCACTTGCATCAGAAGGCAACCAAGCTTTCAGTTCTACGCAAGCGGGTAGCGGGTCAACTTATAAAGGCAATCAATAGGGAACTAAAGGACCTTCATATGGAAAAAGCTTATTTTGATGTGTCTATCAATCATATGATAAAAGGCCCAGAAGACATTCAATCCTATCATAAGCAAGGTGCAGATCAAGTTGAATTCTACATTGCCACTAATCCTGGAGAACCTCCCCAGCCGCTTGCGCACATTGCTTCTGGTGGAGAAATGTCCCGAATCATGCTTGCTTTAAAATCTCATTTTAAAGCATTCCAAGGTGTGACGTCGATAATTTTTGATGAGGTAGATACGGGTGTTAGTGGACGTGTTGCACAAGCAATGGCTGAAAAAATTTTTCAGTTGTCCGTTTCTTCACAAATTTTTTGTATTACACATTTACCACAAGTTGCCGCAATGGCTGATCAACATCTTTACATTGCAAAAAAGATTAAAGGTGATCGGACGTTGACAAGTGTTAGGGTATTAACAGAATCCGATAAGATATCTGAAATTGCCCGAATGATTTCTGGTGTAGAAATGACCGATTTGACGAAGCAACATGCTCACGAATTATTAGAGTTAGCACAAGATGTTAAAAAATAACTTCCAACCGCTATCCAATTATGGATAGCTTTTTTCTTTGATCCAGTTATAATTCTGCCCACAAAAGGAAAACTTATAAATGCAAGTAAACGTGTAGGTTAGGGGCAGGGAGAGTGAATCTTGATGAATTCGGAGAGGATTAGATGCACTA